>Ga0100381_1005542_pt1 | contig 10444 bp, 12 predicted proteins | sample CryGeymeta201505_FD_80416 | JGI IMG/M metagenome (GOLD analysis project Ga0100381, IMG submission 80416) | Groundwater microbial communities from Crystal Geyser aquifers in Utah, USA - Crystal Geyser metaG 2015-05 | ecosystem: Environmental > Aquatic > Deep subsurface > Groundwater | place: USA...
ATAAGAATTGATAAAAATCAGCCAAATGAGCTCAGGGTTGTCACATTAAGTTCCAACCAGCCATCTTCTTTCTTGTACTTGTCATAGAGAGCCTTTACTTTTTTATCTTCATAGTGACAAACTTACCGAAAGCTGCTGTGATCTGTAGGTCTCCTACACTTATAAAAATTGCTTTATTTTGTTATGTAAGGTAGCCCCTCCAGACAAGCTTGACTTGCAACATTTGAATAAGCTGATGCACTGAGTACTATGGATCTATGGCTATGATAAGGTATTGCTTGAACTATTTCCATGTTTTTTCGTTATGGAAGAAGAGCACAACGGGTATCAATTTGCTGAATGGACGATGAATGATACTTTTATTTTTAAGCTGTTAGTCTGCTGTATATTTTTAGTCGACTATCGGGGTCAAATAGTTTACGCTCCTTCATCATAATATTTTACTTATTGAATCAAAAGCATAAATAATTTTAGGACTTTCTCAGGATTGAAATTTAGATGTTTTTTTCGAGTTACCGTAAATTGATTGCTTAATTCCTGTTCAGGACCCCTAATTTTATAATTTGTTATTACAGTAAAATATCTCTATGTGCTGCTGTGACTAACATTAAACAAGAACCGGCTTCCCTCAGCGAGAGAAGCTCTGTCGAAAGTTTATCATCACCGACGAAGAAGACCTCACTCGAACTTTTTACGTGAATATATCTCAGTTCTAAGTTGCCAACTAATAAATTGCATTGTGCAGAATTCTGCTATACCTCACAAACAAAGGGCTCACCACCAACGATCGGAAATTTTACATGCCTAAATTTAATTCTATTATCGAGCCGAAGACTTTTTGCAGAATCAAGATATACTCCCTCAACTAACGAGACATAATCCTTAAGTCTTACCCACTTGAAAAAGCTAATAATGAAATATTCAAATAAAACTCCTAGTTCGAGCCGATAGTTTTGTTCCAGCCTAAGTCCTTCAAACCTGTGACTACTTCAGGTTTTGAACTTTTCAATATGGCATAATAAAAGTTCAACATGAATCAAACATTTAATTCAAACCTCGACGAAGGAGCAGTTTGCTGTCCTTGTGCAAACAGCAATGCCTGCCTGAAGGATGCCTGCACCCTTTGTGTTGGAAAATAGTGCTGCTAAGGATGCCCTAGCAGTCCAGAATGTTCTGAATAGGAAAAGCCCTTGTCCCTGACTGCCAAAAAGGAAACAAATGATGAGATTGAGAATAGTCTCCTCTACCTCAAGAGATAAATGAAAAATCAAACAATAGAAACCGAAGAAAAAGAAGAATCAAGTGGAAAATGCTCATAAAATGATGAAATGAAAGAAGAGCCCATTGAAGTAAAAAGCAAAGGATAGAGCTCGGAAGCCAAACATTCAATAGAGGTAGGAAAATTAAAAAAAGGAAAGTCAGCTACCAAAAGGACAAGAGAACCTCACAGAAATATTTCCGAAGTTATTGTGATGACTAAGTTATGGAGAAATCTTCACTAAAAAAAATCATGGAGCTTAATTGAAGCAGCAAAACTTGTGGGAATATCAAAAAAGAGCCTTGACGACTATTTCTTGATTTTGCGTCAAGGAGTCATTCATGGATATGACTTCGCTGGCAACCTGACTCATGGCATGGGTGAGCTTAGAAGTTTCATTCGTGAGAAGGAATCAAAGGTCTCCGGAAAACTTCATAAAAGTGTGGAATGTTTTAGCTTGGTTCCAGACTTCAATTTAGATTTATTGATAGAGCAGTACAAAAGTGGCGAAGGCGTCAACCTTATGGCATGATTCTTCATTTATTATAAGGAGTATTAGCATTCTTGTATCAATCAAACACATCAATTCATATATTGTTTCAATTTCATCCAATAGCCAGGGTTCGTTTGTTAGAGCTCGTCAAGTTATCTTGTAAAGTTTTGCCACCATTTTCCATGCAGTCTCTTTTTCATCTTCATGTACATTGCCATCTTGAAAAAAGTGATTCCTCTTGGAGGTTTGATTCTTTTCAAGTATTTTTAAGAAGTTTACCAATCTTGGAATTCCTAGAGATAGTCGAGGTCCATCACAATTGCCAACGATATGAGGGTACTATAAACTCTTGAAGGGTGAGAGTAGTCAGTCAGAAGAATCTGATCTTCTTTGGTGATCTCTTCACGTAAATACTTGAAGTATTTTTATAGCAAATCTCTAAGTTATTTGAGCTGCTCGATGTCTTTCTTCGATTAATAAATGAGGACATTGTTGAGAAGTTAAAGAGCTCCATGAATGATATACTGATTGTCTTCAAACAGGCATCTTTGAAGAGGTTTGATGGGAATTTTTATCTTGTTGGTATTGTTTGATGTCATGTTAATCAGCCCCAGCAGTGACTAAAATATGATCAGTTAGTGCTCAGCATTTTCAACATTGTAGATAAGAATATTACAAATGGCTTGAATATGTTCATATTTCAGCAGGTTTGTGTTCATCTTTTTGCAGAGAAACGAAAAAAACTATCCACTTGCAGCTTTCTCTACTTTGAATGATTCAAGCATCACTTCTATGATCTTAGAATGGTGAAATCTGGAAACATCGTGCTTGGCTAACTCTTTCATAATCTTTCCCCATTTTGACAAGCATTGTTCTTCTTTAACTTTGAGCAAAAATATGCTCATATTGACTATTATCTCATTCCAATGCTTTATCATGTAGTCAATGAATTATGATCTTTTCCTATTGAATTCTTCTTTTATTTGAGGGTCAATTGTCTCCTTCTGAAGCTGTCTGGCTTTTTAAATTTATTCTAATGTGACTCCCATCTTCTTTGCGTATATTTATTGCTGCTCAAGTTCAATATCGACCACAATTAAATAGATGAAGCTGGTTGCTGTGGCTATGCTTTAGAGTTGCTGTGTAAATTTATCAGTTGTGAATTGATGGACGATATCGGTGATGGAGTGAGGATGGTTGAGAATTTCTATAAGGCTCCTTTTATTGCTGATAGCAAGGAGAAGGAGAGTGTTGATGATCAGATCCGAAAGAGATTGGTCGTAAATTGTCTATCTGTTATGCTTGTGGCTAAGTAGAGAAGGAAGGTTGATTCGGGTTGTTGCATGTCTTAGATCTATCTTAAGCATTATAGAAGTGTATATAAGTTCAAATTATTTTTGCATGTCAGTTTATTTGTTCTTTTTCTTGCCACCCACTTCTCTCATAATGTCCAGCTCTTCCTCAATCTCTTAAATCGACATTTTAAAGGTCGGCCTATCTAGCTTATGAATAAACTGTTCAAAAGTATACATGACGACAAAGCTGTTGATTTTAGCCTCAAAGAACTGTTTGATTTTTTATTGACTAACATCAAAGAGAGGATTAGGAGAGTTTTGATGACTTTAATGAAGATAAGAAAATCTCAGATAAAGTAAGTTTTATAGCTTGATATAGGTAAATTTGAGATCGGGCTCAAAATGCAAACGAAGGCGGATAAGAGTATCAGTCAGAAGAAATGATTTCTTAAGCCAGCCCAACAGACTATGTTCCATAGCTTGCTCCAACAAACTGATAATGTGAACAATGCACTTGTGTACAATATCTCCAAATTAATGGTTTCCTTGTTGGTGAAGCATATTTCCAGCCATCTGTAAGCAAGAATCGAAGAAAGTATCAAGAGGTAGAAATTAACTCGATATCATTTTTTGGAGCAGAAGAAGAGTTTATTTACATAGAGGAGCATACTTTGCAAGCTTATATTACTCTTTTTCTTCGAGATCCTCTTCACTACATGATTATTTTGCAAATGGATCACCCTGCTTTATGAATTATTGCCAAAATTATTTCAAAATAATTCCTGCCTTTTGCCATTCTTGATGATTTCCAAAGGTTTTGACAATTAGTGAATGCAAAATATGCAAAAAGGACTCTAAGATTTGTTCTTATTTCTTTTCTTTTAAAATTGAGTAATATTCTGCTATTTTGTGCCCAATTTGTCCCCAACTTTCTTTAGAGTCTTCCACCTCTAAGTGTGCCAGCAGTCTGAGTTCAAAGATATTTACTTCTGGTAAAACCTTGTATGACTATCTTTAATAGTCGACATCTCAACATCTTTTCCAGACAGTAGGTTTTCCATCAAATCATTGAGCCCCAAAGACCCATAGTACTCTTATTTGACCTAGTTCAGCATTTATTCAATTTATTTGTTTTTTATCCAAGAAGGGATTGATTTGATGGCGGCTTCTAGACTCTTCATTTATCTCAAAATTTGCATTCTTCGATAGTAAGCTTTTTCGTAAGTAGGATCAATGTCTATGCTTCTGTTTGCCTATATCATATAAATGTTACGAGGTCTAATGCTTTTTGATGTTGTTCGAGGAATTGATAACAAATTCCTTGGTTCAGGTATACAACGGACCATTACCTTTGAGTGAAGCCTTCTGAGCCAAGATCAATCAATCTCTGGTACTTTATGGCTGCCATTTTATAGCATCCTTTGAGCAGAAGCGATTTCGCCTATTCTCTTAATTTTGGTTTGTCTGAGTCCATAAGTAATTTCTAATCAAAGTAAAAATATGAAACCATATCGACTTGGATCGATGCAATGGGAGATTAACTTTCGCCTCATAATATTATTCCAACATTGATGAAACTTTTACTTTTAGCAGCTTTTCTCCTAATCTGTGCCAACTCGAAATGTGTTTATACCCAACCACCACCAGGAGGGCTTCCCTATCCATATGATGGCTAAGCCTTCCCTCAAAATTACACATTCCAAATGTGCAAAGATTACATCGGGAAAGATGTATGCTGTAACGAACATAACGCTAAACTTACTGCTGACAACTTCAAGCAATTGGATGGAGCTTTTGGCGGAGAAGGGGGATGTGACATTTGCTCAATCAATCTCAAAAGGCTCTGGTGCGAGTATGCATGTTCACCTCGCCAGTCTGATTTTCTCAAAGTAAGCAAAGAGTACTATACTTATCCCGATCCTCAAAAGCCAGGAAAGACCATCGTAGCACAATAAGCCAATCTAACAGTTTAAGCAAGTACAGCATGTGCCCTCTATGAGGCATGCAAGCGAGTAGCTTTTGTGACTTCAGTCAGCGCCATGAGCAGTCCAGCCGGTTTTCTCAGCTTTCAAGGACATAACGCAATTAACAATGCTCTCCAATTTATCAGTGTTTCCTTTACCTATAATAAAAGTGAGGGCCTTTACTTTGGAGAAGATAGTGGGAGATAAGCTACTGGCCCTGTAGATTCTTGTGACTACAAAGGAACTGAATTACATGGTTTTTAGATTGATAAAGTCTGCACTTGCAACAGTTGCGAAGAATCTTGTGACCCAAATGAAGGATTTCAATATTTCGAATCTAATGTTTTTTAGGGCTTCAACACAACGCTAGTGCTAAGTTTTTATGGATTCACCTTCCTTGTTGTTATTATAGTGACTTACTTGAGATACAGAAGCCAGAAGAAAAAGTAAGAATGATTTTGTGAAATCTCATTGATTCCCTATTGATTTTATTTATTTGTATGATGAAAAAAAGAAATTTATTGCGTTCAAAATATTTCTTATTTTCAATATGAAGCCAGACAGTTGTTACTCCTTTGATTAATTACTCGTAAATTATGCTTAAATGTAATAATCATCATATTCTCAACTCAAATGTTCTTAGCAGTCAGCCTAAAAGTACTCACCTTGACTCTTTTAATCTTCCAGACAGCTTCCAAATGTGCTTTCTCAGTGGCTGAGGATTTCAACCCTTTTCCCTACTCAGGAGACGCCTATCCGATAAATTACACAATGACAGCTTGCAAGGAGTATATTGGTAGCGATGTTTGCTGTAACTAGTACAACCACAAGACCATTGCTGCCAATTTCATTCAAATCGAAGGAGTCTTCAATACAAAATCTGGAGGGTGCGACATTTGTAGTATCAATCTTAAAAGGTTTTGGTGCCAGTATATATGTTCACCAAATCAAGGAGATTTTGTAAATGTAAGCAACTAATACTATCCATATCCGGATCCTGGAAAGCCTGGACAGACTATTATGGCTCAGGAAGTTAATCTAACAGTTGAAGCAAATACCGCATGCCAACTCTATGCCAGCTGCTCAAGAGTCCCTTTTGTCACTTCAGTCAGTGCAATGAGCAGCCCATCAGGTTTCCTAGCCTTCCAAGGGCATAATGCAATAGATAACGCCATTCAGTATATCAACGTATTCTTCACATATGACAAAACAAAAGGAATATATTTTGGAAACGATATGGATGAAAAGTCAACGGAATTGACTTCATGTAATTACACTGGATCCTAACTGCATGGATTTGAAGTTGAAAGCCCTTGTACTTGCAATAGTTGCTCTGAAGCATGCGATGAATCAAAAGGTTTCAAATACACAGAAGCAGGAGTATTTGAAGGATTCAACTAGCCTATGGTCATCGGGGTTTATTTATTTGTGATCTTAGCTACTGCCGCCTTGACTTACTACCGTTACTGGAGGTAGAAGAATAAAAAAATATGATTTATTAGTTAAATAATGAACACTAGAACAACATTATTTTAAGCTTTAAATATTGATTCGAGGGTAAAAATATAGTTTACAGCTTTGATTATGATTCTTGAAGTTTCAAAAATGTTTCAGTTTCGTTTTTGATCGAAATCCTAATATACATCGACATATTTGAAATGATCATCATCATCCTTAAGGGTTTTTGTTTATAATTAGTAGCTTTGACCTACTTTCGATGCTGGAAATTGAAAGATAAAAGTTATGATTCTGCAGTTAAATTATGATTTAAATTCTATAGTTGATGTTTATATCAAACGTATTATTTTGTTATTAATTGATTAGAATAAACTCATGTTACTTAAGGCCAGTCGTATTTTTGGATCATTGCTTCATAGGACTGCCCAACCGTACGGTGTCACTCCTCAAATGACCCACGATCTCAGTGCATAACTGTTGCTCGATGTCTTCCCCAAAAGCATCAAAAGAACAAAAACTGTCTGCACCATTGGGTAAGTATATAACGATATAGACCTAAAACTGAACACCCAGAATAAGCTGGAAAGCTCATTGATCAGGGTCTTAATGTTGGAAGACTTAATTTCTCACATGGAGATCATGCTTAGCACTACGGTCAGATGGAAGGCGTGAGAGAAGCTCTCAGAAGTCGACCCCAAAGTCATACCAGCATCCTTTTGGATACCAAGGGCCCTGAAATTCGAACTGGAGTGATGGTTGACAACAAGCCCATTGAACTCACCAAAGGACAGAATCTTTAAATCAGTATTTTTCGGCCTATCCAGCTACTGACTATAGTCATGAAGGGACAAAGGAAAGAATTGCATGCTCATATCAAGACCTGCAATATTCAGTTAAAGTAGGAAGCAAGATCCTTTTTGCCGATGGAGGAATTTCAGCTGTCGTCAAAAAGATGGAACAAGGAATTGTCACTGTTACAATCCTGAACGATGGCAAGCTTGGTTCCAAGAAGAATATGTGCCTTCCAGGTCTAAAAATAACTCTTCCAACCATTTGCAATTACGATGAGCACGATATTGTGTAGTTTGGTCTCAAGCATAAAGTTGACTATGTGGCTGTTTCATTCACAAGATATCTCAATGACTTGACCACCTTGAGAAGATACTTACTCTACAAGGACCCTGAACACGGCCCCAGCATGCATCTGATTGCCAAGATCGAAAATCATGAGGCTATTTAAAATATCGATGAAATTTTGTAGGTAGCGGATGGAATAATGATCGCAAGAGGTGATCTTGGTATGGAAGTACCCGTCGAAAAAGTCAGTCTTTTACAGAAATACGTGATGGCAAAGACTATTGATGCTGGAAAATATGTCATCTGTGCCACTCAGATGCTTGAATCTATGGAAACCAAGCCCAGACCAACCAGAGCTGAAGTATCAGATGTCACAAACTCTGTCCTGGATCTGACTGATGCCAACATGACTTCAGGATAGACTACAAACGGTCTTTTCCCAACAGAATGCGCAAGAATGCTCAGAAAGGTATTTTCTTATCTATTCAGATTGCTCAATAAACTGAACTCACCATTAACTATAAGGGAATCTTCTAATACAAGAAGAGTTTTTTCAAAAAGGCTAATAAACAAGTTCTTGGAGCCATTGCTCATTCTTTTGAACTCAAGGCTGATATCATCTTTATCGAAACTGATAACATGAAGCTCATCAACCAGCTTTCTACTCTAAGACCTCGTGCTTATATCTGTGTCTTCACTGATAATCCTAGAGTCAAAAGTTTGACTGCCATCTATTTCGGAGTATATACATTCCCTGTCAGTTTTATCAAAAATCCTGATGAATTTATTGGAACTTTTGGTTCTCAATTCATTCCTCGAGATAGACCCTAAGCCTGTATCTTGCACTTGGATTTGGACAAGTACAGCAATATCACAGCCCACAGGATCACCCATCACAAAAAATGATTGTGCTTATCACCATATTTCTTAAGATTGACGGAGTATCCTTTAATGGATTAATAGTGAAATGAGTTGATATAAATAATAAATGAATATCGGTGAAAGACTCAACTTCAATACCAAGATAATGCAATTCTGCTTGGGTCAATCCCAGTGGACCCCCAAAGGCGATCAGGAAGAAGCAACCGACCGTTATACCCAATGCGTAGCTCAGAGTATCATCGCTGAACAACTATTCAGAGCTTAACTCGACAGGCCAAAGCCAGGACTTTACAAATATCCTCTTGAAGATGAGGACTAATGATCCCAGTGATTAGAATTCAATCAACTCTTACAAAGTGCTGTACTTTTATCATCATATCAAAATATCATTTCAGCAATTAAACATAAAGCGGTAAGTGAAGCCTTTTGCTGCCTTGTTTCGAGTTTCCAGTTTGAACTGCTTCCACAATACTATCATTTTGATTAACTTATCTAGAGGATGGCTCACATTTATATTAATTAGTTGTTATATGCCAAAATTGTGGCTCTGTCTGTTTTTCGGCTACAATGGACTTAAGTTCAGCGGAATGCAGTTTCAAATTGACTAAAATGTTGTAACAGTCGAGGGCCTCCTTGCAAAGCGCCTCCATGATGCAGGTTTTCTTGAATCAACACATCATGGTCGATTATAAAAACAGGAAAGATGTTCGAGAGCTGCTCGAACTGATAAAGGAGTACACGCAGTTTTCAATGCAGTCAGCTGCCTATTCGTTGTGGACAAAAACTACTTCGAAAGTGACAACACTCTGAACAGGAACAAGTTATATCTTGACCTCAAGGAGGTCTTCGAAGGGACTTAAATTGTATTTCATGGGTTCAAAAGAGTCACCAGTCGCTTCTAAGTGAGGCATGTAATCAGAAGTCGGCATTACTGTTACATTTGTCCAAAGGAATTGTTCAGAAACATCAACAAAAAAGTGTAGGAAGTCAGTTCAGAGCTGCTGAAAAGCAACTCTCCTGAAGAGATATTCAAAAATGAATTGAATGTAAAGTTAGAATAGAAATCTGATGTTAAATCGACTGAGAATAAGGTCTCTTCAGGAATGAAAAATGAGCAACAGACCAAAGAACTACTTGACAAGATCAATGAATGTTGTGGATTTTACATAGGAACTCACAATTTTCACAATTACTCTAAAACTCTCAGAGCAAAAGATCCTCAGTCACAGAGGTATATCATTCAATTTTACGCTGAATAGTTAGATGAAGAAAATGTAATATTCAACATAGTCGGCCAAAGCTTCATCTATCATCAAATCAGAAAGATGATAGGCTGCGTGATAAAGGTCATTTTGAACAGAGAACCTCCAAGCTACATCGAAAATACATTCTTTAGGAATCAAATAACCATTCCTTTAGCTCCAGCGAACGGCCTCTACCTCAACAGTTTGCACTTTGACTCCTACAACAAAAAGAAAGACATACCCTAGATCCTCAGCTTTGATTAGGTAGAAACTATTCCTGAAATGAAGGCAAAAATCAATGAATTCATTGTAAATCAGGATAAAAGCTAGTGGATGGAATGGATTGTTAAACTCAGGGAAAGCATATACCACGGTCGATAGTTCAATGGATAAATTGAATAAATTCCCAAAGTCAAAGTAATCTAATAGGATTGATTTCGTTCAGTACAGTAACAACCTATTTGTCCTTCTTTTTATTTTCAGTAATTTAGTTGAGTCGACGCTGTTTTAATTTAGCCTATTCAGAATGCTTTAGTTTGATAGATGATAACACTAAGTAGGGGCTTACTCTTAGCTGTGGTCATTCTTCTCACGTCGACCTATGGTCCTCCAGCTACAGAACTGATTCCTCTTATACCTCCCACTGCCCTAATTGGACAACCATACAGGTTTCAGTTCATAGTGATTGGCATGCGTTCACCTCGGTATGAATTTTAAGGCTTGCCTCCTAAAATATTAGGAAGGGAAAAAGGAATTATTGAAGGTACTCCTGA
>Ga0100381_1005545_pt1 | contig 10439 bp, 10 predicted proteins | sample CryGeymeta201505_FD_80416 | JGI IMG/M metagenome (GOLD analysis project Ga0100381, IMG submission 80416) | Groundwater microbial communities from Crystal Geyser aquifers in Utah, USA - Crystal Geyser metaG 2015-05 | ecosystem: Environmental > Aquatic > Deep subsurface > Groundwater | place: USA...
TGTTTTTTTAAAACATTCGATGGTGTCAGGTTTTATTGCCAAGCACTTGGCCTCTTATTTTGCTATCCCGGAGTATGAAGCTTTTTTGATGGGGTTGTTTCATGAGATAGGCATTTATATTTTGGCAACTTATTCTAAAGAAGGCTTTGCCTTGGTTAAGGAGAAGTCGAACCAGCGGTTAAAATACTACGTCACAGCGGAAAGGGATGTTTTTGGTGTGACGCATTCGAGTGTTGGGGCTCGAATTATTAGCCATTGGCATATGCCGGAGCGAGTGATTCGAGGGGTTTTAGGGCATCATTCGCCCGCAAGGATAGAGGTTGCTTATCAGCCGGCAGCCTATTTAACCTATTTAGCGGAATCCGGAGCGGTTTATTTAGGCTTGTTTAATGGTGTGGCAGAAGCTGCGTCTGACGAAATTAATGCTTCAACACAGCGAGCTTTACAAAAACAAGGAATAGATGAATCGACTTTTTTGCAGGCAATTGCAAAAGGCTATGAAGAGGCCGAATCGGTTGGTCTGATTTAACTTTCTAAACTGTAAAATGCTGTGTTATAATTCTTCGCTTTGTTGAATTCTTGGTAGTGAGTGGTTATCTGGGTTCAATAAGGTTTGTTAATTTAGTCAATACAAAGAGTTATCAAGATATTATGCCGAATATTACTTTGCCAGATGGTTCAATAAAAGAATTTGCAGCCCCCGTTACGGTGATGCAGGTTGCGACAAGTATCGGCGCCGGACTTGCAAAAGCGACTATCGCAGGGCGAGTGAATGGTGTATTGCGTGATGCTTGCGATTTGATAACTGAAGATGCTGAAGTCGCGTTAATGACGCTGAAAGATGAAGAGGGTGTTGATATTATGCGCCATTCTTGTGCGCATTTATTAGGTCATGCACTTAAGCAGCTTTATCCGGATGCAAAAATGGCAATAGGACCGGTGATTGAAAATGGGTTTTATTACGATATAGATTTAGAGGAAAAGATTACCCCGGAAAGTCTGCTGAAGATTGAGCAGCGGATGCAGGAATTAGCAAAAACCGGCTATGATGTGGATAAAAAAATGACGCCACGCTCAGAAGCATTAGAGATTTTTAAATCTCGTGCGGAAGATTACAAGGTTGAGTTGATTGATGATATGCCTGACGAAACTGAGTTTGGCCTTTATTATCATCAGGAATATGTCGATATGTGTCGCGGCCCGCATGTCCCTCATATGGGGTTTGTAAAAGCGTTTAAATTAACGCATGTTGCAGGCGCCTATTGGCGCGGTGATTCAAATAATAAGATGTTACAGCGCTTGTATGGCGTTGCATTCGCAGATAAAAAAGCACTTAAAGCCTATTTGGTGATGATGGAAGAGGCTGAAAAGCGTGACCATCGTAAATTGGGTAAGCAGTTGGACTTGTTTCATGTTGCTGAGGTGGCTCCGGGAATGGCTTTTTGGCATCCTAAAGGGGCAACGCTATATCGCATTGTTGAAGATTATATGCGTCAGCAATTGGTAGAAAATGACTATCAAGAAATTCGTACCCCTTTGATTATGGATCGTAGCTTGTGGGAAAAGTCGGGTCACTGGGATAAGTTTAAAGATAATATGTTCACAACCGAAACTGAAAATCGGGATTATGCTGTCAAACCGATGAATTGCCCGGGGCATATCCAAGTGTATAATCGCAACTTGATCAGTTATAGAGAGTTACCGGTTCGATTAGCAGAGTTTGGCTTGGTGCATCGTAATGAGGCCTCCGGTACTTTGCACGGTTTGATGCGAGTACGTTCCTTTACACAGGATGATGCCCATATTTTCTGTCGTCCGGAACAAATTCAAGAAGAAGTCAGGGCATGTATCGATTTGGTTTATACCACCTATGCCGATTTTGGCTTTGATCAAATCGAAGTTAAATTTTCAACGCGGCCTGAAAAAAGAGTTGGATCTGATGGCGTTTGGGATTTGGCAGTGAAGGCGTTGGAAGAAACCTTGCAATCAGCTGATTTGCCTTATGTATTACAGCCTGGTGAAGGAGCCTTTTATGGGCCTAAAATTGAATTTCAGTTAAAGGATTGTATTGGACGTGTTTGGCAGTGCGGTACTATCCAGTTAGATTTTTCGATGACACAAGCCGATCGGTTGGATGCGGTTTATATTGGCGCTGATAATGAAAAACATCACCCGGTGATGATTCATAGAGCTATATTAGGCTCCTTAGAGCGTTTTGTCGGGATTTTGGTTGAACACTATGAAGGTAAGTTTCCAATTTGGTTAGCACCCACTCAAGTGGTAATAGCCCCCATTTCTGAAAATCATGCGGATGCCGTGACCGAATTTGCTAAAAAATTGAAAAAACATGGGTTTAGAGTTGAAACAGACTTGAGAAATGAGAAGGTTGGGTTTAAAATTCGCGAACACACTTTACAGCGTGTGCCCTATATCTTGGTCATTGGTGATCAAGAAGTTGAGAATAACACCGTCAATGTTCGTGCTCGGAGTGGAGAAAACCTAGGGAGTTATACGTTAGGTGCACTGGTTGATTACTTATCCCAAGAGGTTTCTCTGCTTGGTCGTCATAGTCAATCATAGTTTTTTATATTAATCAGGAGATAACGCTATCGCAGTTAGAAGAGGTCGTGGAAGACCACAGCAACCAGAAGTTCCAAAGGATAATATCAACGGTAATATTTCTGCCAAAGAAGTTCGTTTAATAGATGCAGAAGGCGAGCAAAGAGGGGTCGTTCCAATTGATGAAGCCCTTGCAGTAGCTAAGGAAGCTGAGCTGGATTTAGTTGAAATTTCTGCAAAATCAAATCCCCCTGTTTGTCGTGTCATGGATTATGGAAAATTTGTTTATCAGCAACAAAAGAAAAAACACGAAGCCAAAAAGAAGCAAAAACAGGTTCAGGTTAAAGAAGTAAAATTCCGTCCCGGTACTGAGCAAGGGGATTATGATGTTAAAATGCGGAATTTGATGAAATTTCTTGATAATGGCGATAGGGTTAAAGTCACTATTTGGTTTAGAGGTCGTGAAATTACCCATAAAGAATTGGGTATGCGCATGTTAGAGCGCGTTCGTGAAGATATCAAAGAAGTTGCTTCTGTTGAGCAGATGCCAAAAATGGAAGGTCGTCAATTGCAAATGATGGTCGCTCCGACAAAAAAACAATAGAGTTTGTTAAGTGATGATTTAGCCGTTTTTAAAGGTCATCATTTGAGAAAACTTGACCCGCAAGTCAACGGGAAACGCAATAACCGGGGTGGAAATCACTACTGGTGCAGCTCTTCAGTGCTGTTTATTGTTTAGCGTCAGTCTCAGTGAAAATCTGAGATGACTTTTTTTGAAAACTGAAAATTCTTTTGACTTCTGTTAAGAGTTAAAAGGATTTGCTATTGGAGTTTTAGCAATGCCTAAGATGAAAACAAATAAAAGTGCTCAAAAGCGCTTTAAAAAAACCGGCTCAGGCCGTTTTAAATGCAAACAATCACATCTTCGTCACATCTTGACCAAGAAGTCAACTAAACGTAAACGTCATTTGCGTGCTGCAAGCATGATTCATGATAACGATGTGGCAATGGTTCGCCGCATGCTACCCTACGCGTAAGGAGACGGACTAATGGCAAGAGTAAAAAGAGGCGTCATTGCACGCAGAAGACACAATAAAATATTAAAGCAAGCTAAAGGCTATTATGGAGCACGTAAAAACGTATTCCGTGTCGCTAAGCAAGCTGTCACAAAATCAGGTCAATATGCTTATCGTGATCGTCGTAATAAAAAGCGTACTTTCCGTCGTTTATTGATTGCACGTATTAATGCGGCAGCACGGTTGAATGGTATGACTTATAGTCGTTTTATTTCAGGTTTAAATAAAGCGGGTGTCGCAGTCGATCGGAAAGTGCTTTCTGATATTGCTGTACACGATGCCGCTGCCTTTTCTACCATTGTGGAGAAAGCAAAAGCCGCTTTAGCTTAAAGCAGTTCGCATTAGAGAGGAGCATCAAGTGATGGATAGACTGAGTTGCTTGATCGCTCCTTTTTTATTTTTAAGCTCTCTTTTAACGTTGGAAAGAAGTGACCTTAAAAATAAACCGCTTACCCATAAATGTTGAGAACCGGGCTTTGACCGATGATATTATTAAGCCTTGACAGGTTTATTCATAAACCAATTAATTGACAACACTTAACCACTTTAAAGGTCTTTAGGATCATGCAACAAACATTGCAAACAATCGTTTCGCAAGCGAAACAAGCCGCTCATTCGGTTTCCGAATTGGCGCATTTAGAGGATGTCCGGGTTCAGTATTTGGGTAAAAAAGGTGAGTTGACCCAAATGATGAAGACTTTGGGAAAGCTTTCAGCGCAACAACGTCCTAAGGCTGGTCAAATGATCAATGAGGCAAAACAGGCTGTTCAAGGTTTTTTGTCCGAAAAAAAACAGGCTTTGGAAGACGCGCTTTTAGAAGCGCAATTAGCCGGTGAAACGATTGATGTTACGCTCCCCGGCCGAGGGGTTGATATGGGGGGCCTCCATCCGGTCACACGCACTTTGCACCGAATTGAGTCCTTATTTGCTAAAGCCGGCTTTGAGGTTGAAACCGGACCGGAAATTGAAGACGATTGGCATAATTTTGAAGCCTTAAACATCCCTGAAACCCATCCCGCTCGCGCCATGCATGATACTTTTTATTTTGATGACCAAACGGTACTGAGAACGCATACCTCAGGCGTGCAAATTCGTACCATGGAAAATCGTGAGGTCCCTATGAGAATTATTGCGCCGGGTCGAGTCTATCGTTGTGATTCTGATCAAACGCATACGCCGATGTTTCATCAGGTGGAAGGGTTGGTTGTCGAGGAACAAGCGAGTTTTGCTCAGTTAAGAACGCTCATTATTGCTTTTCTAAAACAGTTTTTTGAAGATGATCAGTTAAAAGTGCGCTTCAGACCTTCTTACTTTCCCTTTACGGAACCTTCTGCAGAAGTCGATATTGCAACTAATTTGTTTGGGGATGGACGCTGGATTGAAGTATTAGGCTGTGGCATGGTGCACCCAAAAGTATTAAAAAACGTCGGTGTTGATAGTGAAAAATACACGGGATTGGCTTTTGGTTTGGGGGTTGAAAGGTTGGCAATGTTACGTTACGGCGTAACTGATTTGCGACAATTTTTTGAAAATGACATACGGTTTTTAAAACAGTTTAAATAATCACCAGGCCTGGCGAGAATAGATATGAAAATAAGTGAAAATTGGTTAAGAGAATGGGTAAATCCTGCCTGGGAAACCAGCCGATTAATCGAAGAATTAAGTTTAGCGGGTTTAGAAGTTGACGGTGCAGAAAGTGTCGCTCCCGAGTTTACCGGTGTGGTCGTTGGTCGGGTTTTGTCTGTCGAGAAACATCCGGATGCTGATAAGTTGAATGTGACACAAGTCGATATCGGGGGCGAAGAGTCTGTTCAAATTGTCTGTGGTGCAAGCAATGTTGTCGCCGGCATGAAAGCCTGTTGTGCCACAGTGGGAGCACAACTGCCGGGTAATTTTAAAATTAAAAAGGCAAAATTAAGAGGCGTTCCTTCTAACGGTATGTTGTGTGGTGCAACCGAATTGGGGTTGCCGGATGATGGCGTAGAGGGTTTATTTGTTCTTCCCGATGATGCGCCGGTGGGTGTTAATGTTCGTGATTTTTTAGATTTAGACGATCAGGTTATAGATATTGATTTGACCCCTAACAGAGCCGATTGCTTAAGCGTAGAAGGCGTGGCTCGTGATATAGCCGCCTTTGCCGATTGCCCTGTCACCCAGCCGTTTTCAATGGAAGCGGTTATAAAACAGGGTGCACCGGGTCAATCGATTCAGGTAATTGAAGCAGAAGCTTGTCCAAAGTATCTTGGTGCTATGGTTTCGGAATACGATGTTACAGCCACAACGCCTGATTGGATTGTTCGACGCTTAGCCCGTTCAGGTATCGCTGCGAAATCTTTAAGTGTTGATATTACCAACTACGTCATGCTTGAGTTAGGGCAACCCATGCACGCTTTTGATGCGGATGCTTTGACTGGAACGGTTGCAGTTCGCTTTGCTGAGGAGGGTGAGACCTTAGTGACCTTAGATGAAAAAGAACTCAAGCTTAATTCAGATACGTTAGTGATTGCGGATGATGCCGGTCCAATTGCGTTAGCCGGGATTATGGGAGGGCTAAGCACCCGTGTCAATGACGACACAAAGCGTTTGTTCTTTGAGTGTGCGCATTTTGCTCCGCTTGCCATCACTGGAAAAGCACGTCAATATGGTCTTCATACCGATTCTTCTCATCGATTTGAACGAGGGGTTGATGTCAATTTACCTGAGCGGGCTTTGGAAAGAGCATTGCAATTGTTTACGGCTTGTGCCGGCGGAAAGGTTTCAGAAATTGCCGCTGAGATTGATGCTACGCATTTGCCCAAGTCCCCGGAAATTCTGCTAAGGCATGACAGAATTAAAAAGTTATTAGGCGTCACGCTTGAGCGTCAAGTGGTTGAGGCCATTTTTGAGCGTCTGAACTTTCAGATTCAATTAGAAGCCAATGGATGGTTGTTAACGCCCCCTTCCTATCGTTTTGATATGGCAATCGAAGCCGATCTAATTGAAGAGGTTGGGCGCGTCTTTGGTTATAATAATCTGCCTAATGAGGTCTTGGTCGCGCCGATGCGCTTGCCGCATTTGCCCGAATCACTTCAAGAGCAGATGTTTATTCGTAAAGCGCTGGTCAGTCGTGGCTATCATGAAATTATTACCTATTCATTTGTCGATGAGATACGACAAAAAGCACTCTTCCCCGAAGAAGAGGGGATTCTTTTAAAAAACCCTATTTCCGATGATATGAAAGCCATGCGAACCTCGTTGTTCCCGGGTTTATTACAAACCGTGGCCTATAATCAAAAGCGTCAACAACCTCAATTAAAGTTTTTTGAAATGGGGTTGGTTTTCAATCGACAAGACACTGAAACCCGACAGACGCCAATGATTGGTGGTGCCATCGTCGGCCCTTTGCATGCTGTCAATTGGGCAAACGATGATCGCCTGGTCGATTTTTATGATTTAAAGGGCGATGTTGAAACACTGTTGTCTTTAAGTCATGTACAGCAACAGATTCGTTTTGAACCCACTCAGTTGACACTGTTTCATCCGGGTCAAGCGGCGGCACTGTATCAGGATCAACGTTTGGTTGGTTATATGGGGCAATTACACCCAGGCCTGGCTAAAGTGTATGGTGTTTCAGGAAAAGTTTATCTGTTTCAGTTAGAACTGGATGTCATTCTGACTCAAAAATTACCGATGGCAGAAGCCATCTCTAAATTTCCAGAAGTACAGCGAGATTTGGCGTTTGTTGTTGCTGAAAACCTTCCTGTGCAAGCACTAATGGATGCTTTAAATGAAGTGAAATCTGATTGGCTGAAGTCCATTACGGTGTTTGATGTCTATCGTGGACAAGGTATTGATGAAAATCAGAAAAGTATTGCTTTAACGTTGAAGATGCAACACCCTGAAAGAACCTTGCAAGATGAAGAAGTGGAATCACTTGTGCAGGCTTACATTGCGAAGGCCGCAGAAAAGGTCAATGCAACCTTAAGATAACCCTATTACCGATTAAGAGACTGTTGAGAGGATAGAACGATGGCACTGACAAAAGCAGAAATTGCTGAAAATTTATCAGATACGTTTGGTTTTAATAAACGTGAATCCAAAGAACTGGTTGAACAGTTTTATAATGAAATGGCCGATGTATTGGTAAAAGGCGAGCAAATTAAACTTTCAGGTTTTGGCAATTTTGAATTAAAAGACAAAAATGCCAGACCGGGTCGTAATCCAAGAACGGGTGAAGATGTTCCCATTTCTGCAAGAAGAGTGGTAACATTTAAACCCGGTCAAAAATTACGAGCTCAAATCGACAACCATGGTAAAGGCTAATTCGTTAGATCAACAGTTAGAAATCGATTTACCTGACAAGAAGTATTTCACTATTGGTGAAGTCAGTGAATATTGTCAGTTAAAGTCGCATGTGTTGCGCTATTGGGAGCAAGTTTTTCCGCAATTACAACCCAATAAGCGCCGGGGACGTCGTTATTACCAAAAACGTGATGTGGCGTTGGTGGTTGAAATCAAATCTTTATTGCATGACCAGGGGTTTACCATTTCGGGCGCCAAAGTCCGTTTAGCCAAGGGCGATTCTGTGGTTGAGAAGGGTGAAGGCGAAGCTGATTCCATTGAGTATCAAATCCAAACGATACGTAAAGAACTTAAAGCCTTTCAGCAATATCTAGCAAACAGCTATTAATCTATTCCGCACTATCCTCATCCTCGTAGTCATCTTGTTCTGGAGCTGTTTCCGGATATTTGAGATGCCAAATTCGAATAAACTTATCGTGATCTAAGTGTTGTTGAAGCAGGGTGAGTGCGGCAACATATTGTTCAATATACCGATAATTTTGTTTTTTGAGACTTTGCCAAAGGTGGCGATATTTAGTGGGTAAAAAGTCTTTAAAATGGGGAATCAGCCCCGTTTCCCCTTCAGCCTGCTTGATGCGTTGCATGATATCGATGCGAGCTTGCCGTGTAAAGTTTTTTTCATAACCATTTAACATTTGTCCAATCAAGAATAATAGGCCGGCAACCACCAGAAAACTCAAGATAAACTGATCAGAAAGAAAGGTGCCAACCAGCGTGAGGATCACTAGCAATAAAGCGGTTACAGGCATGGTAAGCGCAAATAACCAGGCCTGTTTTCCCTTGAGCGCTTCGGCTCTTTTGCTAATATCAAACTGGGTGACATCGATGGCATGAAGACGTTCGAGCATGTCTTCAGCATAGGGCATGTTAGGCGTAAAAGGAATGTCGGTTTGTGGGTCTATTTCCAATTGATTTTCAGTCATTGCCATAAGGTTCGGTGCTTAACATTTTGTTTTGGGTTGACAGATTATATTACATGATAGGGTATGGCGTTTATGTGTTTCAAGGCAATAGGCCGTCAAATAGCCACCCCATAAGCAGCCTGTATCGATAGAGTGAACGTGATAGGCATCCATCACCCCGAGTGTTGACCAATGGCCAAAAAATATGTCACTGGTTTTATTTCTTCGATTTGCATGAGCAAACCAAGGTAAATAATCGGTTCGAGTGGAAGCGCCGGGTTTGGGTTTGTTTTTTTGTTTAAATTCAAGTTTGCCTTCTGCATTGCAATAGCGCATTCGCGTAAAGGCATTGGCAATGTAACGCAACCGAGCCCAGCCCTGTAATCCATCATGCCATTGTTTTGGCTTGGCACCAAAGAGGTGGTTTCGAATGAAGTCCTGCCATTGGTCTCCCCGCAGGATGGATTCGACCTCTTTGGCATGGCTCAGAGCTTCGTCAATGCACCACTGTGGCGGCACACCGGCATGAACTAAGGCGACAGGATGTAATGGATGGTGAATCATCAGCGGTTGTTGTCGTAACCAATCAATGAGTTTGTCAACCTCTGAGTGCGACAAGATGTCGCCCAAAGTATCGGATTTGCTGGCATAGTCATGCAAACCACAGTAGGTGGCTAGAAGTTGAAAATCATGGTTTCCTAATACCATCTTGGCCTTACCCTGTGCATTTAAGTTCTTTACAAATTGCAAGCATTCGAGTGATTTTGGGCCACGGTTGACAATATCTCCCGCAAACCAAAGTTCGTCTTGGGCAGGGTCATAATCAATTTGCTTCAGCAATTGCATCAACTCATCAAAACACCCTTGTAAATCGCCAATAATATAGGTTGCCATATTTTATTGCCCTAAATGCGTATATGCATTGGCTAAGGTCACAAAGTCTTTGACAGACAGCGTTTCTGCACGAGCAGAAGGGTTGAGCTGGCACTGTTCAATTTGAGAGAGGGTTAGCCAACCTTTTAGGTTGTTGCGTAGGGTTTTGCGTTTTTGTGAAAAGGCTTGACGCACCAGATCCCCAAAAGCGGCTTCATCGTCAGCTTGAAAGGGTTTTTGTTTGTAGGGTCGTAATCGAATAATCGCTGAATCCACTTTGGGGGGTGGGTCAAAATTTTCAGGCCCGACCATAAAGAGGTTTTCAACTTCGCAGGCATATTGCAGCATCACACTGAGTCGGCCATAGGTTTTGAAACCCGGTTGAGACGTGATGCGCTTAACGACCTCTTTTTGGAGCATAAAATGCATATCTTCAATAGCCTCTGCATAGTCAATTAAATGAAACAAAAGCGGACTAGAGATATTGTAAGGTAGATTACCGACGATACGCAAAAGGGGTGAATGATTATTCGCTCTTAAGCCGGCATAATCAAAACTTAAAGCATCTGTGTGGTGAAGATGAAAGGCGGGGAAATGTGATAATTTTTGAGTGAGTGGCGCGATTAGATCATTATCAATTTCGATAATGTCTAGCTTGGCGACGCTTTCAAGGAGCGGGCGTGTTAAA
>Ga0100381_1005548_pt1 | contig 10437 bp, 12 predicted proteins | sample CryGeymeta201505_FD_80416 | JGI IMG/M metagenome (GOLD analysis project Ga0100381, IMG submission 80416) | Groundwater microbial communities from Crystal Geyser aquifers in Utah, USA - Crystal Geyser metaG 2015-05 | ecosystem: Environmental > Aquatic > Deep subsurface > Groundwater | place: USA...
AAGGAGGAAAAGGCGAAGGAAGTTGCTGAAAAGCATGTGAGGACTAACATCAGTATTGAAGAAATAGTTGACAAGATGAAAGATGAGCTCCAATATGAGGCATTGTGCATCATCAAACCCACTATCAAAGATAGTGTGGAAAGAAGAGAAAAACCAATCAAAGATATGGGATCCACCTTGCCAGCCTCCCTCGAAAAGAAAAGTCTCAGAGATACCCCTGGCTTCGATCTGCCATCATCGAAGTCAAGAAGCAAGGAAATGACAATCGACCTGAGGTAGTTCACACTCGGCCAGAGAGAGCAAGGCTCCTCCAACCGAAGCAAAACCTATAGAGAAGAAGGTTCAGAGGTGAGTGAATTCAGCATTCCCTCTCGTGACCCCACAAGCCGCAAAATAAAAGACAGGGTCATGAATCGCAACAAACACAAGAAATGATTAATTTACTTGACATATTTTTATTAATACAATGCTCGATCATTGGGGTAGGATTTCTTCAACTGCTGACTTTTTCATCACCTTCTCTTGGTTTTATTCAGTTCGACTCCTTCTTTGCCCCTAAAAACAATCAGGAAAGATCAACCCTGAGCCATCGTACTCTGAAGGCATTTGGTACCTTCTGGAAGGATACTCCATCGAAGGAGGCATGTGAGTGGGCTCTACCGAGCAAGCTAAAAATCTCAGCAAACAGTCAATTTCTTTTTCCGTTTCAGCATGTGCGATCTCATTCTTTTTTTGGCATTTTTCCTGAGTCAACTTTCCAATGTACTCTTGTATGAGCCTCACAGCAAACTGCAAATCGAATTAATCGCAATATGATAGGAACATTTTATTTTTTGCTCGAGGGTCATTGATTGACTCATAATTTTTATCAATGAACACCATGAGATCGTATAACGCCTTTTTCACCATAGCCTTTTCTCCGAAGATGGATTCCATCAAGAACCTCTCAAGAGCCTTTTTGATGGTGGGTCTCTGACTTTGGAAGTAGTTGGGATGACTCATTTGAGGATAGTACAATGGAGGGAACATGTGAGGCGGGGGAGCCATATTGAAAGGAAAATGATTCGGCATTGAAGAGTAAGGCATTTATCCACCGTTGGCCATATTCCTTGGAATTTAAGAATGAAACCGTAAATTATTTTGTACCTGTTGATCTCTGACCTCATTTTTCTTTGATGCTCCATTTGCGAGACTGTCTTTTCTGGTAGTTCTAGGCTCTCTTTCAATGGGTAACCTCACACCGGAACGATTTTGCTGGATTTAATGGTGGTTTGGCCTAATTTATTGGGAGTTGATTTCATGATGGCTCGGAACTGTAGCATCAGCCTATGAAATCTTTTATAGCCGATAGACCTAGCCTCCTTTCCCGTCCTGGCTTTTTCGGAAAAGTTTTGTGATTTTTAACTTCTTGTATTTCATAAAGAGGTTGGAATGCTTGGACTTCATGTGCAGGTAGATGCCGGGGTAGGTGGTGAACTTTTTTTCACAGAAGCAGATGTAGGTCTTGGGTGTGGAGTCACTGAGCTATTCCGGGCTCTAAGTTTCCGCGCCCCAATTCATGATATTTTAATTTTTATCATTTAAATAGGACTGTAAATTTTTTAAGAAATTAAAATAAAATACAAACAAAAACATGAACAAACATAAATCAATTTTACCAAACTCTCCTCACCTCTGATCCTGTCAAGATTTCCAACAACCGATATTCAAAAATTGAAACTCCTTAAAAATTTCTTCAATTGATTCATGTCACCTTCATTTCAAAATATTGTCTAATCAATCATCTCAAAAATAATATTTCTTTTGTTTATACGACGTCATCTTTAATATCTTCAGCAAGCGGTATTTTTTTTTCCTGCCCAAAAAGACTCATGTTTTAAGGTTCTACTCATTTTCGCCTAAAATGCCAACACTTGTGAGTCCATTTATATATTCTTTGACCTTTGGTGAAGCTCTCTTGCTCAAGAATTGTCTGAAATACTTAACAGTTACGCTGATCTCATCTTTTATCTCTACTGTTTGCCACCATGGCAACAAGAAAAGAGTTAATGAAGCCTGAATCTTTGCCTCCTGTTGTCAAAAAGAGCCTGAGCTGTTGAACTGGCTGACAATTTAGTGCAAGCTTATTTTTTTTTTACTTAATAAATATATATTTCTTGCAATCGACCAACTCATCAACTCACTTAATATATCTATCATGAATCAGAATAATTCAACAACAGTCGTCCGCACAGCCGTCAACATCTTCATCTTTGTTGCCATCGGTATATCCCTCTTCCAGGAGATCTCCTTCGTCGAAAAACAAGAATCGGCTCAAGAAGAAGCCGCCCCCAAACCAGAAATCAATGTCAATGGGACCCAAATTGAAGGTCTTTACATCTTGTCGACCGATAAGTTCAAAGGGCAGTTCAAAGATCTTCTGATAGAAAAGGACTTCAACATCGAAATTAAGGAGTATCCCTTTGAAGGCAGTGAGTACTGGATCAATATGTTCCTCACTCATGGTCACATGATCGTCGTTTTCTTCCTGGTTTCCCGACACCAAGCTGAACAAGACCAGTCCAAAAAGACAAAAATAATGATGCTGGGCATGGTCCTCGTATTTGGATGGATGTTCTTGGCTCCCAATCTCAAAACTCAAAGATTGGGGATTGAGTACAAAGGAGTCAGAGTATACCAAAAAGACGATTTTGACAAATAAGAACTTATCACCAAACTGACTGCTTACGAGGAAGACAGTGTCTTTGGTCTCGACCCCATTCCTGAACCCGCAGCCGCCAGCTCGTAAAAATAAGTCTCGGAACCTGTTCCTGAGCCCGAGATTGAAGTTGTTCAAGAAGTTGAAGATTTCTGATCAGTTCATACTTGTCTATTCATTATTCATGATACCTAATTATTCATGTTGGCTCGCCTCTTCATTTTTTCATTTTCATCTGTTTTCTAAAAAATAATATGGAAACAACAATGAAAAATAGTTGATATCTGATGAGGTTATGTTGATTCGTACAGTAATAATTGATTATCACAACATGATCTCAGCCAATATACCTGCACTTTCTATTGAATTTATTTTTAGAATTTTATACCACAAATAATGGAAAAAAAACAAAAAGAAGCTTTGGTTAGCAGTAAAAAAAAACCTCTTCCACCTCACTCCTCAGTCACCGATAAGTACAATGTTGAGGAAATCATCAATGAGCTCCAAAGAAGATAGGCTCTATCCAAGAATGACCTCTTGAACATCATTGAAGAGTCAAGTAACATCTTAAGTACCTCCCTTTTTAGTAGAAAATGAGTCCACACTCCTCAAATTACAGTCGCCACTGATAATAGTGGGAGACATCCATGGACAGTTCTATGATCTCATCAGTTTATTCTAGAGATTTGGGTACCCTCCTCAGGCAAAATATCTATTTCTTGGTGACTATGTAGATCGAGGGAGATTTTGCATTGAGGTCATTACACTCATTCTCGTCTTGAAAATCAACTACCCTGATTGCATTCATTTACTCCGAGGAAACCATGAAGGAAGAGTCATGACTAGCTCTTTTAATTTTCGAACTGAGTGTAAAAAGTTAGTAATGAAGGTGAAGCCAAGTATCAGATCGGAATTTACTAAAGATTCATCGATCTGTTCATGCAGTTTCCTCTGTGTGCTCACATTGATCAAAAATATTTTGCAGTTCATGGAGGGATCTCCCCAAACATCAAAACGTTAGGTAAATAAGTCATCATTTAGATGAGATTGATAAAATTAACAGATTTTTGGAAATTCCTGAGCAAGGTGTACTGTGTGATCTTCTATGGAGCGACCCAACAGACTAAACTTCGGATACTTGGGTGGGCAACAAAAATCGGTCATGTTCCTATTTTTACAGTAGGATCCAAACAAGCAGATTTTTGAGTATCAATCAGCTGCGAATGATCATCAGAGGTCACGAGGTCCAAATGAAAGGATATAAATATCAGATGGGGCCAGGCAATCAACCTCTTACCTTGACTATCTTCTCAGCTCCCAGATACTGCGATAGCTATCGAAACAAAGGGGCTGTTGCTGTCTTGAACGTAGAATATTAATTAACCTAGGGTAAAAATATAGTCGTTCAATCCTTCAAATAAGTCGAGCATCCCTTTGTTCTTAGCAACTACTTGAACGCTTTTCAGCTTAGCTTTCCTGTGCTGGCAGCTGGAGCTACCAGATTGTTCGCGCACATGCTAAAAAATAAAAAGTTAAAGAAAACCATGAAGCACCTCGGTAATGACAATACCCTTGAGCAGGTTGAGTCAATTGAGGGAGTTTTTGAAAAAAATGCAGATATGGTCCAAATGATGCTGCAAAACGTCTCTAATGAAAACTCAACAGAGCTGAGAGATCCTGACTCAGGAATTGCCGAAAGTTTATCATAATTTTTCATGATGAAATGCCAAATACAAGAAAGAATGCCCATCATATTCGGCCCGAAGCGAGTAGAGTTCGTTAAGGTGCATGTGAGTCACGCCGATGAAGAGGACCCCACATAATGACAGTATTGCATTTTAATATCTTGATCGGTTCTTGTGAGCTTATCTTTAATATTATAACAATGGGCATGTTCAGGATCAAAAATCCAAAAGAAACGATATTCATCATCTGCACAGGAGTTCTCATGCTTACCCTAATCTTATTGGTCTCTCTGATCGGGAAAAATCTCACCTATACAACCAGGTTCACCCCTCCGTCTACATAAAAATCCCTTAAAAATGAATCGTACTTTACATAGAGTCAAGTGCTGATAGTTGCTCTTGGTGCTGCCTTGATCCTAGTGCTTCCTTCCCTAACATATACAGTCTTTCTCAAAAGCAAAAGACTCTTCGTACCACTTTGGATCGCCTTCATTTCGGTGTTCACGTGCGTCTTTCTGGTCAGTCTTTATTACCTGTTTGGCAGCCAGAATTATAGAGATTATCTTTCTCAAGTCAGCTCCATAATCGACAGTACACCTAATTACTGCTAGGCCAGTTTATGCAACAAAGCCACCTGCGCCAGAATGTCAAGTTTCAATTCTTCAAGACAGATGGTGTAGGCTTTTGGAGTAATCGGGTTCATTTGTTCAGCCTACATCGGAGCAGTTGGCTTCATGATTAACCTAAACCGTAGAAAAAGTAATTAGATTGAGTTGATAATGTGAAAAGAGATGATCGTGTGAACTATGATACTCTGATAGCAAATACTCAATTTTATCTCAATGCTAATGAATGACACTCAAAATGTTGGGATATTTATGTTGATGTCAAAAAAAGGAAAAAGATATTGTCAGTGCAATAAGTTATGATATTTTTTAATAATTAAAATAAAGGTCAATCATGGAAGTCCACATCTGCACCTTCTAAATCACTTTGCTGTCATGTCGATCATCATCTCCACATGATAAGACACCACTTCAGGCACTCTGGCGCAACGAACGAGCTGAAGTAGTCGTCATGGGAGCAGTAAGGGCACATCCTAAAAAAGGTATTGCCATCTTTAATTAACACTTCGAGATCAAGACTGACTTCCTCCGTGATCCCACCACCCACAGCTATCACCCTAACACCCTCATTCTGTAAATCAGGCATGCGAGTCAGTCAGTGCATGAAGCTATATCGTCTTCAATATGCAAATTCAACCTCTCAGAGATTCTTAATTCAGGTCCAGTCCTTTAGAAAAGTTACCAGGCTTAGGATTCAAGCTTCGATGCCGTCTTATCGATTAACTGCAGTCACATCTAAGAGACAGGAATCAAGCGAAAACTCTCCAGAAGAAGCGATAAGAGGCTCAAAAGTCAATCCTCAAGCGTCGATAACTAGTCATCAAAGTCAATCGAGCGAGAAAAGCCAAGATCGATTCTCAAGAAGCGAGGCACTGAAAAATACTAGAAATAGCACGATAAGTAGTATCAACAGTTGCTAAAAAAATACGAGTCATAGCAAACAGAACACATTTTGACTCAGGAAAGGTTGAGTCAAGCTGAGCAAAGTATCAAAGAGTATTAACATTTGATAGATGGACTATCAGCTACAATCAATCAAAAATAGACATTTATCGTGTAAATCAACTAGCTACTCGAGGAGTAAAGGCACAAAAAACAGATAATCAAACAGGAGTACAATGAACTGATGCTGAGGCTTAAAGCGCTAGAGGAGGATTAGGATGGAGTGGCAAAATCACAAATCCGTGTCAAATAATTAGAGACTACACTGAACGCCATGAAGTAAAGTTTCGATAAACGTCTTAAGACATAAAGTTAACTTGAAATTTACAGTGAAAAACTTGAATTAGAGAATCGTGCACTGTCAAAACATATTGATCAGCTGAAAAAGGATATAACACAATCACACTGGTAAAAGGAGCAGTTGCGCATTCAACTAAAAAAGACAGAAGAATAGAAAGAAAGCATAAAGATCAACACCAAACAATGGAGAGATGAATTTATGGAAGAGCACCACCAAAAAGAGGAATAAATGGAGCTGAAAGAACAAGAATACCAAAAGATGTTTTTGCATTTTGCAGAAGCAAAGTAAAGGTTGAAGCTGATTGGAGACCAAGTGCCAAGACATGAGATTGTTTAAATTGAGCAATTTTATGAAGAAAAAATCAAACAATATCAGTAGAAAGAAAATAATATGAAAATGTATGTTGACACCATATAGGCTGAAATGAATGAGTTGGAGTGTATATTAGAGGAAAAATAGAACAATGAACAAATTTTGATAGACCACACAAAATAATTGGAATTGGAACTTGATAATGCCAAGGTTGAAATCAACTGGTGGAACCTCACTGTCGACAAAGAACTGGAACTTCGTGAATCAGCTCTTAACGGCACCATCAAGGAGGAAGAGCATTAAGATTTACAAGAAAGATACACAAAATTGTTCAACATTCTTAAGGAAAACAGCAAAATCATACTTCAGGCCAAAAAAAGCAGAAAAATAATAGAAAGACTCGAACGTAAGGAGGAGGAACTGAACCATAGACTGGCCATATCGAATGACGAGCTGAAGGAAGTCAAGGAAAGATTGATTGTCATCATTAAGGAAAATAAAAAATTACTTGAAAAGAGCAACAAAAAACATAAAGAGTTAGACCTTCTGAGCAAGGAGCACAAGAAGATCGAGGATTAGCTGGCTAGAATGAAGGAAAAAGACAAATAACTTCAGGAGTAGAACTAAATTTATACGTATAGACTTGGCCTATATGAAAAGGAAGTCAAACAGCTTAAATTGCTGGTTTCTTCAGCTCAATATACATAAAGAAGAGAAGAAATGAATCACATCCAACAAACTATTTTCTAGAAAATAACATCGAGCATATCAACTCCCATGCCAGCAATCACTGAAGATAACGAATAAATGGTCTTTTCTGCTCCTTTCTAAAGCAAGGAAACCTCTCAGGCTGTTCTTCCTACCCCTTCAAGCTAAACTCTCAGTGCGAATGCTGTGAAGGAACTGACTCATCTACTCCAACAGAGAAATTAATTTATTAACAAAATGTCAGCCACTATTGAGTTGATCGAATAAGAAAAACAAGATGCGAAGTTATCGTCTGTCAAGGAGGAGCTACAACATGTGCGAGGGCTGACCAGCAAGTTCAAACTAGCACTTTTGAGAGCCGGTCAAAAATAGGCAGTAAAAGAGTGGTAATCTTCAGTGAGGAGACTTTCGGACAGGGTAGAAGCCATGCTCGTTCAAGCACCATGATAATTCATATTTTTACATCATTTAGTGACTAGCAAATAATATTCTTATCATAGAAGCGCGTACTAGACGATATAATTAATTTGATAGTAATGGCTCAGTTGGAGAAACTGGGCATAGCTGGCTTCCGCAGCTATTCTGCCGAAAAAATCCAGACGATAGAGTTCAACAAGCCATTATCTCTGATCTGGGGTGAAAACGGTTCAGGAAAGACAGTAATAATTTGGATATTCAGACCATCATTGAAGTGCTCAAGTACATCACGACTGGAGTACTGCCACCAGGATGCGACAAAGGCAAGCTCTTTGTCACTGATCCCAGAACTGTTGGCAGAAACGAGATCAATGCTTAGACTAAATTGAAATTTCGAGCTTTTAATGGCCGACCCGTGATGGCGACTCGACGTTCCCTCCTATCAATCAGCAACAAAGGTGCAAAATATGAATCGCTTGAGCAAATTCTAAAGACCAAGGATGACAATGACGAGCCAATTGAAATCAACCATCAGTGCGCCTAAATATAGAAACAAATCCCCATGCTCTTAGGAAGCTCCAAAGCTATTTTATAAAATATTGTCTTCTGCCACCAAGATGAATCTCTCTGGCCCTTCTACGATTCAATCACTTTGAAGGATATATTTGATGAGCTTTTCGATACGAAGGTGTGCACTACGACCATTGACTTGCTTTGGGAACAGCGAAAGGAAATGCAGAAAAAGATCAACGAATCAAAAAAAGCCCTTCCTTACATGGAAAAATTATACGAGATGGACAAAATCAACAAGATAGACAAACTCAAATAAATGGAAGGACTGATCTAAAAAACTGAAGAAATTGCTGTGATGAAACGTGAGGTTGAGAAACGAGCAAAATAGCTCAAAGAAGTCAACGATGAAGAACTAACTCAGAAAAGGATCTAGATTGTAAAGAGAAAACAAATGATTGAAAGCACGCTAGCCCAGCTAAATCGTTAGTCATAAAACCTTCGGATGAGACAAGGTGTAATTGCTGGCCAACATAGCCCTGTCAAACAATTACATAGCTTATCAGATGAACAAGTAATGAAAAAGATAAACCTTCTCAACTAGTAACTTGAATAGATCAAGAAAAAGAAAGAATAAGCCAAAGAGCAACTGTCTCTGCTTCAAAATGACTCACTGTTCACCCAGAAAGAAGTCGAAATCAACTATCTGGTCAGCCATGCCAAATAATTTATTCCAAAAAGTAGCTCTCTTTCTGACAACGAAGTGTGCAAAAGACTTACGACTAAAATGTACGAATTGACCCAAAAGAAAAATCACCTTGTTGAATGCAAAAAGTAACTTTAGAGATGCGACAACATTAAAATGTCTGTGGAAGTTTCATTGGATTAGAAGGAATTTAAAGCAGAAAACGAACAAATCAAAAATATTGGAAAAAAATTGTCAGAGCTGAAAAATAAGATCATCAGCTATTACAAAGCCATGTATCGGCCAGTTGATGAAAAATTCATAAAAAATGCTTCAAAAAGTTCAAAATTTGAGCATGCTGAGCATGAGTTAGGTGTCCTGCAGTATCAACTTTCCCTCAAGAGAAAATAGCTGGAATAAGCGAAGAAAATGCCCTTCAACAGCAATGACGTTAAGTAGAAGATAATGAAGCTGAGGTTCGCAGGTATAGATTACTACTAGGGATATCTTTAATTTTGCAAAACCAAAGGAAAATGCTCCCTTTGCTCAAAACCAATAACTCCTGAATAATTGAGGTTCATCACTATAAAAATTGAGAAAATGAAGAGCAAGACAGAACAGCAAATCGCTGAAATTGTATCAAAATGCCCCAACCTTTATGATCCAAAATATTAGGGAGTCAATCCATAAGTCCTCATCTCAAATTTGGTTCAGTTCATCAAAAATGGTGAAGAAAAATAAAAAATTATGATCGAGAATGTCAAGAAGTAAAAATAAATGGTGCAGGCCAAGACTCAACTTGATATCAATAACAAGCTGGAGGAAGGACTGCGAGTTGTTCGCCTGGATAAGGAGCATGTCAACAATAACAAAGAGTTCATCGACCTGGAAAATCCAACAATGTAGGACTACACCTCAATAATCAGAAAATACCTGGACATGCAGCATGACCTTAACAGAAAATTAGATACAGTCAGAAGATATCAATAAAACTTCAAGAAAAACGAAGAGAGCAAGCAGAAAAATTAAGAGCTCCACAGAAAGAGGCATGAGTTGACAGAAAAGCTGAGGACTCTTGAGAGTGAGGTCAGTCAATATGAAAGTGTGAGGAGTACTGTAGTAAAATTATAGCAGCTTTTGAAAGAAAGATAAAAAAATCCTAATCGAGGAAACACCAGCAAAAGCAAAAAGACCCTCAGTGAGCTCAGCAAACAAATATAGGAATATGAGCAACATATCAAATTGACAACTCTTGAGTTATAGTTTGCTCAAAACATTCGAAAATACCATGATATATCCAAGCAACTCTAGTCATAAACATTGGAAGTGTCCAGACTTGACCAGGAACTTTCTAAACTTGAGATGTTAGTCAAGGAAAGAATGCAGAAAAAGGTAGATTTTTAGAAATTCAACTCAGATTATATGAAAAAACAAAATTAGATGGACAGCCTCAGCAACTTCTGCAACCAGTAATTTTTCAAACCAGTTTAAAAATAGTACTTGTTAGAAAAGATGAAAGTAACAAGGTTAGAAAGAAGAATCAAGTAGCTGGA
>Ga0100381_1005557_pt1 | contig 10427 bp, 6 predicted proteins | sample CryGeymeta201505_FD_80416 | JGI IMG/M metagenome (GOLD analysis project Ga0100381, IMG submission 80416) | Groundwater microbial communities from Crystal Geyser aquifers in Utah, USA - Crystal Geyser metaG 2015-05 | ecosystem: Environmental > Aquatic > Deep subsurface > Groundwater | place: USA...
AAGGCTTCAGCAAGAAGGTAGAGACTGCACATGCTTACGGCACGCATAACTGAAGGAGATAGTCCAGTGAACAACGCAAAGGCCCATAGAAGCAGGATGAGTAAAGCATTCTTTAGCACACTATTTCGAATCCATCGAAGACTTTGACTGAGCAAGAGCAACAGAATACCTACATGCATTCCCGATACGGCCAGCATATGCATGGTCCCACTTTTGGCGTAGACTTCGCGGATTTCAGGAATCAATTCTTGGCTATAACCAGTAAGTAGTGCCTTGAGGATGGCCCTGTTTTCCACGGATGAAATATGCATGTCAATGGTCGTCAGGATGGAATTTCGGCATTGGACTGCAAAGCGCTTTAGGCCAGGCTGTTCGGATAGTTTGGTCCAGCTTCCTGAATCTATCCAAACTTGGGTATAGATGTCTTTTCGTCCCATGAAGGAGGCGTAATCAAAGGAGGTAGGATTTTGAGGAGAAGAGATAGGTCTTATATCGCCATTTAGAAGCAAGACATCGCCAGGAAGCAGGTTTCGAGCAGAGACATCGTCTTTTACACTAAGCTGAGTCTTTTGATTGCCACGCTTAAATGAGGCCTGCAGGCTATCATAATGAAGGACTTCCGCTTCCATTGAGACCCGTTCATCTTTGATTTTTGGTTCAGATAGTAGTTCAAGGGCAAAATTTTGACTCACTAGAATTGGAGCTGGACTTGTGCGTTGTTGAGCATGCAATAAAGCGCCAAAGGCTATATAGATAGAAGGAACTAAGAAGTTTATTCGTTTCCATGAGCCGCTTCTGAATCCGAGAATGGCAATTATGTTTAGCAGGACAAGAATAAGGATCCAGGCTAAATGGTGGATGTTTAACTCAATCAGGAGTATTCCGCTAAGAAGGAATAGTGCAGGTCGAAATAAAGGGTTCTGACGCCAAAAGTGGTACATGCCAGCAAGGCATCAAAGCATGTGCTAGTCGGCTAGTTTTGTGTCACGGGAAAGTCAAAAGGGGGTCAGGACTGGGTCAAGATTTAACCCAAATACCTTCTGCGTACTAAATTGGCTAGTTCGAGGAAGTTTTTATCCTCATCATCCCATTTGTGTTCGGAGCGCAGATCATGGAGGTAGCTAAAGGCCTCATCACCTGATGTGAGGTTATTCATGTGGTGGATAGAGTAGGCGTATTTCTCCACGTTCCCAGCGAATAGCGCGTTGATGAACTCGAATTTTTTGGCGATGCTGATGGCCTTCTTCAAGTCGTTGATAGGCGTATTGCTGAATTTATGCGCCAGGTCATTCGCTTCTTCTTCATTATTGGCACCCTTGATGGCGTCGGCTTCAACTTTGGCTTCAGCGGCTAGGACCTTTTCTTCTGAAGGGGTTTCCTCTTCGACAGGCTCAGAGACCGGTTTCGTAGAGGTATTGGGTTCTGGGTTTTGGGTTCTGGCAGGGGTTTCCTCTTCGACAGGCTCAGAGACCGGTGCTGCGGGGGTTTCGGGTTCTGGGTTTTGGGTTTGGGTAGGGGCTTCCTCTTCGACAGGCTCAGAGACCGGTGCTTCAACCTCAATCTCTTCGACAGGCTTGGAGACCGGTGCTTCAGCTTCAATCTCTTCGACAGGCTTGGAGACCGGTGCTTCAACTTCAATCTCTTCGACAAGCTCAGGGACCGGTGTCTCCTTCTCAACCTTAGGGCTTACAGCAATAGGCTCCTCTTTAATTTTCGTTGATTCTAAGCCATGGTCTGCGGTCAACGGACTATGGTCTGCCGTCTTCTCCTTCATCACCAATCTTAACCGATTCACCTCTTCATACAAGTCAATGGTATGCTTACGCAGCAAATCGATATCGAGAACAGATACATCGTTCCGGGTTTTTAGGTCGGCATTAAGTTGGGAAATTTGAGCCGTTAAAGCCGCAATCGATTCGTGGGTATTATTTCTGTTCGCCATGTGCTTGTACTTGTACCGAACAAAATTAAGCCCGTCATTTGCATTGACTCCATGCAAGGGCCATTATTAATACACATTGGAATGTGCAGAAAGGAGGGAAGCAAGAAAAAGCAGTATGTTTATTGAGCCGAGACATCGACCAGGGAGTGAAAAAGGATGGATAGAAGTGATCTGTGGTTCCATGTTTTCAGGAAAAACGGAGGAATTGATTCGCCGCGTACGACGTGCTCAGTTTGCTAAACAACTCATTGAGATTTATAAGCCAGCAACCGATACGCGCTATCATGAAACGGATGTGGTTTCGCATGATGAAAATTCGATATCGGCAGTGGCGGTTGACTCTTCCGTTAACATTTTACTCTTGTATAATGGCGCAGAGGTAGTGGCCATAGATGAAGCTCAGTTTTTTGATCATGAATTACCTCGGGTTTGTGATGAGCTTGCCTCCAAAGGAGTTCGGGTTATAGTCGCAGGCTTGGATATGGATTTTCGCGGCAATCCATTTGGTCCGATGCCCAACCTCATGGCCAAAGCTGAATTTGTAACGAAAGTCCATGCGATATGTGCTCATTGTGGCGATGTGGCCTTATATTCCTTTCGTATTAAGCCTGATGCAAACCAAATTGTATTGGGAGAAAAGGATAGTTATGAACCGAGATGCCGCAAACATTTCGAGGAAGGAATGGGGTAAACCATGTATAAAATTATTCGGCACTTAAGTATTGATGTGGCCATAGGAGCGGCTGCCATGATGTACCTTGTTGCAGGATATTTGGGTACCCAGGTTGATGGCGTTTACTATTTTCTCCTCTCTCTCATCACTTGGCTGATCTATACTACCGATCATTTAATGGATGCTCGAAATATCAAGCACGAGGCCAGTACTCCAAGACATCGCTTCCATCAGAAATACTATAAACCAATCCTTACGGCAGCCATCATTGGACTTTTCCTGTTTGTTGGACTTATTCCGCGTCAAACTGCTGAATCGCTTTTTCGTTTGTCGCTTGGTCTTTCGGGACTAATTCTGCTTTATTTTCTCAGTCTTATTTGGGCACGCAAGACGCAATACCGCTATGTATTTAAAGAGTTGTTTATTGCAGCCTGTTATACGCTTGGAATTAGCCTTGTTCCTGTATTTCAATCTTGGCCGATTGATCTAAATAATTGGCTGTTTTTACTTGTAATATTCTTCTTGGCTTTAAGTAATCTCCTTCTTTTTTCAGTTCGGGAATTTCAAAACGACCTCAAAGATGAAAACCCGTCGGCCATCCGTTTTATGGGAATTCAATCATTAACTAGAATTCTTCAAGTTTTGATTTGGGTACAAATTATACATAGCCTCTATCTATTTTTAGTAGATGACATGATGCATGGATTGCTTCTTCTCATAATGGGTGTTATGATGGCTTGCCTCTATTATTTCCCTCGATACTTTATTAAAAATGAGGCGTATCGGGTAGTAGGGGATGGGATTTTTTTGGTGCCATTGCTTTTATTAATTTCCCATTTGTTCTCATAAATTCACCTATCTCTTAGGATTTATTACTTATTTTGCCTCAAATGAACCGGCAACTGTATCGAGGCATTATATTGGTCCTTATTAGTTTTACTCAAATTTGCTCCTATGGCTCTGATTACTACTGGGTTGGTGGTAAAGGTTCTTGGAATGATATCAGTCATTGGTCGTCAACTTCAGGCGGCATACCCAGTTATACGGTTATCCCTGGTCCAAATGATAATGTCTTTTTCGATTCAAACAGCTTTTCGTCTAATTCAGATTCGGTTTTTCTTACCACTGCGGCTTTTTCAAATAGCTTTTCCTACCAATTATCCTATAATGTAGCGTTTAAATCCTCTGGAAGTGGCGGTAAATTGACAGTTGAAGGCGATTTAGTACTTAGACCTGGCTCGGATCTTAACATTGTTTTTTACGTTAAATCCAATTCGAATGTCAATCAATTAGGTATTTCAGGGTGTAGGCTTCGGTGGTTAGTTCTATTTGGTAATGGCTATTGGGAACTGAACGATTTTGCAGAAATAAATGAATTTTTTCTGCAGCAAGGAAAGCTTGTGATTAAGTCGGATTCATTCACCTTCACCAATATTTATAGTAATACACAGTATGGAGCAAATAAGACATGCATCCAATTTGAGTCGAGATTTGCACGGGTGGAGCATTTTAATATGGATGATGATAGTATCTTGGCTGAAAATACAGTCATATATGGATTAGGATCCTTAAATACTAGAAATGCAGGCTATGCCCGGTTTGGCGAGGTTCATTTGAGTTCAATAACGGGAAGTGTAGGAATTAGTTTTAATAGCGGTTCCATACGTCGACTTTACTGCATTGGCAAAACAGTGAATGTCAGTCAGGCAACCTCACTAATCGATTCTATATTTTTAGAACAAGGTCAGACTATAAATTTCTCTAATTATCCGATAAATATTGGACATTTTGAAGGCTCGGGTACCTGTTCTCAACCAATTAAATTTATTGGATCCCAAATTACTGGGTCAACAATCCAAGGGATACAATCCTCAAATGTAAGTTTCGCTCTGTTTAGGAATATGCATTTTGCCGGAACCCTGAACGCTACAAATAGTATCGATTTGGTCGGTAATACGGGACTAAATATTCAAAGCTCTCAAACTAGTCAAACCTATTATTGGATTGGTGGTGCTGGACAATTCGAGGACCCATCTCACTGGTCTTCGAGCTCTGGAGGGAACCCAGCATCTTGCTACCCAAAAGAAGGAGATACTGCTGTATTTGATGGTAATTCATTCACCCAACCAGACACCGTTTTTTATAGTAAATCGATTGACTTAGGAGGCCTAATTATTACTACGGATAAGGTGTATTTCAAAGACCCATCTACACCGGTGAATCAGTTTAATTTATTTGGAAACCTGCACTTGGGAACGCATGTTTTTGGGATGGATAGCGCCAATGTTGATTTTATTTTGGGAAATGATGCTTCAGCGCGTTGTTCGGGTACAAAGCTGGAAAGCATTGAAATTTTTAGCCAGTCAAATGCCTTGATCTTATTGGATGATACCATCAAGGTGAATAGCATTTTGTTGAGAAATGGGGAATTAAATATTGACGGGCGCGTGGTCAATTGCATAAGTTTTGGAGGAAATTCTATTCAAAATATTTCCTTCAGCATGATCAATAGTACAATCAATGCACAAAATTTTGTCATGAAGATTTTGAGTGGTAGCTTGAACGCTTCTGGTTCAAAGGTCTTTGCAAGTAGGAGTTTTTACGCAAGTGGTTCAATTGTTCATTTGCCATATGTTTCGCTCAAGTCACAGGAGTCTGAAAAAATAGCTGTCACCTTCCTCGTTGCTCACGTCGGATATTTTAGCATGGATGGAAATATTGATATGACTGCCTATGATGGAGAAGTGGACACACTTTCATTAGAGCCAGGGAGTTTATTGGATATTTATCAGCAAAATGATCCCTTAACGATTAATGATGCATTCATAGCTCGTGCAACATGCATGAATCGAATTCGGATTTTGGATGCACGGTTTAAATTTCTTTCAAGCACCCAATTAAATTTTGAATACATCGATTTTGAAGATGTAAGCATGACTGGTCAAAACGGTATTAGCGCCACCAATTCTTCGAAAGTCCATTTTTGCAGTGGCTTTAACGTGGCAAATCCATCGAGTTCAAAAAAATATTGGATAGGCGGGAAGGGAAACTGGTTTAATCCAATACATTGGTCTAATCAAAGTGGTGGCAGTGCGATAAACTGTGTCCCTTCGTGTGATGATACGGCAGTATTTGACCATAATTCATTTAGCAATTCTGGAGATACTGTATTCTTGAATGGAGGGATGATTCCATGCATAGGGTTTGTAGATGTATCTGGCTTGAATAACGTATTTTCTTTCAGCGGTAATTCTCTAACTACAAAATTTGGCGCGAGGTTAAGTTCCTTTTTAAATCCAACTACCAGCCTGAAGGTGGATCAAAAAGGTTCAGGAGGAAGCCTGATTGATTTTAATGGATTTTCAGGGCGAACATTGCAGCTAACCTTTGCCGGAAACGGACCACACCAGCTTTTTGGTCAAACGGATTCAGTCTTGGTGATTGAATGTAAAAATGGGGTAATGAATGTTCCTGCATCGAAAATGGTAATCGGATACCTCAGTGTTGGCGATAAAGATGTTCGAATGGTCACATCAAACTATCCTAAAACAGAGGTACGCTTACTTGCCAATGAATCGTATAAAATCGCCGCTATTGGTTTGATTGGAATTGGAACATTGCATGCCGATTCAAGCAGAGTGACGAGCCAAACGGCTTTTCAAGACTCAAGGGTGACTAAATCCATAACCAGGTTTGAGCAATTCATCGTAGAGCCGGCATCTAAAGAACTCTTAAAAAAGCCATTTTTTATGGTGGGAGGAAGCATTGAAGCCAGAGCAGTTACTTTTAATAGAAATGGAGCAATACAGCCTCAGTTACTCGTTAAGTGTGATTCATTTAGGATTTTTGGCGCTGATAATCTCGTCATGACTTACTCATCATCCATTGAAGTGGCAGATTACTTTTTTGCTCAAGGAAATAATTGCTATAAGCTGATTCTTTCTGGTTTAGGGGGCAGTGCAAGTATTCGTTCCAATACGGCTGATTTTAATTGCGATCACCTGATTATTGATGAAGTGGAAGCGATAGGGGCGGCTAATTTTTATGCTGGAACTTATTCTCAACTGACGGGTACTACTGGCCAGTGGGTCCAAGGTGCGAATCCAAATTTAGCAACTCGATTTAATGGAGATACAGTGTCTGCTTGTGGCGACTCCATTTTTATTGACTTATTCCCTTATTACGGAGCCGCCGATTCGGTACGACTTTCTAATGGAATTACTGTGTTTAGATCTTGGACAAAGGATACGGGAATCATCTATATTCAAGCCTATTATGATTTAGGGTGCACCATCTATGACACATTATGGATTAACAGAAAAACTCTTTCGCCAAGACTACTTGGAACTGACACTTTTGCTTGCGGGCAAGATTCTTTGAAAATTGGCGCACTTAAAAACTTTTCAAATCCTTGGCAAACAAAATGGAGCACTGGTTCAACAGGCGATTCCTTAATGATTAGTCATAGCGGAAATTATTGGTTCGAAATCTTTCAACCAGGCTGTCTTTATCGAGATTCGATTGAAGTGTATTTGGGAAAAGAATTTCACTCACCAATGAGTGTTCAAGATACTTTTCTTTGTGCCGGAGATTCGCTGTTGGTCAACCTAAAAGAGGCTTCTGGCTATTTAGTTTCGTGGAGTGATCAGGCTTCTGGCCATAACCGATATCTGAAAGATGAAGGCACTTTCATCTATACAATCAAAGATTCGAGTTGTGAAAGCAGTGATAGTTTTCAGGTACGCTTAATCAATTTGAAAGTAACTATTCTAGGCGACACGCAATTTTGTGAAGGAGACTCTATTCAACTTTCGCCTTTACAATCTTCGGGTGCATTTACCTGGCAAGATGGTTCAACAAAAACCGATTATTGGGCGAAAACAAATGGTTCGTTTATGCTGATGCGACGAGACTCTGGGTGTATTGCCATTGATACGCATTCCGCAATGCTGCAGAGCAAACCCCAGCTTATTATTTCAGGGGATACTAGCTTTTGTGAAGGAGATAGTATTTCGCTCTCCGTGCAAAGTAATGTCGCTTCATGGCAATGGTTAGATGGTCAAACACATAGCCCCCTTTGGGTGAAGAAGGCGGGAAGTTATAAGGTTCAAACGATTAATGTGCTGTGTGCAAACCAAGACTCGTTTGTGGTAAGCATGCGCAGTGTACCCATGTATCAATTCCCTGATACAACGCTTTGTGCAGGTCAGAATATTCAAATACCCTTAGCTGGATTTCCCTCAGGGCTTGAAGTGTTTATGAATGGAACCAACCAATCGGACATGATGCAACTCGAACAAGCGGGAAGCTATTTTATTCGGTTCGAACAAGACAAATGTGTTGGTTATGATACAATTCATCTGGATTATTTTCCACCAATACCTTCCAACATGACAGATTCCATTGATTTCTGTTCTATACAAAACCGGTTGTTGGAAGTGCCGCTTGATACTCCATACAGCTATTTTTGGGAAGGCACTATGCTAACCTATGATGAAGTTTATATCGATACGGCTGGTGAATATGAATTACTGATTACGGATTCTTCGGGGTGTGAATTGGCCAAGAGTATTCATATATATGACTGTGCCTGCAAACTCTATTTCCCCAATGCAATAACAATCAATGAGGATAATAAGAATGAGCAATTCATTGGTTCTGGATGTTCAACTGTAAGTTCCTATCGATTATTGATTTATAACCGCTGGGGTGAATTACTTTTTGAATCAACAAACCCAATGGAGGCTTGGGATGGAACGTATAAAGGCAGGGTCTGCGCTGAAGGAGTATACCTCTATTTGGTTTCTTATAATAATCAAGCGCAAACCGGAGCTCCGAGTCGTTTTCATGAGAAAGGAACTTTGACTATCTTACGGTAAGTAAGATGCATGGCAAACACGAACAAAAACGATTACAATAAACTCGCCCCCTTCTACGATTGGCTGGGTCATACGCTGTATTTTGGTGCAATCGAACGTTCACAGCTTGCCTATTTAGACGCTATTCCAAAAGGAAGGCGCATACTCTTTATTGGGGGAGGGACAGGATTTTTGATAGATGAAGTGTTAGAAACTTGTAGGCCAAGTGAGTTGATCTATATCGAGAAATCAGCCATCATGATTCACAAAAGTAAAAAGGCGTGTAAGCATGATTTGAAAGAGCGAGTGACCTTCATTCATGGAACCCAAGAGGATTTAGTTGATGGAGAAAAATACGATGCTGTATTGAGTTTCTTTTTCTTCGACCAGTTTCGTTTTCCTACACTTTCTAAGATTTTTTTGCAATTAGATTCACATTTAAAACCAGGAGGACTATGGCTTTGGTCGGATTTTATTCCACCTGAAACTTGGTGGCAAAAAATTTTGATGCGCACCATGTTGCTGTTTTTCGATTTAACAACAAGCCTTGGCACGAATAGAGTATACTCGGTTCCGGAAATTATAATGAAGCGAGAATATCTACTGCAGCAAGAATCTTTTTTCTATGGAGGGTTTATTCGCTCGGTGGTGCTGAAAAAGCCTTGAGTTGATCGATAGCCATTCGGTCAATTGGCCAAGTTAACGTTTCCGGGTCAAGTTCAGCAAGAGGGGTCCAGAAGATTCCCTCCGGCTTGCCAATACTGGCCTGGCAATGCTTGTTTAATAAGGAATTGTCGAGACATTTTATGCGGTAATAGATGGAAATCAGCTGATCGTTCTGACTGAAGGCGCTTTGTTGGAAGAACTCATTCATGTATACGAATTCTCCGACAGCAATAGGCAATTGCCATTCTTCCATAAACTCTCGATGAAGCGAGTCAGTAATACCTTCTCCCCACTCTAATCCGCCACCCACGAACTTACACATCGCCATACCTCGGTAGTTTTCTCGAGCCAGGAGGATTTGTCGGTCTTGGATGAGGATGCCATAAACGCGAATATTAAATTGTTTTTCCATGGATTGAAGGCATGCAAGAAACAAAACAATCTTGACATCAATCTGGAAGCGTGTAATTTCGTGGCGATGAAAACGAGTATCCTGAAAAATGCCCGCTTGGTGAATGAAGGCCAAATCACCGAATGCGATGTTTTGATTCGCGGTCAACGGATTGAAAAGATTGCCCCGAATATTACTGCAGAAGGCGAAGTTTTTGATTTACAAGGAAAATACCTGCTTCCAGGAATTATAGATGATCAGGTCCACTTTAGGGAGCCAGGCTTAACGCATAAAGGAACGATTTATTCTGAGTCTCGTGCGGCAGTTGCAGGAGGAGTTACCTCATTCATCGAGCAACCGAATACGAAACCGGCAGCCTTAACCACGGCGCTATTAGAGGAGAAATTTTCCATCGCTGCAAAATCATCTTTGGCCAATTATTCCTTCAATCTAGGGGCAAGTAATGATAATTTGGAGGAGCTTCTTCGAGCCGATTATTCGACTTTTTCGGGCATCAAGATTTTTATGGGCTCCTCCACTGGGAATATGCTCGTGGATGATTTACGTGTGCTCGAACGCATCTTTTCAGAAGTGCCTCATCTCCTGATTACCCATTGTGAGGATGAGGCAACCATTCGCACCAATATGGCCATCTATGAAGCCCGCTATGGAGATGCTATTCCTGCTTCGGCACATCCACTCATTCGCAGTGAGGAGGCTTGTTACTTGAGTAGTAGCAGTGCCGTGGCTCTTGCCAAAAAACACGAAAGTCGCTTGCATGTTTACCATATATCAACTGCCAAAGAGTGTTTGCTCTTTAGCAATGACTTACCGCTAGAGAAGAAAAAAATTACGGCAGAGGCCTGTATTCATCACCTTTGGTTCAGCGATGAGGAT
>Ga0100381_1005560_pt1 | contig 10425 bp, 10 predicted proteins | sample CryGeymeta201505_FD_80416 | JGI IMG/M metagenome (GOLD analysis project Ga0100381, IMG submission 80416) | Groundwater microbial communities from Crystal Geyser aquifers in Utah, USA - Crystal Geyser metaG 2015-05 | ecosystem: Environmental > Aquatic > Deep subsurface > Groundwater | place: USA...
TATATTGTCACTCACCGGCTTCTATGAACTTCCACTTGCGATATTCATAAGCCAGCGCGGAATTTATAATGAAAAGATAGCGGCGCAGGTTCCGATGGGACGGGGGATGCCGAAGATTTTAAAAGGGGCGGGGATATCTCATTCAGTTATAAGCAAAAGAGATGATTTCAAAGTCATAGAAAAAAAGCTCAGGGATGTTTATAAGAAAAATAAAATTCATGTATTTCTTTTGAGCCCGGAGATATGGGAGAGGTCAGGATCCCTGATGCAAGATGCAAGACACAGGATACACCCCCCTCTGTCCCCCCTTAATAAGGGGGGAATTAAAGGGGGGTCATGCATCGTGCATCATGCATCAACTCCAAAGTTCACCCGTTATGAAATACTTGAAATAGTTGCCCCTTATCTTGATAACAAAGTTGTTGTCTGCAATCTTGGTTTTCCTGCAAAGGAGATGTTTCACATAAAACATCAGCCTTCAAATTTCTATATGCTTGGCAGCATGGGCATGGCAGCTTCAATAGGGTTGGGAATAAGCCTTTCAACTGATAAGAAAGTGGTTGTTATAGACGGAGACGGAAGTCTCTTGATGAATCCGGGCACACTTGCAACAGCGGCCTGTCTTTTTCCCGGCAATCTCACTATCCTTGCAATAGATAACAGCGCATACGGCTCAACAGGAAACCAGCCGACTCTTACGGGAACATGCGTTGACCTTGAGATAGTGGCAAGGGGATTCGGGATTAAGGATACTGCGAAGGCGTCTACAAAAAAAGAATTGGTTGATGCGATGAAAGATACAGGCAAAGGACTCAGATTTATTCACGCCCTCGCTATCCCCGGAAACAGGGCTGTGCCAAATATCTCGCTGCATCATCTGGAGAATAAAAAACAGGTGATGCGGTTTATAAAAACCTAAAGCCTTCCTGTCTTCTCATACTCTTTGATATAAAGTTTAAGCGCCCTAAGCATCAGCCAGTCAATTGAGGCATTATTTTCTGATGCGATCCTCATGAGCGAGTCAAGGACTTCTTTTTCAGGGGCAGAGAGGGCGGGGGCTTTTTCTTCCTCTTTCTTCTCCATCTCAGCCTCCGGCATTCTCTTTTTATGCTCTCTTTCAAGGAGTCCCATAAGCGCCTTCACATCTCCTGCATGGACAGCGTTGGTGACCTCTTCAGCCGGCATCTGAGGAGAAGGAGTTCCCTCTTCCCTTTCAGTTTTTTCCATAAAGCCCTCAGGCGGCGTCATCCCCGTCATTCCCATCATCATGGAAGCCAGTTTTTTCGCATGTTCACCTTGAGGAAGTTCACTCCGGAAAAAATCTTCTATTCTTCCTGTTGCCATTGCCTCAGCCATCCTGTCAGCAGTAAGGGGAATATCCTTCTGCGCTTCATCATAGAGCCTGTTTCTTCCAAAAGGCGTTTTAGGCGGTATGGGCAAATGCTTCTTTTTCCTTGGCATGTCAGTTCACCTCTTAATAACTATAACACAGAACTGTTAAGCCGAGATTCCATCACTATAATGCTCTTTTTCAGTATGAAGCTTTTCTATAAGGGATAAATCAAATATCTCATCCTTTGAAATTCCCCGGCTTATGTATCCGAGGCGCTTAAGCGCTTTCACGAATTCCATTGTCGAAGATATATAGCCTTCGGTGATTTTCGCGCAGTATTTGGGAGATATCTTAAGAGTATCAAGGACAAGTTCTTTGTCTATAAAGCCGATATAATCAGCGATTACCTTTGATGCCTCTTCAGGTTTATTTCTTATGAATGCTGTCGCCTCTTCGTGGAGAATCAGAAATTGCTCAACTGCAGCCTTTTTTTCTTCCAGAAATTTCTTATCCGCAAGAATCCCATAACTTGGATTATTAGGCCAGAGCATTGAAGGCGGATAAAGTATCTTCCCATCAGCATAGCGTTTTATTGCTGAGGCCAGCGCAGGGGTTCCGAATGCAATAGATATTTCTCCCTTTGCCATCGCCTCAAGAACCATATCAGCCCACTGGAAGTTTATGACTTTTATATCATTTTTTAGATTAAACCTTTCAATGCAGCCTTGAAGGATTATATCATGGATAGAGCCATTTCCGGGAACGCCAATATTTTCCCCTTTAATCTGTCCGATAATGTTTTTAAGGCCGGCTTCCTCCGGAAAGCCCTTCAGTTCTTTTTTGCCTGAAATTACCGTGCCTTCAATATGCCCTCCTGCAACGCATATGATATTTACGCCTCTGCTTATACCTATAATCGCAGGGGGAATGCCGACATATGCGAGGTCAATCTCACCCCTTTCAAAGGCATTTACAATTGCAGGGCCTGTGCCGAAGAGCCTCCATTCTATCTCTGCGCCGAGCCTTTTATTTGTTTCTGTGCTTGCCATTAAGAGTATGGCGGTGTGATAAAAAGTAGAGAGGTGTCCTATTCTAATCCGCATAATTATATGCGCTTAAAATTTTTCATCATGTATCTTGCCTTCATCAAACTCTTTGTCTTTATGCGGCTCAGGCTGTTTTTCCGGATAACCTATCGGCATGAGGCATTGCACACGGTATTGCTCAGGAATGGAAAGTAGATTTTTGACAAATGCCTCCGGCTCTCCGACACTGCCTTCTGTCCCTTCAGCTATCTGTATAAAGCAGGCGCCGAGTCCCTGATTTGCGGCTTCAAGGTAAATGTTCTCAGCGCAGATAGAACAGTCCTCTTTAAAACGGTTCCCTTTTGTCGTGTCATAGCAGATTACAATGACAACAGGGGCTTCTTTAGCGAAACCGGCATACGGCGTTGCTGTTGATAGCTGCTGCTTGGCCTCATTATTTGTGACTAATATAAACTCCCACGGCCTTAATCCTCTTGCTGTCGGAGAAAACATAGCTGCTTTCAGAATTTCATTAAGCCTTTCCTTTTCTATGTCCTTCCGAATATACTTTCTTATGCTTCGTCTTTGCCTGATGACCTCTAACATATGCGCCTCCTCAATTTTAACGACCTGATAATATTTTAACTTTTTTCTCCCTTTATCACAAAAATAGGATTAAGCGCTGAAAAACAGTTGCCCTCTCCAATCTTTTTCATGCGGGAAACAGAGACCTGTGAGACATCAACCAGAAAACCGTTTCTTTGAAGTTCAGCGACAGCAATGTTCAAAGTCTCAACTGTTGCGGCGTTTATTACAATAATTGCAGTTTGCATCTTGGCGATTAAATCTATTATCTCCTTGAGTTTCCCCCCGCTGCCGCCAATAAAAACCCTGTGAGGGGCCGGAAGATTTATCAAAACATCAGGCGCCCGTCCTTTTATTATTTCAATGTTTAATGCGTCAAATTTAATCCGATTCTCTTTTATGTTTTTAATCTGCTCCTCATCTTTTTCAACGGCAAGAACCTTTATTTCAGGATACAGCCTTGCTGTTTCCACAGATACCGAACCTGAGCCTGCGCCTATGTCCCACAGCACGCCTCTTTGAGGAAGTCTCAACTTGTGAATGGTTACTGCCCTCACTTCATCTTTAGTAATAAGTCCCCTTGAATGAGTGATTTCATTTTCGGTTAATCCGAATGGAACTGCCGGTGTCTGGGACAGTCCCGATTCTACGGCTGCGCCCGTAAATCTGGGACAGTCCCCTCGTTGCTCTGTTGCTCTGACAAGTATTACTACATTCGGCTCTGAAAAAGTCATTTCGGCGATTTCTTCAGGTGTTCCTTCAATGATTCTTTCGTCCGGGTAGCCGAGTTTCTCACAAACATACATTGTTGTAGCTGATAGCTTTAAAAACTCTTTTGCAATCTCTACAGGGTTATTTTCTTTGTCAGTGAGGATTAGGATTTTGTTATGTTTTTGTAACAAATAAGGAATATCTTCCAACTCAAACGGAAGCCTTCTTCTTTTTTTAGGGTCAGGACCTCCGTGAAGGCTCATTAAAAATGCGTCATCCCATGATTCTTTTATCCTTGAAAATGCAATTTGAATGCATGACAGGTCCGGTATTATCTCAACCATATCTTTTCCGAATTCCCTGACCGCCCTTCTGCCGATTCCAAAAAACGCCGGGTCGCCGGAGGCGAGAAGGACTACCCCCCCATGCCCCCCCTTACCAAGGGGGGGATTAGGAGGGGTGTCTTGAACGTATGCTCTGATAAATGCGATTGTCTCATCCACATTATTAATTACTTTTACTTTGTCCTTGACTGCCTCATATTCTTCGTATCCCCTAAAGACCTCCGAGAGCCTGTTGGATGCAAGGATGATTTCAGAAGCCAGAACAATTTCCCTTGCCCTATTGTCTAAAGCTTTATAGCCAATGCCTATGACGTAGAGTTTATTCACTGTCTGCAATTATCTCTCCTTCATACGATACAAGATAAACGTCAACAGGTATTTCTTTTGCAATGCCTTCGGCATATTTTTTAGCGGCAGCACAAACCTTCAAAAAAAGTGATGCGTGATGCGTAATGCGTGATGCGCTAATGAACTCAAAAATTTCCATTGCCGTATTGAAATCTTGTACCAATTCCCAATCCCCAGCCCCTAATCCCTTCAAAAACTCCACTGCCTTTTTCAAATCAATAGCCCCATGTCTTACATGAGTCTGAGGCGTTGCCATTGCAATCTTCAGCATCTTGGCCCATTGGGCGCAGAGATGGATTTTTTTGAACCCATGTTTTTTTGCTTCAAACAAGGCAAACTCAAGATAATCACCCATCATTACATAAGACTCCTCTGGGAATTTAAATTTATTAATGTGAGCCTTTTCTGAGGCCCTTCCGGCAGACAATACTATATCACTGCGTCCCATTGCCTTAGCAACATCCATTGATGATGTGATAGTGGCGGTCCAGGCCTCTGCGGAAATTGGCTTCACAATACCTGTTGTCCCGAGTATGGAAATTCCGTTGATTATGCCAAGACGTGAGTTCAGCGTCTTCTTTGCAAGTTCTTCGCCGTCAGGGACTGAAATGGTTATCTCAATTCCCGCTGTCTGGGACAGTCCCGATTCTACGGCTGCGCCCGTAAATCTGGGACAGTCCCCTCCTTCCGATTCACCAAATTCTGATATTACTTCCATTACCGCTTCTTTTATCATCTTTCTTGGCACCGGATTTATAGCCGACTCGCCAACAGGCACCTGAAGACCGGGCTTCGTTACCTTGCCGACGCCCTTGCCGCCCCTTATAATAACTGGTGAATAGGTGAATGGGTGAATGGGTGAATGGGCAAAAATCTCCGTTTCTCCGTTGCTTTGCCTGACCATATTATTAATTATTCTCGCTTCCGCCCTTATCTCCGCTCCATTTGTTACATCAGGGTCATCACCGGCGTCTTTAATTGTTGAAGCGGCTGCAATCCCATCTTTGAATCTTGAATCTTGAATCTTGAATTTATGTCGGCTGCCGTCTGGGAAGGGAATTTCAATCTCACGGTAAATCGGTGAATGGGTAAATGGGTGAATGGGGGGAGATTGTTTATTTTGCGACTTACCTATTAACCGATTCACCGATTTACCGCTTAGCAGTATCATTGTCGCTGCCTTTGCAGCGGATGCAGCGCACGCTCCTGTTGTATATCCTGAGCGCAGTTTTTTATTTTTCGATGCCACGTCTTGCCTTGACCCCTTTACTTTTGTAATGCTTCACCTCTTTCATTTCAGTGACAAGGTCAGCTTTTTGTATAACTTTTTTGTGAGCATATCTGCCTGTGATTATAAGCTCTGTGCCTTTTGCCTTCGCATCCATAATCTTCAACAGGTCTTTTGTAGAAACGAGATTGTATTTTACAGCTACATTTATTTCGTCAAGAACTACCACATCATATTTGCCGGAACTAACGATATTTCTTACTTCTTCAAAGCCGTCCTGCGCTGCTTTTACATCACTCTCATCAGGAGCCCTTTTAAGAATAAAGCCTTTCCCATATTGCTTTATAGTTATTAAATCTTTCAGTCTTTCGAGAGCTTTATGTTCGCTGCACTCCCTGCTTTTTATGAACTGCGCAATAAAAACCTTAAGCCCTGCGCCTGCCGCCCTCAAGGCAAGGCCCAGGGATGCTGTTGTTTTGCCTTTGCCATTACCTGTGTAGACTTGTATATATCCTTTACGCATATTGGTACTCATACTGCATCTGCTGCATAGAGCCTTCTCTGAGAAGGTATGGGACCTTATCTTCAGCTATCAATTTAAAGGCATATCTTATCATCTCTTTGTAAAACTCGCAAAACTCAGCCTTTCTGTAGATATTGCCTCTTGCATACATCTCCGCTGGACACGGCGAGCCGCATATATGCCTGAAGTCGCAGGCGCTGCATTCATCAATCTTCTCCACAGTCCTGGCCCTGATTGTTTTAAATGGTTTTGAGTTCATCGCCTTTTCAATTGATGTCTTGAAGATATTTCCTCCTGAAAATTCCTTGAAGCTGATAAATTCGCCGCAAGGAACCATATCGCCGTTTGCAGTGATTGTAAGAAAGGTCCTGCCTCCGCCGCAAGGGGAGATGTCACACATCATGCGTCTGGCGGCAGGCGATATTATTGCCAGGATAACATTTGCAAAGTTGCCCACAACGATCTGCCTGCCGGATTTTTTTGTCAGTTCTATCGCTGTCTCAACGGCCTTTATTAATTCTTTTGCAAACTCTTTTTCATCCGGCTTCTGTTTCAATGCCTGTTTCTGTGTTACCCGGACAGGGTTTAAAAGTATGCACGGCGCTCCTTTCTTATGGAGAAATTTTACATGCTCTGAAAGCTTTTTGACATTGAATTTTGTGACTGTTGATATTACATTCAACCCTTCATACCCTTTAAACCAGTCTAAGGCCTGAACAGCTTTCTCAAAATTCCCGCCGCCTTTTGCCGTTACCCTTGAGAGATTGTTTGTATGAGCATCGGGCGCATCAAGCGATATGCCTACGCCTACCCTGTGTTTTTTCATAAACTCCGCATCTCTTTTTTCGAGAAGGAGGGTATTTGTCTGAATGCCGAAAACAAATTTGCCGCTGAATTTTTTTATGGCGTCAAACAGTATGTCTTTCACCAACAGCGGTTCAGCAGCGTGGAATACTATCACAGGTTTTTTTGACGAATTTTTGAAATGAACCGCAATTTTTTCCAATGCAGTGTTGAGTTCCTTCCCGGTCATCTGCGTGCCCTGTTTTCTTATTTTGGCAGGGATGTAACAGTATGTGCAGTTAGCGTTGCATCTATCAGTAGGGTCTATGTATACGCAGTTTAAATCCGTATTGAATCTGAAATCGTGAAGCTCTTTATCAAGATGAGCCCTTTTATTTTTGTAGAGCGTTATCAGGTCTTCCGGCAGCAGGAAGCCGCCATTATCATTTTTTGGCGCAAGCCCCCAGAATACGTTGTCGGCGTCAAGGACCAGCTTCCAGTCAGTGTTAATATCAGAAAAAGAAAGACCTCTTTGATTTTCCTTCATATTTATCTCCTTTTCAATTGTATCGGGGACAGTCCCGATTCCCCGTCAAATACGGGGGCTGCGCCCGTAAATCCGGGACTGTCCCCTTCGTTCTACTTGTTGCTATAACGGCATTTTCTTGTTCGGAACATCTCCATACATCACAAAGTGGGTCAAGCCGTTAGCTGTCTTTGTGCATTTGAGATGGTACGATATGACGCTGGCCTTTGCCTTCTTTTTAGCCGTCTTCAAAATCCATCACCTCCTTTCTTTTGTTCCACGGGGACAGTCCCCTCCCGCTAAATTTTTAATTTTACATTTTGCATTGTTTTTATTATCTCTCTTCTCGCCTCACCGATGGTGAGAGGGATTTTTCCAAATGGCATATTGTCTTCATGTCTTAGTTTGTATATTAATTCCGCAATCTGGGGAAGCCTCAGCTTTACACTTGCCATCTCATCCGGCGCTGTAAACACTTCCTCTGGAATACCTTCCCTGACTATGCAGCCCTTGCTCAGTATATAAAGCCTGTCAAGAAACAGAGGCACAAGGTCCACGCTGTGTGTGGCCATAATAATAGTCACGCCTTTTTCTTTGTTGAGTTTTGTCAGGAGAGTCATCATTTTATATTCGCCCATCGGGTCCAATCCCGCAGTAGGTTCATCCAGAAGCAGTATCTCATGCCCCATTGCCAGAAGGCCTGCGATGCAAATTCTTTTCTTCTGTCCAAAACTCAGATTGTGGATGGACTTCCTTGCATATTCTTCCATTTCAACATCTCTAAGAGCGTTGTTTATACGGGTGATGACCTCATCTTCCTTGAAGCCCATGTTTATCGGGCCGAAGGCAACATCTTCAAGAACTGTTGCAGCAAAAAGCTGGTCGTCAGGATTTTGAAAAATGAGTCCGACCTTTTTGTAAATCTCCTTTGGAGAAAGCTTTTTTATGTCAGCCCTGTCAAGATAAACGCTGCCTTCAAAATCTTTCATTAAGCCATCTATTATTTTAAGGAGAGTTGTTTTCCCTGAACCGTTTGAGCCAAGGATACCTATGAATTCACCCCTGTTTACCGCCATGTTTATATCAGACAAGGCCTGTGTCCCGTCAGGATACCTGAACGAATTTATCTTGACCCCTAATCTGACCTGACTGCTGACCGCTGACCGCTGACCGCTTTTTATATTTTCCATACAACTCCCATTGCGGCTACGATTAATATTGAGACCGTAATTTCTGCGATACTGAAAGGCTTATGTTTCAGCATCGGCATATTTCCGTCGTATCCTCGCTGAATCATTGCCGTTGTTATGTTCTGACTGTGTTCAAATGCCTTAATAGTAAGAGAGCCGGTAAGTGTTCCGAAAGAGTTTAACCCTTTTTTGATGCCCGAATAACCGAGACGATTTTTTTGTGCATTGTAAATTACCATCGCATCTTCCAGAAGGACAAAGATATACCGGTATGCAAACATGAGTATCTCTATGAAGCCCTTTGGAACCCTCATCCATGAAAGGGCTGCCATAATCTCTGTAAAGGGCGTGGAAAATCCCATTACTGCAACTATTGATACTGCGCCTATTATTCTGCTTCCTATCATAAGTCCTTCCCGTAACCCGTCTTTATGTCCAACAATGTTGACGCCGAATATGTTGATGAAAAACAGGATGTCTTTTCCTGAGAATAAGACTTTTAAAATAAGAAGCACCGATATAATGAATAATGGCTGTGAAAACCTGAGGGCAAAAACCTTTAAGGGTATCCGCATCTTTAAACAGAGCAATAAACAAAGCGCTGTCACAAGCAGAGGAAGGGCAAATCCCTTATAGCTTAAAATCATTCCCAGAAGAGTGAGGGCGATAATAAGTTTTAGCCTTGCATCAACTTTTGAAAGTAGATGTTCTTTTTTAAAGTATTCGCTAAAGATTTCCATGTTTCGTGGTGTCTGGGACAGTCCCGATTCTACGATGCCTGCCGGCATCCGTAAATCTGGGACAGTCCCCTTCTCTATCCTTTCCATTTGTCCGCTGCCGTTCCTTGTTTTCCATTAACTCCTTCCAGTAGTATCCTGCTGCAAAACCGCCAACCGAGCCTGCAAGCAGGAAGACAAAGAGAAGCAAGTCGCCCTGGTCCGTGTTGATAAACGGCTCTCTTGCCTCTCTGCCATGTTCTTTTGCGTATTTTTCTACAACCGACTCGTCAACACCCGGCCATTTCTCAGAGGCAAAGGCTGAAGGCTGAAGGCTGAGAAAGAGCAGCAGAGCAGCAGAGCAGCAGAGCAGCAAGAAAATTACTCTGTAACTTTTAACTTTTAATTTTGAATTTTGAATTTTCATATAGCCTCCGCTGCCTTTATTACCTGCATCTTTACCAGAAGGTCAGGTCTTTTCTTATAAAGCAGAACAACCATGCCTGCTGTCATTGCGCCTTCAAGGATTCCCAATGGAAGTTGTGTCGGGATAAATGCGATAAGTATCTTCCAGAAAAGCGGCATGAACGGCGAATCTCCTTTTATACCTGAGGCAAGTTCAGCAGATGTTGCCAAATATGTTGCCCAGTCTGCAAAGAGACCTGCCATGAAGCCTGCAATCCAAAGATTAGCCTTTAACGCTCTCAATCCTCTGAAAGTAAGATAACCTGCAAATGAACCCATAACTCCCATGGAAATAATATTGGCTCCCCATGTGGTTAATCCGCCGTGGGCAAGGAAAAGAGCCTGAATCAACAGAGCAACTGCTGTAATCAGTATGCTGATAGCAGGTCCCAGGAGTATGCCTGCTATGCCTGTCCCGCATGGATGTGAGCAGGTGCCTGCAGTCGGCACCGGTATTGGCATACAGGAGATAATGAAAACAACAGCAGCCATTAACCCGACGAGGGGCTTAAATGAGAGGTCAACCGAAGAGAGTTTCTTCAGCCTATACAAACCGAATGCCACAAATGGTATGGCAACAGCAAACCAGAGCGCCGCCCAGTTGAAAGGCAGTATGCCTTCTGAGATGTGCATGGCATGAGCATTAGA
>Ga0100381_1005571_pt1 | contig 10412 bp, 4 predicted proteins | sample CryGeymeta201505_FD_80416 | JGI IMG/M metagenome (GOLD analysis project Ga0100381, IMG submission 80416) | Groundwater microbial communities from Crystal Geyser aquifers in Utah, USA - Crystal Geyser metaG 2015-05 | ecosystem: Environmental > Aquatic > Deep subsurface > Groundwater | place: USA...
ATTCGGGCAATAAAATCGACAGTCTTCATAAGCTTCAGATAATCGCTATCATTTTTTGTGGCAATAAATTGATTAGGAAGTAGTTCTAACATCTTACTATTCAATTTATTAGTTGGATTATATTGCGCATTCAAATATATTTCCAACAAGCCCGAAATTATTTTATTGCCAGTAATTTCTATCTCAACAACGGGCTTTCTATTGTATAAAAATATGTTTGCCTTTTTTATTTTATCTTCAAGTAAATCAACGGATTTAATATTGTCAGTAAGTTCGCTGTCAAATAATCCACCCAAAATGCCTTCATAATTTTCCTTAAAAACATCCATCGTTTGATTTATCAAAATAGAAATAGCCTTTGCTCTTAAATATCCAATTTTCTCACCTTTATCAGTAATCTTTTCATACTTGTTTAATGCAGTTTTTTTATCGCCAGAAAGAAACATAAAAGGCATAAGCAATGATTCAACTTCCTCAAAATCAATAAAATTCAGTTTATAGCCATCTTCCAAATCTATCAATCTATAACAAATATTATCTGCTGCTTCTACCAAAAAGGAAAGCGGATGCCTGCACCAAACTAAAGCCTCAGAATCAATTTTACTAAGTTGAATTAAACCAGTTTCTGAAGCCACTTCCGAAAAATAATTTCTTTCTGTCTGAAAAAAGTTAAACTTCTTAGAAGAGGTTCTCTTAATTTCGGCATCGATTAAATCATCTTTCGAAACAAATGATTCGCGGGGATATTTGGCAAAAGTTGCCAAGGTAGCATAAGTTAGTCGCAGTCCGCCTTTAGCTTCATCAGGATGATGATTTGTTAATAGTCTAAAACCATGTGCATTACCTTCATAATGAATCAAATCATTCCATTCTTTATGATTTAGATTTAGCTTCTCAAATTCATTTTTTCTATCTAGGAAAAACTCTGATATTGCATCTTCACCAGAATGGCCAAAAGGCGGATTTCCAACATCATGAGCCAAGGAGGCTGCAGCTACCACATCGCCAAAAACATGAGTAGAAATTGAATTTTTTTCGAGTTCTGCTTCTTTTGAAATAATAAATTCACCAGCAAGATTTCCTAAAGTTCTTCCCACAGATGAAACTTCGATGCTGTGAGTCAATCTGCTATGTACAAAATCACTTGCTGGAACGGGAAAAACTTGCGTTTTGTCTTGAAGTCTTCTAAAAGCTGATGAGAAAACTATTCTATCGAAATCTCTCTGAAAAGCTGACCTTGATTCACTTTTATCATAATTTCGTCTATTGTCACCAATACGACTTACATTCATCAAGTTATTCCAATTCATCAACATTTTACTATAAATATATTTTCCATAAATACTTTAAAAATCTTGTATTAACGCCAGCCTTTTAATTTATTTTTTGCTTCATCGGCCAATTTCTTTTTCAATTTATCGGCTTCTTCTTTCTTTTTCTGTTCAAGTTCAAGTTTTTTCTTTTCCAGTTCCAATTTCTGCTTTTCTAATTCACTTTTCGCGTTGTCAATAGCTTTTTGTTTTGCTTTTATAGCTTCTTCTTCGGCTTGTTTTTTAAGTTGAAGAGCTTTATCTTCAGCTTGTTGTTTCAGTTTATTTGCTTCATCCAAGGCTTGCTTTTTTGCTTTATCAATTTCATTTTTAACTTGTTTTTCAAGTTGATCTTTTACATCTTGAGCTGGATTTGCAATAGCTATTTTCACTTTAGGGTCAATAGCTTTTCCTGTAATATAAGCATTAACATTAATCACATCAGAATTATCGACATTCACACCAATAGATTTTGCTTGATTGCTAAGATTATTTAAGGCCGAATTTGCACCGCTTCCAAGCTTTGCTTTTGGCAATTCCATAGCTAATTTATAGTCGATAGTTTGATCGATATTCATTGTACCACTCACGTTTGTAGGTATTTCGTTAACAATCACATTGAAGGGTTTTACTTCTAAATTACCATCAACTACATCAAATTGAAGGTTGAAAGGTTTAGCATCAAGATTATTTAGTTTGTCATATTTTAAAGCATTGGCAATTTTTGAAAACGTAGGAGATCCTTTGATAGCTAAATTTGAAAATTTAAGTAATCCATTAGAATTTAAAGACTTATAAATGGGATTCATATTTTTATCAAGCTTGGAATTGAAATTTACAATAGAAGAAAAAGTTCCATTAATGTATTTTGCAATTGGAGCTAAATTTTTAATAGTATTGAAAGCTTCATAAGATTTTTTCACATCAAAATTGCTCATTCCCAATACCAGCGCCACCTCGGGTGATTGAATATTCGTGGAATTATATAAACCACTCATATTTAATTTGCCGCCAAGCATATCCATATTCAAATTATCTAAGGAAATCATGGAATTTGCAAGCACCACTTTTCCATATATTGAGCTAATATTTATATTATCATAAATCAATCTGCCAATTGTTGCATTCATAGCAAAGTCAATATTTTTAGGCACTTGAAAGGCTTCCATTGAAGAATTTTTGTTAGCGGTATCAGCTTTTTCAGGAGCATCTGAGGAAGTTCCAAGAATTTTATTTATATCCAGTAATCCTGATTTTAAGTTAAGTACGCCTTTTAAAGTGCCATCTCCAAAAGCATAATCAATATAATTTGAAAGGCTACCATTAGATTCAATTTCACTTCCCATATATTTAGCTTTAAAGGCCGTGAGTTCAACAGTTTTCGGATTAAAATTCATTTCTGTATTTGAAATTTGAACTCCTTCTGGCAAGTCCTTATCTTTATACTCAAAATTCATTATTTTCATAAATCCTGAAGCCACAAATTCCTGATAATTACCTTTATCAAGAGAAGATTGTTTGCCTTTCAAAGCTACATTTACATCGAAATTTCCTATTAGATTTTGAGATTTATCGAGAGGATATACAGTTTTCAAAGTTGCTAAATCAAATTTTCCTTTGAAATTGGCATCAATATTTGGATCAGACATAGGTGTAGTAAGTTTCAATCTAATATCCATTGGATTTTTTGCGATATCAAAATGAAATTTTTCTACATCAATTTTCATCTTGTCCATATCGCTTTCAGGGCTATTGATTTCAGCTTTAATATTTACATTTTCAACCTTTGCAGGCAAATCGGGATATTGAAACATGCCATCGGAAACATCAATTTTAATGTCGAAAGAAGGCATTAATAAATCGTTGTAAATGCCCTTAACTTTGCCAGAAACAGAAGCTTTCCCCGATGTTTTAATATTTTCAAAATCAGTTAGATATATTGCTGGCACTAAAGATAAAAAGCTTTTAAAATCAGCTTTATCACTTGCAAATTTTAAGTCTATGTCATAGTCATCTGTAGGCATTTTAATTTTTCCTTCAAATTTTAATCCTAAAGAATTTAGCAATAAATTGTTATCTTTAAAAGTAAACTCCCAATTATCTAAATTAGCACCAATATTTGCATCAAACTTTACCGTTGCTTTGTTTAAATATTTCATTCCATCCATTTTATATGTAAGCGCTTCAATCTCTGACTCCAAATTTATGTCAGTAGTTGAGGAGGTAAAATCACCATTCATATTTAAGTCAAGACCTTGAATATCAGCGTACATATTTCCTTCTCTATCATCATAAATTATCTTTGCATTTACAAACTTAAAGCTTTTCAAATTCAAAGAAAATTTTGATGTATCATTTGCATTTACCACCGTACTATCTGAGCTTGCTTTTGCAATATCATAATTGGCTTTCCCATCGGCAAGAATAATAGTTCTAATTACTGGGTCTTTTACCACAATAGATTTAATACTATAATTGTCGCCAGAGAAAACGCTCATCAAATCTAATTCGAGATAAAGGCTTCCAATGTTAGCAAGTGTATCGCCTGAAAATTCATCAACACCAATTATAGTTAAACCACTGATGCCAAAATTAAAATTCGGAAACGATCGAAAAAGTGAGAGGCTAAAATCCTCAAAATCCACTTTTGCATTAACTGAATTATTGATTTCAGTCTTTATCAATTCTACAATTTTACCTTTAAATGCAAAGGGTAAAATAATCATCAATACCAACAGTGAAAGGACTGTGATACCGCTAATTTTCCAAAATTTCTTCATAATTTTATTTGTTTGTTTTCATTAATAATAATAAATCCATGACTACCAATGCTGTCATGGCTTCTACAATAGGAACGACTCTGGGCAAAACTGTTAAATCATGTCGACCAGAAATCTCAATATCTACTTGATTTCCATTATCATCAACAGTTTTTTGTATTTTACCAATGGAAGCAATTGGTTTAAAAGCAACTTTGAAATTAACAATTTCTCCGTTAGAAATACCGCCATTGATACCGCCAGCATGATTGGTAGATGTATGAATTTTACCACTTTCTGTTGTAAAATAATCATTATGTTCAGAACCTTTCATTTTTGCTGAAGCGAAACCTTCACCATATTCAAAACCTTTGGCAGTATTAATACTCATCATGGCAGCTGCCAAGCGTGCTTGAAATTTATCAAAAACTGGCTCTCCTAAACCAATAGGTAAACCAGAGATATAAGCTGAAACTGTCCCACCGGCACTGTCTTTTTCTGCTTTTAAATTTTGAAGGTAGTCAATCATTAAGATTTCAGCTTCTTTATCAGCACATCTTAAAATTGAAGAATCAACTTCTTCTTTTGTCGGAATTGTTGTCAAAAGTTTGCCTTTAATTTTTCCAATGGAAGTAACTACCGCGACAATTTTAATATTCTGTTTTTCAAGAAATTGTTGAGCTAAAGCTCCAGCAACAACCCTTGCAACAGTTTCTCTTGCAGAGGAACGGCCACCACCTCTATAATCGCGAATTTTAAATTTCTCTTGCCAAACAAAATCTGCATGCGAAGGTCTAAAAATATGTTTTAGCTTTTCATAATCAACAGCCTGAGCGTCAGTATTTCTGATAATGAAGGCAATTGGCGAGCCCAATGTTTTGCTTTGATATATTCCAGAAAGAAATTCAACCTCATCATCTTCGTTTCTCTGGGTAGAAAAACTTGATTTCGTTGGTTTTCTACGCCCAACTTCAGACTTCAACTTATCAAAATTTATTTCAAAACCTGCTGGAAAACCATCAATCACTCCACCAATTGCTGCCCCATGAGATTCACCAAAACTGGTAAGTTTCAATAATTTACCAAAGCTATTTCCGCTCATAATTTCTGAAATTAATTTTAAAGTGCATGATAATCTTAGAATGTAAAATTACGTAAATATTGCTTATTTATTGCTTCTAATTTAATATTTTTTAAAAAATTACCTATGCAGAAAATCAAAAAAATGCACTGATTTTCAATGCATTTTTTAATTATAAATCGATAATACCATACTACAGTAGGAACAAAATTCTTATCGGATACAAAAACCCAAACCAACATTTGCAGAAGGGTATTTTGAATAGGAAACATCGCCATGAATGGTGATAATGGCCGTTTTAAACCTTACTCCTAAAGTGATTCTTGCGCTTGCATAATTTGTTTGAACATTAATTGGATCAACAAAATCTTGTATTACTTCTTTACCATAATTTGGCCCTGGACCTGCCATTCCAACAGGTACTGGAAATGAGCCACCAATTTTTATATTGCTTGTAGAAACATCTAATCCTAAAGCTCCATAAACCGTCAAAATCAGAATCTTCTTTGAAATTATTGCGTTTAAATTATAAGCAGTAACTGTGTAATCAAAGCCTTGATTATCATATATAGTCAAATCATTTGCTGAGTTTCCATTTTCGTAAACAGCTCCAGAATCGGGGACCAAAGCACGAGGAAATCCTACATTAAAGTTAAATCTGGAATATGCTGCTTGTACACTTAAATCAAAAGGTAATAATTTTATTCCATGAATCCATTGTTTGATATCATGCATTATTCCAATTCCCCACAGATCAACTATGCCACTCATGGAAGGGCGGAATGGTATTTTAGTGCTTGGAATATAACGAATTATGATGTCGGTATTTTTTACTAAGCCAACTCTAAGTTGAAGATTTGGCAAAGCAATAAAATTAAATCCTGTACCCATAGGAAGCTTAAAATCGGTGAGCATGGTATCTTTTCCGGAGCCAGGATTATTTCCAAATAATGGATTTGCAACAACAACTCCGACATCTGGGCCATCAACTTTACCACCAAAAATTGTGGGAGACATTGGGTCACTGGCAGGATTTACCAATTTAAGATGTCCTGTATTCAATGAAGTAAAATCAAAACTTCTTGCTTCTGATGGAGCCATAATTCCTGTAATAGAAACTGTAAGATCAAATCCAGCAAGCTTATGAGATTCGGCAGTATTGAACCAACCGCTGTTGATTCCTGCCCCAAAAGCATTTCCAAATGGTGTAATATATGCTTTTACAAGTAAGTTGGCATCAGTCAATCCAGCTTTCAAAAAAGTAGCTACATCAGCCTGTGCTTGCAATTTAAGATTTCCAAACAAAAGTCCAAAACTGATAAGAGCGATAATCTTGGTAACATTAAATTTATTTCTCATAATTATTTGCTGGGTTCTATGGTAAATTATCTTGAACAACTTTTCTTCAAAACTAAAACCCATTTAAATTTTTGGAGAAAAGCATAACAAAAATACAAAGAATATTTCAAAATTACTTCTAACAATATTTTGTATTTTTCTAAACATAAAAGATAAAAAGAAATGCAATTAACAAACTGGAATATGCATATAAAAATATTTTAAATTCAATTATAAATACATTTCTAATTTTACTTTTACCGAAAGTATTGCTTATGTAAAACATTGATTTTAAATATAAAATAAGCTAAACTTAATTAAATTTATTTTGTTGAAAAAGACCCTAAAATGAATTTATAAGATAAAATAAATTACTTATTTTTGTGAAAATTCAATATATCAAATTATGGAATATTTAGAGTTGAGAGTAGAGATAAATCCAATAGATGCTGGACGTGATATTATGATGGCATTGCTATCTGAAGTTGGTTATGAAAGTTTTACAAATGATGGCGATTACCTTCTAGCTTATATCGAATCCAAAAAATTTGATGAAACTGATTTAATTGAGATAAACAATTTATTGCCCGAAGATTTTGCCATGACATATAAACATAAAATAATTCCAAGTCAAAATTGGAATGAAGTATGGGAAAAAAATTATGAAGCAGTGATTATTGGTGAAAAGGTAAGCGTAAGAGCCCCATTTCATCCTAAAGTTGATAATATTGATTATGAGATAATTATAGAGCCAAAAATGTCCTTTGGCACAGCACATCATGCTACCACAGCACAGATTATCTTGCTTATGATGAATGAAAATTTCCAAGATAAAAATGTCTTAGACATGGGCTGTGGCACCGCTGTCTTATCAATATTTGCTTCGATCTTAGGAGCAAAAAACGTAGATGCAATAGATAATGATAAATGGGCTTTTAATAATTCTATAGAAAATATTGAGAGAAATAATTGCTCAAATATCGAAGTTTTCTGGAATGATGCAGAATTTCTTGATGATTCTAAAAATGAATATTACGATATCATCATGGCCAATATCAACCGTAATATTCTCTTGAATGATGTTAATAAATATTCCAAATCTTTAAAAGTTGGAGGAATTATTTTGATGAGTGGCTTTTATAAAAGAGACCTTCCAATGCTTATAGAAGAGGCAAAAAAATTCGATCTCGAGTTCAAATCTCATATTATTGAAAAGGATTGGACTGCCGCAAAATGGATAAAAATTTAATTGACAAAACCTTATGAGACATCTTAAATATCTGGTATTAACGCCATTATTTATTCTATTTTGCTTTTCTGCCAACAGCCAGCAGTTTTATAAATTTTCTAATAAAGTAGAAAAATTTCCCTCAGAACTTAATGAGTTCATGGATTTCGATCTCGACAAAAGTAAAAAGGGTGAGCTCAAAGATTTTATTAAAACCTTCACAAATCTTTGGAATAGTGATACTTTAAAAATAACTCAAAAAAAAGATATTATAAAAATGTGTAATGTGATGTCTCAAAAAAAATTGCGCCCATACCCGCACTATGATGCATACATTAACACAATAATCTTGCTGGTTCGCAACGAAAAAGCCCTTAGCATGTTAGATAAATGGATGCAAAGTATAGACCCACTGTTAAAGGCCAAAAGTACCACTAACTTCATGAAATATCTCGAAAACTCAGCTAAACTCTTTAATAAATTTTATATATATAATTCTCCCACAGTAACTTGGCAAGTTTCTTCATTAGACTTTGATATCGACATAAGTGGTAACAACCCAATCTATGTTTTTAAAACCATTAACATTCTTTGTACAACTCGAAAAGATAGCGCAATAATTTTTCAAACACAAGGAAAACTCGATTTGATAAATGGTGAATGGGAAGGAATTGGTGGCAGAATTGACTGGCGCAGAGCAAAATTAGATACAGCACAAGTGTATGCGCAGCTCAAAAATTATTCGATGAATCTTAAAAGCCCTAAATTTTTTGCCGATAGTGTTTCATTTTATGACCTACGTCGTTTCGATTTTCCTTTGCATGGGCTTCTTTCCGAAAAGGTTCTGACTTCACCAACAGAAGTGGCGATTTTTCCATATTTTGCAAGTTATAGAACTGATTTGGAGATAAATGAAATTTTTAAAAATGTCGATTATCGCGGAGGCTATTCGCTAAAAGGAGCTAAAGTTATTGGCTCTGGAAATAAAGAGAATAAAGCATATTTCATTTTTAAAAGAAAGGGTAAAAGACTTGTTTGGGCTGGAGCCGAAAATTTTACCATACTCCCCGATAGAATAAATTCTGATAGAGTGAATGTGATAATTTACCTCGACCACGACTCTATTTATCATCCTGGATTAAGCCTTTCCTATCTGGAAAAAAATAGACTTCTGACTCTGTTTCGCATGGATAAAGGATTATCGATGGCGCCTTTTTACGACAGTTATCACATGATAGATATTTATACCGAGGCAATGTATTGGAAGCTTGAAGAGGATTTTATAGATATGAAAATGATTCAAGAAGAAGGCTCAAACTCAGAAGCATACTTCGAATCTTTGGATTATTTTAGCGATGCTCGTTATAGCAAGACGCAAGGAATGGACGAACGCAACCCAGTGAATGCAGTTTATGAATTCATTAAAAAACAAGGTTTTAACGAATTCTATGTTGAAGATTTTGCTACTTACATGAAATTGGATATTGATAATGTGAAAGCACTTTTAATGACCTTGGCAACTCGAGGATTTCTAATTTATGACATTAATGAGGACTACTGCATAGCAAAAGATAGAGTAGAAATTTATGTAAAATCACATCAAGGAAAATCTGATTATGACGTGATAAATTTTCAATCTTCAGTGCGCAGCGTGGCAAATGCATCAATAAATCTTTTAAATAATGACCTGATAATTCAAGGTGTTAAAATGGTTCTTCTGAGTGATTCACAAAAAGTTTTTATATATCCAAAAAATCAAAGAGTCGTGGTTAAAAAGAACAGAGACTTTACTTTCGATGGTAAAATTTTGGCTGGTCGTTTCGACCTTTATGCAAAAGAATGCTATTTTAGTTATGAAAAATTTAAACTTGACTTGCCAATAATTGATTCTCTGAGTTTTAAGGTAGAAGCATTTGAAGAAAATCAATGGGGAGAAAAGCCACAAGTTAGAGTGAAAACCGTGATTGAGGATTTAAAAGGTGATATTTTGGTTGATGACCCTAATAATAAATCGGGAAGAAAAAATTATGCTGAATACCCAATCTTAAGCTCAAAATCAAATTCTTTCGTTTATTACGACAAAGCAGAAATATTCAACCGAGTTTATTCTCGCGATAAATTCTATTATAGGCTCGAATCGTTTAGCATCGATAGCCTTGATAATTTTCAAACAGAAGGTTTAGAATTTAAAGGATATCTTGCCTCTTCAGGTATTTTCCCCGATTTGGATAAACCTTTGAAAGTTCAACACGACTATTCACTTGGCTTCGAAACTCACACTGGCGATGCTGGTTTAAGCGTTTATGGCAATAAAGCAAGATTCATTTCAAAAATCTCGCTGAGCAATAATGGCTTAAGAGGAGATGGAGAATTGAGATATTTAACTTCAATTTCAAAATCTAAAGATTTTATGTTCTTTCCTGATTCCACAAATGCCATTTTGCAAAGTTTTCAGCTTAGTGAAAGAAAATCCGGTATAGAATACCCACCAGTGGTGGCAGAAAATGTTTTCGAACATTATAAACCTTATAAGGATTTGATGATTATCAGAGAAATTGAGGAAGAGAACCCAATAAAAATGTATGAGCTGGAAGCTAATTTGGCTGGGCGATTGAATTTGACTCCAACACAACTTACAGGCAGCGGCACCATTAGCATAAAAGATGCGGAGATGTCGGCTAAGTATTATAAATTTA
>Ga0100381_1005573_pt1 | contig 10411 bp, 11 predicted proteins | sample CryGeymeta201505_FD_80416 | JGI IMG/M metagenome (GOLD analysis project Ga0100381, IMG submission 80416) | Groundwater microbial communities from Crystal Geyser aquifers in Utah, USA - Crystal Geyser metaG 2015-05 | ecosystem: Environmental > Aquatic > Deep subsurface > Groundwater | place: USA...
ACATATGTTCGAACCAGACATTAAGCGTGAGGAGGAAAAACTTCAACGACTCCGATCTGAGCAACAACAATTAAATACGGAAATTAGTAATACCAGACGAAACGCTGACGCAGCGATGGACAAATTACGACACGAGAGTCAGCGGGCCATTGAGTCACTCGAACATCGGCGTCAAGATCTTGAACGAGATATTGATACTCACGAGCAAGAGCTTAAGCGACTTCGACAGCGAGAAGATGACGAACGCCGTAGACAAGCTGCGCAAGATAAGTAAAACACATGTACTCCTTCCGCATTGAGCAAGCCATTCGTGCCGCCAGTATCCTCCACCAGGATCAACTGCGCAAAGGCTCGATTCCATTGCCATACATCACACACCTGATGGCAGTGAGTCTGATCTTACTTGATTACACCGATAATGAAGAGGTGATCATCGCCGCCCTGTTGCACGACACACTGGAAGATACTGACTACACGTTTGAAGAACTCCGTGACGACTTCGGCTACCCAGTCGCTGAGCTCGTGCTCACACTCACTGAGCCAAAAGATAAAGACGGTACTAAACTCACCTGGAAAGAACGTAAAAAGACCTACGCCCAACAACTCAAGAAGGGAAGTGACGACGCGATTCTCATTGCTGCGGCGGATAAAATCCACAACTTCCGCACGACGGTTGAAGAATACTACGATGATCATGTGCGATTTCTCCAAGATTTTGGCAAAAACCTGGCTGATCGGGCAGAAGTCTACCAGGATATGTCAAACGTAATCAACGCTCGCTTGAAAAGTGATATAGTACACGAGTTCAATCACGTATTTACCGAATATAAAAACTTTCTTATCGATGTCGAAACCAGTATCTCAAAAACCACCTAAGGGCGTCCCGCGTGAATACCGATTTATCGGTTGTTACGGTGAAATCGAAGAGTACCAACTTAAGAGCAATAACTTACGAGTGATCTATCAATACCGGCCAAACACCGGTACCGCGACCACCAACATCACCTATCGCGTTGGAGCTCGAGATGAAGCCCGTGGTGAGACCGGCATCGCGCATATGCTCGAGCATATGCTCTTTAAACCAACCACCTATGATATCGCAGCGAATGTTACTGCTGGTAGCGCTATGCAATTTGAGCGAGATAGTGGGTGCATCCTCAATGCAAACACTTGGAAAGACCGCACAACATACTTTTTCAATTACCCAGTCGAAAACTTTGACACCGCAGTGCGGATTGAAGCCGAGCGGATGACAGGGACCATTCTTACCCCGGCGGTACTCGAGCCTGAGCAGGGTAATGTACTCAGTGAATTTGATATGTACCACGGTGACCCATTCTTCGCGCTCTCGGTGTGCATGGTGAGTACCGCGTTCTTCTCCCATCCGTACGGGCACGAAACCATTGGTTACCGAGAAGATATCGAGCGCTATACCGCCGAAGCACTCGATCGCTTCTACCGACGTTACTATACTCCGCATAATGCTGTCATGATGGTGATTGGTGACTTAGAACGTACACGCGCACTCCGCACCGTTGCCGCCCATTTCAGTGCGATCAAAAATCCACTAACCGCCATTCCTCGTAACTACCCTAAAGAACCGGTCCAAGAAGGAATTCGTCGAGTCACTATCAGTCGACCAACGACGACCAATGCGGTGGCTTTTGGCTTCAAGCACGCCGGTTTTCCGACTCGTGATTGGTTTGTCACAAAAGTGCTCTTTGATTGCCTTGTGAGTGGTCCGGACAGTCCGTTTCAAAAAAAATTTGTTGATACCGGCCGATGTGCGAGTATCGAGTGGTCACAAGAACCGACCGTCGACACGAATCTTGGCATGCTTACCTTCACCCTGGCACCAGGGGAAACCCATTCGAATCTAGAACACGATGTGAGAGAAGCCTTTGCTAACATAACTACCGCTGACCTCAAAAAACGTCTCAAACAAGTCATTCAACAGTTGCTCACAAGCGAGTACTTTAGTCGATCGAGTTCACTTGGTATTGCGCGAGAACTCACCGAGTACGCAGCCGCTGACGCGATCAATGTCTACCATGAGACACCGACTATCCTGCGCTCAATTACCATGAAAGACATTCTCCATAGCCGCACTACTCTACTCGATGAATCGGTTCAGACTATGGGTTACATTATTGGCACATCCAGTCATTCATAACGTATGCAACCTACTATTACACCGTTCGGAACATTTTCCTTGGCTGAGCTATCAGCTGATGCTTTGCCAACCACAACGATGTATCTTTCAGCAGATATCCACACTGAAAACTCACTGCGCTACCAAGCCACCGAGCTCTTACTTGCTGATATGCTCCTATCCGGAGCTGGGTCACTCAGTCGGGCTGACATATTTGGCGCTATCAATGACACTGGTGGTTCGCTCTCAATCACGCTCTCAGGTGGCTCATTGACGGTATCGATCAAAGGTCTTACTTCTGTCATTCCTAAATTACGCTCACTACTCACTACCATTCTGACAAGCGCAACCTTTAACGCTACTGAACTCGCACGCGCCAAAAAAACCATCATCAATCAACTCTATGAAGCCAAAGAAGATAGTCGCAGCCGCGCGCACTCGGCTCTCATTAATCACTATTACGATACGGCCGATCGTCGATATACCTATAGTATTGAAGATACTATCAAAGCCGTCTCACAGGTAACAAAAAAAGACCTTGAACGGGTGCTCAACCGCATACTCTCCTCATATTTCACCGTTTCAATTGCCAGTGATACAAAGACCATTACGGACACGAAGCGTTGGTGTGATGCACTCCGCAAATCTCATGTAATACAATCTAAAACCGGCGTACATACACAACGTAATCAAGCCCCACAGTCACTCCTCATCAATATTCCAAGCCGTCAGAATATCGATTTTAGCATTGGTGCCCCCGTACCCATCTCCCTTCACCACCCCCAGTATATTCCTTTCATGTTTGGTCTCGCCGTCCTTGGAAAATGGGGTGGCTTCACCGGGAGACTCATGAGTACCGTGCGAGAAAAAGAGGGTCTGACCTACGGTATCTATGCTACTCTCGAACAATTTAATGGTCCAGAATTTGGCATGTGGCGGATCATGACTTTTTTCGCCCCCGATAAAGCAGTACAGGGACTCACCAGCACCTTTCGAGAAATTACTACTATACACACACACGGCATCACTGAGGAAGAATTAAAGCGCTTTAAGCGCATTCTGATGACTGGCCAAGTACTCGAACAGGATTCAATTGGAGCGCAATTACGATCGCTCCATAGCTACCATAAAGAGGGCTTCACGGTCGCTGAAATCAAAGAGCGTAAGGAGCGTATCAGCACCCTCACCCGCGAAGAGGTCAACCAGGCACTTCGTACATATCTTATCCCGAGCGCCATCACCGTGAGCGGAGCCGGACCAGTAGTACCTGTGCAAAAGGCTATCCAAGCATTCCATAAAACTATGGCATACTAGTTCATATGAATATTCTGTTTTGGGGAATCACCCTCGGTGTTTTTGGTAAAGTGCTTGTTGTGTTGGCTGTTCTTCATATGCATCACTCACTCATAAAGGAACATCGAATCGATAAAAAGGTTATTTTAACCTACCACCAGGAACGGTTTTTGACCTTCATCGGGTTAGTCCTCATTGTAACGGGGTACCTCATGGAGGTATACTTTTATTCACCGACGGCACTCTTCCACTGTAGTGGCGATGACTGTGCAGCTACCGTGATCAATTCAATCTCGCCATAATCCAAAATTCTGGTATAGTGCCACTACATTAGTAGCATCTAAACACATGTGTATGATGAGCGGAAATGAGGTTCGGAGCAAATTTCTAGCGTTTATGGCAGAGCGTGGTCATGCCATCATTCCGTCGGCAGCCCTTGTGCCGGAAAATGATCCGACCACGCTTTTCACCGGAAGCGGTATGCAACCCCTTATTCCATACCTCTTGGGCGAACCGCACCCGATGGGAACCCGGTTGGCCGACTCACAAAAATGTTTCCGAGCGAATGACATAGAGGAAGTAGGTGACAATCGCCACACCACCTTTTTCGAAATGCTGGGAAACTGGTCTTTAGGGGACTACTTCAAAGAGGAGCAGTTGCGTTACTTTTTTACATACCTTGTAGATGAGGTTGGTCTAGACCCGCAGCGCATTTATGTCACAGTATTTGCGGGTGACGAAACCCTTGGCATTCCACGTGATGAAGAGTCAGTACACATCTGGAAAACCCTCTTTGCTGAGCGCGGAATTGACGCGAAAGATGTCTTTATTGGTTCAGAAGAGGCCGGCTACGAGATCGGTATGCAAGGCGGGCGGATCTTTTATTATGATGCCACCAAGAATTGGTGGAGTCGGTCTGGTACCCCAGAAAAGATGCCGGTTGGTGAAATCGGTGGGCCAGATAGTGAAGTATTCTACGATTTTGGTTCCGAACACGCGACCCACCCCACTTACGGTCAACTACTTCCACATCCAAATAGTGACTCGGGTCAGTTTTTAGAGATCGGTAACTCTGTGTTTATTGAATATATCAAGCAAGTAAATGGTAGCTTCACCAAATTACCACAACGTAACGTTGACTTTGGTGGGGGACTGGAACGGATCGCAGCGGCTAAAGTGGGAGATCCGGACGTCTTTCGAGTTGACTTACTCGCGACCGTCGTTGCCCATATTGAAACACTGTCCGGTAAAAAATATTTAGACCACCTCGTCGCGTTTCGAGTCATCACCGACCACATTCGCGGGGCTGTCTTTATGATCGGTGATGGGGTGTTACCAAGTAATGAGCAACAAGGTTACTTCGTTCGTCGCTTACTCCGACGGGCAGTACGATACGCCGACACCATTGGTATCCCTGCTGGCCGATTTGCGGAACTCGCAACTGCCGTGATTGATACGTACGCTAACCACTACCCAAACCTAGTAACAGAGCGAGATCAGATTCTACTCGCTATCACCCGCGAAGAAGAACAGTTTCGCAAAACACTTGAAGCCGGACTCAGACAATTTAATAAAATATCGCTGCAAATCCACGTGCAAAGTAAGGAAGTTGATGGGAAAACAATCGTGGATAAGACTATTCCTCCGACCGCAGTCAAAGCCATCAGCGCACAAAATGCGTTTGACCTATACACTACTTATGGTTTTCCAATTGAATTGACTGAAGAAATCGCAGCTGAAAAAGGTCTGGTGGTTGAGCGAGCTGGGTTCAATTCGTTAATGGATGAACATCGTGATAAAAGTCGAGCTGGATCAGAACAACAATTCAAAGGAGGATTGGCCGACAGTTCAGAACGAGTGGTTGCATATCACACCTGCACCCACCTCATGCTCGCTGGCCGGAGAAAGATTCTCGGCTCTCATGTCCACCAAGCTGGAAGCAATATCACGGGGGAGCGTCTGCGCTATGACATAACCCACCCAGATAAAATAACACCAGATCAGCTGGCTGCAGTTGAAGCATACGTCAATGAGGCAATCAGAAAAGGTGGAGAGGTACACATAGTAATGATGAAAAAGGCCGACGCAGAACAAGACCGCACGATTGAAGCGTCATTTTGGGATCGCTACCCCGATGAGGTCAAGGTGTACACCATGACAACCAATGATGGCATGGTTGTATCTCGTGAACTTTGTGGAGGACCACATGTCACCCGACTAGAGAATATTCAGGGCACGTTCAAAATTACTAAGGAAGAATCTTCTGCGGCGGGTATTCGAAGAATCAAAGCGATTTTAGAATAAACTATTCTATCCACGGGAACACGCAAGCAGGCGACCACTTTGTGGTCGCCTGCTTGGTATACTAGATACGTATGTTTCGCTCTTTACTATCAAAACAAAAAAGTGAATTTGGTTTGTTGATAGATATCGGATCTGGGAGCACGCTCGCATCGGTGGTAGCGAGCCACCACGACGCATCCACACCTGAAATCATCTGGTCAAGTCGAGAACATCAGCCACTCCACCCACGTGCGACCCCTGAACAAATCACGAAGGCGATGATCACGTCGCTCATGAATGCGTCTCTGGCCATCAACACTCAGGCGCTGCACGCGCTACATGCGAAATATCCACGGGCCAAAATCGAATCTGTTCAGGTCACCGTGGCAGCTCCTTGGTCGTACACAATCCCTCAGACCATTACCTACACACAACCGACTCCCATCCGTGTGTCAGCTGAGCTCATCCGCGACCTGACCGAGCAAGCGGATCAAAAAGTTGATACTGATCTAAAAGCGCAAACCGCTATTGCAGAGCTTGGTCTCTCAATTACTCACCGCATGATTGCTGAAGTAACCTGCAACGGCTACGTTGTGCGCGAGCCCGAAGATCAGATTGCAAACACGATTACCTTAACCCAACTGAGCGCTATTGCACACTCCTATCTTATTGAAGCCGTCACTGACATCCAACAAAAAACTCTCCCCGCGGCTGAGCTACTTATCACGACATCGATGTTGGCCCTATATGAGACACTCCGCACCATGCGACCGACCACATCCCACGCTGCGATTGTATCAGTGGGGTACGAAGCAACCGAAATTGGAGTTATTCGTGACGGTATTCTTGCGTACACCACCCACACACCGGTTGGACTCTACACACTCGTGCGCCAACTTTCTGAGCAAACAAACATCCCGGCAGGAGAAATTTTCGGCTACTTTGGATCACCAGAACCACTCGATTTTATGACACGTGCGGGCGAACAAAAACAAGCAATGGTGAAAGCGACACTCTCAACGTATGAACAGACGCTCAGTGAACTTTTTCTCGAAACTGGAGACGGACTGATTCTACCTTCAACCTTATTACTCAACTGCGAAGCCAAATACGCACCACTCCTTGAACCGAGTATAAAACGATCAGTCAAGAAAGCCACCCATAATCAGCCAACCGTAGAACTACTCACCTCCCACTTAACACGCACCTCAACCACCACTCAGTCAGTAGGTGGTATCGAACTTGCCACTGCCCAGCTTTTCCACATCATGCAACAGAAACAGAGCGAATAGACCCAAAAAGAGTTATACTAAGTAAACGTATGTCACAAAAATGGAATCTGCAAGATATTAGACCAGCAGCACCGCGTCAGCCTCGACCTGTTACCCGCCCCCCACACGCATCACGCCCGACCACCGTGGCAGCCCCAGATGATATTCCACACATAGTCATTGAAGATGGCCGTTCGAGACAAAGCCGTCGTCCGTTTTACATCATTGCAGCCTTTGCACTCATTATTATTGTGACCGTAACTATTTCTGCATTTACTGGTAAAACTGTCCTCACTGTCTACCCACAAATTAAAGAACCAAATATTAATGCTGAATTCACTGCCTACCCGACACCACGTGAAAATGCTCTTAGCTATACGATTCTCACTCTGGAAGCGACCGGTGAACGACAAGTGAAAGCGAGTGGTCAGGTTGAGGTGACAGAAACCACTACCGGTACCATTACCATCATTAAAAACACCCCTGGAGCCGAACGATTGATCGCCAATACCCGCTTTCGGTCACCCGATGGCAAAATTTTCCGTATAAGTGAAGCAGTGGTGGTCCCCGGTGCCATCAAAGATGGCAGTGGCGCCACTGTCCCGGGAACGATCCAAGCCAGCGTAACCGCGGCGGAGCCAGGCGAGTCGTATAACCTGCCAGCCAAAACCCGCTTCACTGTACCTGGGTTTCAAGAGAATGGGTTTACAGCCCTCTACGAATCTATCTACGCAGAAAACACTGAAGCATTCACTGGTGGCTTTGCTGGCCCTCAGTATCAGATAGATGATGCCGAGCTGAGTACAGCACGGCAAGCACTACAAATTGAGTTGCGTGATCAGTTGCTTAATCGCATTCAGACTGAACGCCCAGCTGGCACCATTGCGTTTATGGAAGCGGTGGCGCTGACGTACACTATGTTGCCAACAGTTGCGTATGGCAATGACCTCGTCACCCTTAAGGAACAGGCCATATTACAGATACCTCTTTTTGAAGAACTGATGTTTGGAACCTTCCTCGCCAGTGAGGCAATTGCGACCTACGATGGGGGAGATGTCCGTGTGAAAGATCCGACCGTACTAACATTTTCGTACACAAATAGTACAACCAGCGCGAGTGTGATAGCAAACGAGCCATCTCTCACGTTCTCGCTCGTTGGTAAACCGCTCTTAGTGTGGCAGTTTGACGCTCTGAAGCTCGCAAAGGATCTTGCAACCCTCCCTAAAACTGCTCTCAACAACGCCATTACCGCGTACCCGGGTATCCGGGCGGCGAAAGTAACCATTACACCGTTCTGGCGACAGTCCTTCCCAGCCCAACCCGAAAATATTCGCATCGAGGAGGTGCACGACCCATCAATATAGTACAAACTGCGCCTGATTAATCGTCAGTGTGACTGACTGTGCAGAAATAATTTGACGCACCAACTTTTATTTGTTAGACTTTGCATCGTTTAATGGATCAAGAAAACGTTGTTATTGATGAACTCGAATACGGGGTCGTAGAGGAGGCGCTTCCCAATGCGCTTTTTAGAGTACGCCTCAAGAATTCTGATGAGGTTATCCTAGCGTTCCTCTCAGGACGGATGCGTAAATTTCGCATCAGAGTCCTCGTCGGTGACACAGTAGGAATGATACTTGATCCATATGGAGGAAAGGCGAGAATCACTAAGCGAAATTAATTATTATGAAAGTACGTTCATCGGTCAAAAAAATGAGTCCTGACGACAAGATTGTGAAGCGTCGGGGAGTGGTATTCGTTATTAACAAAAAAAAGCCTCGACATAAGCAGCGACAAGGATAAAACATATGAGAATTTCCGGTATTACAATTCCTGACGACAAGCAACTGGCATACGCACTCACTGCTGTGTACGGTGTAGGCTTGTCTCGATCAAAGACATTACTCACAGAGCTCGCTATTCCCCCAACTACTAAGCCGACAGATCTGACGACTGATCAAGAGAATGCCATTCGTGAAAAAATCGAATCATTTAGAATCGAAGGAGAACTCAAACGCGAAATCTCATCGAATATTAAGCGACTAAAAGACATCGGGTCATATCGGGGTTCACGACATACCAAACGTCTTCCAGCCCGAGGACAACGCTCAAAGACCAACGCACGCACTCTCAAGGGTGCCAAGAAGACGATGGGTAGCGGTCGCCGTAAGCTAGAGAAAACCTAGTATTTAATAGAATCATAATCGTATTGACATATGGGTAAGAAACGAATCATGAAAAAGAGCGGTGGCTCAGATGTGGCAGGTACCTCACGGGCACTCAACCGTATCCCGAAGCGTCGGCTCGCTGCTGGTACACTCAACATCCTTGCTACCTTTAATAATACGCTCCTCACACTGTGTGATACCAAGGGTAATGCAGTCATGAGTGCATCAAGTGGCGCACTTGGTTTTAAAGGTTCCCGGAAGAGTACTCCATTTGCTGCCGCGAAGGTGGGAGAGATTATTGGTGAAAAGGCACAGCAAATGGGCATGAAAGATGCTGACGTGATTATCCGTGGTGCAGGCACTGGACGTGAATCTGCCCTTCGAGCTTTCTCTGGTAAGGGTATCACGATCACCCGTATTACCGATAAAACACCAGTGCCATTTAATGGTCCACGTGCTCCTAAGGCACGACGGGTATAATTTTTACTATATGAAAATTGGTCCGAAATACAAAATTGCGAAGCGCCTTGGAGCCCCGATCTTCGAGAAAACGCAAACACAAAAGTTTGAATTATCACTGGCACGCGGTGGTCGCCGCGTCAAGCGAGCTGGCCAGGCAAGTGACTACAAGAAACAAATGACCGAGAAACAAAAAATGCGTTTCTCATATGGCATAACAGAAAAGCAGCTTCGTCGCTATGTCGATGAGGCAGTAAGTAAGACGGGTCATCAACCAGTCGCCGTCCTCATGGATCGGCTCGAGTCACGGCTTGATAACGTCATTTACCGAATGGGCTTAGCTAAAACCCGTCGACTAGCTCGACAAATCGCTTCCCATGGTCACATTTGCGTCAACGGTAAGCGAATGACTATTCCATCACATCGCGTCAAGGTGGGTGATGAGATCACTATTCGAGAAGGAAGTCGTCAAACTGGATTATTCATTGAGCTTAGTAATACGTTTGACGCGGCTCGCTTACCAGCGTGGGTAACCTTTGATCCAAAGAAGCACGCTGGGACTGTTACTCAGGCACCGATTTACAACCCGACCGAAACCCTCTTTGACCCTGAGCAAGTAATGGAATTCTATAGTCGATAGAATTGGACTTTAACCAATAATTTTTGCACGTATGTTGGAATCTAATGTCACTCTCCCGTCAAAGCCTCGCGTCGTGTCTGAGGATCAGTTTAAAGGTGTCTTCGAAATCGATGGTTTATACCCTGGCTACGGTCACACACTTGGT
>Ga0100381_1005574_pt1 | contig 10411 bp, 8 predicted proteins | sample CryGeymeta201505_FD_80416 | JGI IMG/M metagenome (GOLD analysis project Ga0100381, IMG submission 80416) | Groundwater microbial communities from Crystal Geyser aquifers in Utah, USA - Crystal Geyser metaG 2015-05 | ecosystem: Environmental > Aquatic > Deep subsurface > Groundwater | place: USA...
CTATAAAAGTCCACAACTGTAGTGCGACTTATTGTATATAATCGTGACAAAAATTTATTATGGTTAAGTGAATCTAATGAACAGAATGCTTTATAAAAAACTTGTGAAACAGTATCTTCAATATCTGGTCTCTGATCAATACGAAAGGATACAAATCTATAAACATCATCAATAAACATATCATAGATGTCAGCAAATACTTGTTTGTTTCACTTCTTTATTTGAGCAAGCCAGTAGGATGTTTGATCTACCATGAACGAAGAAAAATAAAACTTAGTATAATAGCTCTCTAAGATGTTGTATATAACGCTCTTTTTCTGATCGAAATGCATAATAATAGTATTGATCTTCAACATATGGATCAAGACTATAATACAAAGAGTCAATTTCTGTTATAATATCTTTTCGCAAAAAATACTTTTGGAATATATTTGCATGTGTATGTTGCAAAAACAAATCATTGATACTAACAATATGTCAGTTCCATAAACTTGTTATTATGTCTAAATAATCATCATTAGTATTAGTCGGACTATAATATGCTGGCATAATTCTATCATTCATTAAAGACATATTATTTTGATCTACAGTAAGTAGACTAGATGTTATACGTTTTTTTACCAATCATAGTAGATCTTCCAATCAGGCATTATCTCAATTAGAAACAAAAATACGTGCAAGGTAAGTATGATTATTATTGACAATAGCATCAACTCAATCTAGTATTGAAGTTAGATTTGCCGATGTTCGTGAGTATTCATCAGTCGCCATATCAGGATAGTTCAAAACAATATATTTCCTGAGCGGTTCTTTCAATAATGCAAGAAAATAATCTATACTAGTATCTATATCTATATCTTTTATTTCCGCATCATACTTATCGGTAAAATAAATTTTTCAAACATCTGTAGCATATTGCATATTAATGTCATAATAACGTTTGGCTATTGCATTTCTCTTTTCAATAAAATAATGTAATTGTTCCGCCGATGCAGTATCTAAGCTAGGAGATCTCAATGATTCCTCCAAATGATGCTGCGCATCTACCAAATCAGTTGTTACGTTTGATTTATCGCTAGTAGAAATAGTAGAAAGACCTCCTACTACTATCAATAGTGAAGGTTGGTACATATCCATTATTGTTTTCTTTAATACTGCCTTTTCTTTCTCTAAGAGACCATGAGCAGATTGAGTAATAGCATACGAACCAAGTGTAACATAACATCTATCAAGCTTTTGTAGCAATCAGTCACGAATTGCTTCTTGTCAAGAAAGCGAAGTTTGGTAGTTAAACGTACCAAAATCTTCTAAGTAATTTCAACACGATTTACTTTTTGCACGTTCAATAGCATTTCGTTCCTCTGCTCCATAGTGTCAAAATGTTGGATCTACAAAAATAGCATTAGAGTCTTGTCCCTGATAAAAAATTCTCCTTCTTGCATAGCTTCCATCATGGAGATATTCTTTTTGAGAAAAATACTCTGAAGCTCAGGTATTTCGTGGTACAAAAGTAGCATCGAGTTTATTTTGCTGGAAATATGGTTGTGCTACAACCACTCAAACTACTACAACCAAAGAAAGTAAAAAAACAGACAGTAATTTTTTTCCTAATGTCATATGACCTAACATCATGTGATAAAAACAAAAAGTATAAAGTAGTTCTACCATAAGAACGTATCAGAACCCCAAAAGTGACAAGAATGAATTTTACTCTAACACAGCTAACAGAAATCACACAAAATGTCCATAGTAATCACAACAATATAACCCAATAACTACGAAAAATAACAAGTCTGACTACAATAAAGTCAGGCTTCTTTTTTATGTTAATTTTTGTAGTATGGCTAGTTCTATAAAACAGTCACGATATCAACTAGAAGCAAGTAAGCAAGAAGAATATGTGCTTACCCTTTTGGATATTTTGAAAGATCAAGAACGGACGTGAATGTATACAAATGTTATCAAGTCTGCTCCTGACCAAGAACAAAAAATGTATTTTGTCACAAGAGCATATGAACTCATCTTGACGATGAGAGATAATATGAACGAAAAGGAACGCCTCGCTGTCAAAAAAGTTTTTGACAATATCCAAATACAACAGCAACGTACTCAACAGCAACATCTCGAGGATGAAAAAGAAGCCGATCTTTTGTTAGAAATGATAGACTAAAACATGCCATTTGGAGAATCACAACAATCAGAACAACTCCAACAACAAAGCGCGGTAGATCAAGCACAACAAGAAAAAATAAAAAAGCTAGAAAGTATCTATCCATTTGATTGAATTGACGAAAATGAGTTGAAAAAGCTCAAGGACCTTTTGCCGAATCCAGAAAAAAACTGACTCCTTTCACAAAAAGAACGAGCAGAAGAACGTGCTGACATGATGAAACCTATAACAAAAACAATGGACGCATTTGCAAAACAAATCATGTTGGAAAGAGCAAGGAGTGATTGAGATGTCATTTGATTAACCAAATCTATGTCAGATTTTGACAAAAATGTCATTATGCTTGTTTCGTATCGAGATGAACATATGCAATGATGAGACATAACTCAGCAATGAGTATCTCGAGCAGAAAGAACACAAGCATTTGTGATTAACTATGCAGATCAAAAAGAACAAGACATGATGCTGAGTATGGAAACAGAGGAAGATATTATGAAGAATATAACTATCTACAAATGAGAAATCGTTATACCATGAGCATGAGTATGATGACTCAACATATTGGATCCGAAAACAAAAAACAACATAGACAATCTGACGAACATGCTTCGCATGCAAAAAATACCTGCATGAATGCAAGCAATGGGAAGTTCACTTGTTTCAATCATGACACAAGCATTACAAGCTCAAGGATGAGACATACCTTATGACAGATTGCAAAAAATCGAATCTTCACGAAATAGTATAGTCGAAGACAACCAAGATAGTCCACAAAAAACTATGAAACTTTTGACCCCATTGGTACAAGAGTTATGAGCTTTGGATAAATCACACGGTGCATGAATCTTCCAATGAAATTCAATGGCATCAAATGACACAAATATCCAACAAGATCTTATAAACTACTTACAAAAAGCATCGACTGACCCAGATCACGATCTGGCGTGATTTATGGATATTTTGGGGTGAAGTCACGATATGATGGATAATAGTTTGGCAGGTGCAACGTGAATTGATAGAGCATGAAGTACGGAAATAGTTGCAGGTCAAACAAACGCTAGAATGGACGAACTTTTAGCAGATAGTAAATTATGACAAAGTATAAATGCAATAGCTATAAGCGAACCGTATAATTCAGAATGAGTGTTTAATAGCATGATTAATGCATTTGACACACATTGATTGTTGCCAAAACACGAAATGTGACTTATCCAAACACTCAAAAAAGATACTGATCTACAACATTGGTTATCAGTAGATAGCAAAAATAATACAGTAACATGAGCAATGGCAGAAGAATATTTAGATAAATACGGGTTTTCTGCAACAGACAAAAGTTTTTTGCGTGCAATGTCAAAAATACATCGTTCCCTCAATCAAGTTCCAGCTTTTGCAGAAAAGCAAGTACAAGAACTGCAAGCACAAACCAAAGATGTCTATAGCTATAAAGACAACGAAAAATCGTTCCAACAATACGTCAAGGAAGTGCATATTCAGTCACTAGAATGAAGAATATCACCAGAACAATACGAACAGAAACTATGATTTTTACAAAGTCCAGATTCAAAAAACTCTCTTGCGAATACCGTACAATGAATCGTTTGATGATGACAAGCAACAGCTGCATTTACCAAACATAGAGATAGTCGAAATTCTTTATCTCCAGAAAACAAGCAACGACGAACAAACACGTGTAACGAAAAAATAACAGAAGTTACGTCAAATACTGATGAGTTACAAGCGTTATTTGTAGATAGTACAGTCAAACAGATTGGGAATAGTATGATGAGACAATATGCCAAATGACTCAACCAAGCAGAACGTATCATCCCCAATGATCATGAAGAATTTACAAATCTTATCAAACTGCAAAACAAACTCCAAACTGACATGCAACAACAAAAGATTGCATATTTTACATCGGAAGCGATAGTTTTTGCAGCCTCATGTGTCTCTTGATCTGTTGTATCTCGTTTTGCTATGAAATACCTGAGCATTGCAACGCGTCTTTGAGACATTCAAAAACTATCTTCTCGTCTACAAACTATTGTCAAATTTGCAGATACAACAACAAAAGCTACCGTCGAGTGACTAGCATTTGGTGCAACGTATGGAGCATTGAGAAGTGCATGAGCCAAAAATATGTCTGATGTTGGGAAAAATATTGCAGAAAATGCATTTGCAAATGTTGGGTACTATTGGGTAGATGGAATCCTTGCAGGAACAGTATGAAAGTTAGCAAAAAAGGTCATATGATGAATCCAAGATGGGAAAAGTGCGCTCAAAGTTGGTATGAAAGTCGCAAGCACTACAGACGATATAGCTCGTAGCATGAAAAACAATATGAACGAATTCTTGGGTCAGTTTCAATTTTTAAAAAATATGCCTGACTGAGCAAAAAGTCTGTGTGGAAAGGTCATGAATACCGTCATAGATGGTATGGCACAGTGATTGTCCGTCAAACAACTATATGCCAAATTTCCATGAGAAATGGTTATGCTCCAAACTATGAAACTTGCAGAAAAATGAGTCAAAGTTGCAGAAGAATTTACAAGGGTCTTGGTAGCAAATAGCGTCGGATATAGAACATGACTCAACATGACGCAAGTCCTTTATGGGGATAGAAAGCTTGAAGATATTTTCGGCTGAGTGTTGCCAACAGAAGAAGATGTGCAGATGACAACAGTATTGATGCTCTGACTCCCTACGCAAAAGCTCTTCTCAAAATGATTAGATAAATGAGCAGGGCTTTTCAAGGTTTCTTGAAATCCAAGAACAATTCAACCAAATGTTGCAAAATCTGTTACAATGCCTACAAGAGTAACTAAGATAGCTGCTTAATGTTTTTATCATAAAAAATTATTGACAAATAAAATAATATATAAAATAAGAAAAAGTTTTATAATTCTTATATTATGATTCAAAAAACAAGTGAATTTCTTGCTTTAAGCTGAATACAAATTTCTAAAGAAAAACAAAAAAAGCTTAGTACTGAACTTAAAACATTACTCGATGATGAGATCATACAAATAGATGAGAGTAATTGAGAGGATAAAGTAAAAAAAATACAGGAAACTGTAAACAAGATAGAAAATACCATATCAGCAAATATTGAAATATCTGACAAATGAAAAAAACAACTTTTTGATTTCTTAAAAACAACAGAACCTCTTTTACCCCAACAATTAGAAGAGAATAGTGAAGTAAATAATTACATTAATGGAAAAATAACTGAAATGATACTTATCGAGATATATGGTAATATGAATGGATGAGTTACACATGGATCAATAATATACGAACAAAAAGTAAGAAATAACGAAAAATTGCAAGAAATAGCTGAGAAAATGATAAGCAACAATTAAATCTTATATTAGAAAAGTCATTACTCTTTATACACAATAGCATCTTTTCCATACCACTTATAAATCGCATACAAAACTATAACCGTACTCACAATAAACAATAAAAACCAAGCTATAATTTTATGAAACGAAACTAATGCTCGTCCTCAAAGTTGGTTTGGGTAGACTCGGACTTGCAAATATGTTGCTATATTTTCTGCTACTCGCAAAAAGAATCAACAAAAAAACAATCATAGTAATACTGGCATAGAAAAATGCTTTTTGTTGATTATGATATGTGCAACTGTACGTCGAGCTACTAGACAAATAGCAACAATCAGTATATATCTGATATCCGGTAGATAATGATGTGTAAAAAAGTTGATATAAATCAAAATAGCAATTGGTATTATGTGTACAAAAGACGGAAAATGAGAAAATCTCAGACGTAATAACTTATATCATTGAAACAAAAAACTTCCAACAGCCGAATACATAAATCCACTAAACAATGGAACGTTTAGTGCAGTAAAGAATCACGTATCTTGATACTCTCGAGATCATACCCAGACTTTGAATGCTTCCATCGCAAATCATATCACATGATATATCATAATTATCGCAAGTTCCTTTGGAGACTCAACTTTGGTCACAAGCAAAATGCATTGTGTAAGCAATACACAAACAAACATATAATCAGCAAAATGTAGTCCAAATGTAGTCACATATCTTCCAAAAATCACACACGCAAAAAAGAGCCCTGCAAACAAACATGCACGAGCCAATATTAGTACAAACTTTACAAAATAAGGTATATAAGAACGCATACACATACAAAACTAATCAAAAATTACTTTTTGGGTTTGTCGGACTCAACTGGTCTAATCTGCATTCACAGTCAGCATTTCGCTTTTTTGTACCAAAAAATATATGAATTTACTCCAAAAAATATCAGCGCCATCATCACAAAAATAACAATTTTTGCAACTTTATTGTCTCATTGCAAAAGCATCAAAATCATCATAACCAACGACCATAACCACAAAAATACATTGACTTCTTTTTTGGTTCGTCCCAATCATTGTAACCTATGATGCAAATGCGTATAATCTCACTTTCGCGGAGCTTTTTTGAGAACAAAGATTCTATGTAAACATACCCAAATCGCATCAAAAATAACTAGTGACAAAACAACCAGCATTGTTCAAACTTTTGCTCATCAAATCAAAGACAAATATGCCAAAGAAAAACCATAAAAAAATGTTCAAGGATCTCTCACAAGTCCAGAAGGTTTCCACTCAACAATTGCATACGCGCTCGACAATACAAACAAAATGAAACTGACAATTTGTACATTATCCATGAGCAATGTATGTTCTGGTGTCATGTGAATGTATGTTTGTTGTACCACCGTTCAAATCAAAAAAGTATCGTTGCATATCACACGCTCGACACCCCGCTTGCCTGTCCGTTTATACCATCAAACCGATTGACTGCATTGATACATCAAACAAACCGTAAAGTACTGAGTAAAACTCCTCACCAATATCAGAACTCCACTACAAATCACAAAACAGCAAATTGAGAAAATCCAAGATCAGCATAGATAGTTACTCACAATCAAACACATATCTGTAACAAAAATCTACTTCGTGCTGGCAAGGAGATTTTTTCAAAAAAAACATCATCAAGCATACCAGCGACCACAAGAGGCAATCATCACAATAGTAACGATATACCAATTTGTCAGGTCAGAATATCTGGAAAAAAAACCGCTAAAATTATCACAAAAATTATATACAAAAAAACTCATTGTAACGTTGGTATTGGCTTTCTTCATCTAATATCAGCATACTTGTGTGGTTTATCCAAAATACGAAATTTACGAGACACAAGCAGTCAACAATACACCAATACACAAATAATACAAACAATTCAAACGTACAACATACGTTAGTAAAATATAAAAATTATTTACGAATTCAGATACGTCATGGTTTCAATGTGATTGTTCTATCATCTTTTTCTTCATCTGACTCAGAGATATTCATCAAAGCAACAGAATTTGAAGCGTATTCTCATCCACGTGTCGAGACCACAAAATCAAGAGTATCTGTAATATCCAAACGAAGCGTCTCCTCTACTCCACGAACCATGTCTGCATACACACCCAAACTATAAGACACTCACTCTTCCAACACAAATCTATCAAAATTGAGACTGACAGAATTTTGATCGTATGCGTCCACTGTGTCAGATGTTTTTTGATTATCTACATAAGCTGTGATGTTGGTTGTTGCTTCATCTAGATCTATGGATCACTCATTCGTAAATGTTATTGACTCAAGATATCATTGTTTGAGGGTTGGGTCATCAAATGTTAGTTCATATGAAGCAATCAAGACCTGTGTTGCTCATGCATTTGTATCACGAAGTTTTTGATCAGGTTTGATAGAAACAGTCCCAGCGTTTTTGGTACTCACAGTAGATCTTATACCGATATCTTTTTGTATTTCTATATTTCAGCAGTCTAATTCTATGGTTTTGAGAACAAAGAAAAATGTATCTCAAGCCGCGAGGTCTTCAGTTTCATCATCATCACGATACGCAGGTCCTACATGCGCTATCATCTCAATCGGCAAAGACTCTCAAACAACTCATATATGATCTATTGCAAACGACACATCATTTCTGTCATCACTACGAACATCACCAAGTCTTTCTTTGGTTGTTAGATTTCTGAGCGCAACTGACTCGAGTGTTTCATCTCACCCTCATATTCTCTCAAAAACCAAGCGTTTGACCACAACATCTCCCAAAAATGAAATAGTAAATGCTCAGATAGGAACTCATACACTATTTCACAAAATTTGTCATCCAAGAGACATATTCTCTATTTTTTGAATATCTAGACGAAGGCTGTCTTCACAGGTTACTGACATTTGATTGGACAAATCGACAACTGGTGGTGTATATAAAACCAATGTCACTAGCGTATATAAATCTTTTTTGTTTTGAGAAACATCAGAAGCTAATATTTTTTGCGTACGATTATACATACGATCAAAAAGAATAGATTTCTGACCGCTAGTAAGTCATCACACAAGAGAACGTACTTTTGTTACAAGCCTAGTATTTTTTGTACATCAAGTAATATATGCATCTTTGTTTGTAGCAAGTATTGTATCCAAAGAACTAGCACATATGTCATCTAGAATATCAACATCAGTAATATCAGCAAAAACAGGTGCAACAAATCACAACGACGCAGAATACAAAAATACAGTGGAAAAAACGCATAGCCCAAAAAACACATATCTCGAAGAAAAATATTTCATAGCTAACACATAAGATAAAGAGTTTTATTAATCTTTTTTATTAATCTGTACTATATGCATCCGCTCTCGCTAACAAAAGTGCAACTTGTCATCTTGTTGCTGGTTCATCCCATGTTTGCACATCATTCATTCATAAACCTTGTAACAGTCACATACGATTTGCAGCGTCAACATATGCAGTAGCGTAATGCGTGTCAGATGATTCTTCTTTTTTACCATCTAATAATCTTACTATAACGATAACTGCTTGTGCATTTGTTATCGAATCAGTAGGCATAAAAGCTCATGCTGATCATTGAAACAATCCTCACTCACATGCTTCTTGTACTTCATCTTGCAAATCTTCATGTGCCAATGCAATATCACGAAAGACACACGATGATTGAGTGTTTTTTTGGTATAAGTTTATGTGTTGAGCAAATCTCACAAACAAAGTAGCAGCTTCATCTCTTCTAATAGGATTTTGAGCCATAAAAGAAACTGGTTCGCTGTATTTTGTCACCCCATAATCAAACAGTAAACGTACTGCAGAACGCAATTCTACATCACTTGACATCAATCAACCAGCACTATCCGATTGTAACAAAACATCAGGAGATGGTATGACGATTTGTTCTGCTTCTTGAATAACTGAAGACAAATCATTCATCAATGACTCATTTTCCTGACTGATAACCATATCAATATCTTCTGATCAAATCACGAAAGAACTATCTTCTTGTGCAAAAACCGACAATCAAACTACTTGCATACTACAGAAACTAGCAACACATACACCACACAATACTATACCACGATTCACAAGAGTCATTTTAGACACAAAAAAGATAAAAATATATACTGATATGGTAGTCGAACTACAAAAAGAATCAAGAGAAGACTATCAATTTCGTACTCAAACGACAAACTCTCACTTTTGCACGATTTTTCAAGATTGTAACTGCTCAAGCATATCGCTGATAGGAAGAGTCAAACATTGTTCAAACATTTTCGATACTTCTCTTGCTATACTGACACGTCACACACATCAGGCATCCACAAGTTGTTGAATCGTTTTTTGGATACGATGAACAGACTCATAAAAAAATACTGGCTGACTGGATTGCACGATTGACGTAATTGATGTCTGTCTCCCTTTTTTTGTTGGTAAGAATCCCAAAAAGACAAAGTTTTGAGTAGGAAACCCAGCACTAACTATAGCAGGAATGAGAGCATTTGCTCATGGCAATACCGTAAAAGCTATGTCTGCTTCCTGACAAGCAAACAAAAACGTTTTACCAGGATCAGAAAATCAAGGAGTTCCAGCATCAGATACCAACAACACATCATAATCTTTACATAAACCCAATATGTGTGACAAACGAGATGGACTCGTATAACTCGTCAACGACAAAAATTCTTTTTTTGAATACACAATATCATACATTCACAATAATTTTTTGGTTGTTCTTGTATCTTCACAGACCATAATATCAACATCTTTTAGCAATTGTAATGCCCTGAGTGTGATATCATCTTTGTTTCAAATAGGTGTTGGAACCACATACAACATAGCACAA
>Ga0100381_1005575_pt1 | contig 10409 bp, 11 predicted proteins | sample CryGeymeta201505_FD_80416 | JGI IMG/M metagenome (GOLD analysis project Ga0100381, IMG submission 80416) | Groundwater microbial communities from Crystal Geyser aquifers in Utah, USA - Crystal Geyser metaG 2015-05 | ecosystem: Environmental > Aquatic > Deep subsurface > Groundwater | place: USA...
TATTGTGTATAGAAGTACATCATGTTACGCAACCAGTTGAATCTATCACTATCCTTTACGTAAATGTAGGTGAAATTCTTGACAGGTAGTGTCTTTAATTTAGAGAAAGATAAATGAGTCACTCCTTCGAAAACAGTTTGTTCTATTTCGTCAGAAAGTATAGTTCTATTCTCCAATAACTTAAGTAATGAACCCTCACCCATATGTTTTAATAATTTGTTCGATATACGGAACATTAACTTATAGCTGGATGGTTTTTCAACAGACTCAAACATCTCATTGTTATCTATCTTTCCATCCATGTGAACATGGACAGACATGGCTATGTTTTCAGCTCGACCGCCGTTCTTCTTTATTATTTCACAAGCGTTTTGAATTTCTTTTTCACCGTCACTTCCTTGCAATATTGGTGAAACATATTCAGCAGAGTAAGGTACATGTCTAATAGACCCGTCTTCTACAAGGTTTATTCTGTCGGAAATTCTTTTCTGTTGTGCTTTTGTATCACAATAGAACTCAATCTCAACACCAAATTTTCTTTCTGATGTAATCATTATGATTTTATATTAACGCCTTTTAATAAATTCTTCAAACCCTATTTTAATGGAATTAATGGCATCATACCAACCCTTTATAATTTGTTCGTTACTGCCGTCATTCATCTCACCTAGTGGGTCTAATTCTGTTGCCCACTTGTAGAACTTATCGACATTGTTCTTACTTAAACCTGTATAATGATATATGTCATTATCATGTAAGAATTGTTTATATATTAGGAAGTTCTCTACTGCTAGACTATAATTGTTCTCATTTATAGCTTTCCTAATCTTATTCATGTCAAAGAGTGCAATTAGTTTATCTTCAAGTCCATTTAATCTCAAAGTTACTGCATTTCTTACTAATCCTGCGGTCAAAGACCATAGGATATAGTCACGCAACCAGAAGTTACTAGGCACTCTGTATTCAAGACCATATTCTTTAGGTCTGTACTCACCTGCCCGTCCGTAATTCTTTCGCCTTGTTGCGTTATCTGGGTTACGGTCAATCAGAACCAATGTATTACCCACAACAATATCTAGTAGCTGTACCATCTTAGGTTGGTTCTCTTTCACTAGTGTACTACCAATGTGGATATGTCCACCACCTGCACGAAACTTCTCCCTCATTCCAGTAACACGTTTACGTTTATCTTTGTAAGCAGTTTCAGTTGGACTACAACCAAACTTTTTTGTATCTTTTGGTGTGTTCTTCCATACCTTATCACTAATAGTGTGTGCTAAACTAAACGATAAGTTATAACCTTTTTCATCAGCGAATTTCTTGAGTGTTCTTATACTCAAAGCCAAAAAGTACGCACTAGTTTGTCGGCATGTGTGTTCGTTTGGATGTAGCTCTACCTGAAAACCGTCTTCAGCAACACCATCTAATTGTTTATCAATCACCGTTGCACTAGGAACAACCTCATTGTCCTTAGTTAAGAACAGTTCTGGGTCAGAACCAAAAGTAATATAAGATTGTAAGGTATAATTCTTTGGTTTAACTGCTAGTATGTCACTAACTTTACAAACTTTAGAGTTCCAATTCTTATCACGAATTAAAGTACCATCAAGTTTTACATTATGTTTTTCCTGGTACTCAATATCGTTATTTCTGGTATAGATAATCTTGTCATTTACACCAGCACCTTCAAACATTTTAATCTTATCTTTTTCTGTCATAAGAATAATTTACTAATAATTTAATAATTTTCTGATAATCTAGGTGTTATTTAACCCACCCATTAAATTGTGTCTTACCAACTAATAGCTAGTGCTTTCCTTTTTCTACACCCTGTGTATAGAAGCGTTACACGAAGCTCACACCTGTCACACATGTAGTTACTGAAACACGAATTGACGAACAATTCTCCGTCAGACTTAACATTTTAGGAGGGTGGTAATTGCCATCACTAGCGTTTGTTGTCGCACAGACGTAAGACACAGGTTACTAGGAAGGTTATTATTCTAATATAGTGGTGGTTTAGTGTCATTAAATACCAACGCTAAGAGTAGTCCTAACGTAATTCCACTTAATATTAACATCATTGTACTCATACTAATATTTTTTTATTACCTGTGCATTATTTACACAGTATTCTTTTAATCTTTCATCTGCGTAGTATACAATGTAATCTTCCACCATTACTTCTTTATAACCAGCACCAAACTCCATGTTTTTGATAAGTTGGTATTGTTCTTCTGGAACATTATATACTTCTGCCTCAAAGTAATTCTCTCCCTCATTTACTAAAACTGGATAACTTCCTAAACTATACAACGTACCTTTAATAAAGATATCGTCTATCTTATCACAATCCTCAATTATATCGTGGTTATATTTTCCTGCCTTCAAACTACCATAGACTGCTAATTTATACATAATTTAGCAGTATCCTTTTCCATCAAAGATTTTTGTTTCTATCTCTGGTTTTCTGTAGTCCCCGTTATGTCCCTTTACTATAACTTTTGTTTCCATAAACTTATGCAAGGAAGCCCAGCCCACAACCCACGACCATAGTGTAATGTTTCTCCCAGTATTAGGGTTATTGACTGACGCCGTAGCTGTTACCTTACCGAGTTTATGCCGTTTTATAAAGTCGCATAACCTCTTACCATTACCTCTACACGTTACATCATGGAAGATAAAAATGTTATATTTATCTCCTCCTAGTTCCTCATAGACCTGCGTTACGAGGTTTTGTGGTGGTCTATCTATGCCATTAAATTCATATATACCGCAACACCTCGTTCTTTCTAAGTCTGCAAAACCTTTACCCATATCAACAACGACAGTCCCACTTTTTAGCTTTTGTTTTTTCATTTTAGTTACCACTACATCTTTAATAATATCTACACTTAGTTATTGCACAACTTCAATAAAGAAGTATAACAATACCAACATCATTATAAACTTTAGCATAATGTTAAATTAAGTTACTAACTGTCTTCAATCTCATTTCAATATTGGTAATATTATTTACTTTTTTTTCCAGTGCGTGTCATACTGAAAAACTTTTTGCTAACATTACGATTAAAGAAACGCAGAGTCTTTACGTCATCACGTTTAGTTATAAACGCGAAGTTATAAGAACCGCCGTCTCTTCTGAATACGTCAATTAGTTCCTTAATTGTGCTACCGTGTACAGTTTGCTGTACACCGTTACCATTTAATGAGCAATGTAACGTGTACGCTACTGCTCGCGAAACGGCACGCCTCGCCAAGTTGGCTGTACATATAGCCAACGCTTGTTCTACTGAAAACATATATTTATAATTATCTGATAATAAACTCCAGTTTAATGTCGTTAGACTTTTTATAAACTGGTATACGGGTACAACTTTAGATACTACGTCCTAAAAATTGCGTTCATTGTATGTCCCGTATACCAACTAATAATGTTGATTATCCTTTTAGATAATGTAGATAATCGTGCCAGCACAGCGTCAATGCTTCCCGCATTGTATTACCATACTTTGTTACTGCTACTCCTTTTTGGTTTATACTGGCTACATAGCCAACACCGTTATAATATATCATCATAATTTTTATATTGTGCATTGTACATCATGCACGTTGTTGGCAACGATAGTTTTGATACGTCCTGCAGTACATTACAAATGGAGTTCATTATCAGAAAACAGCTATCCAGATACAATATATCTGGCAAGCCAGCCACGTTACTGCCGTGGCATACAGTCATTACCAACAACGTACAGCCGTTATAATATTGCTACAGCATGGTGAAGTGCCAAGTAGCTGTATTTATAACTTCAAACAATTATACAACAGCGTGTACGTTGGTTATTATCACCACTTTTTGCCGTCTTTTTGGCGCGTATACAGTCGCTTTTTACACGCTGTAGTTTTTATGACACGTTACTACAGTCGGTTAGTCGGTGGTGATTTTTGTATAATGCTTTGCATGTATCGCTATATTTTCATATTGCTATAAAAAATACAATCTATTTATAATCAAGCTGTTAAGCTCGGTACTTTTAACTATACTGTACTGGCGGTGGTGGTCGTGAATATGTAAGCATATCCCTGTAGACTCCTGTCGTTCAATCAAGATAGCGGTGATAATAATATACTATGTATATCAATATCAAAATGCAAAGCATTATCTTGTCGCGGTATAATGTTTCTGGTATAGCAAGTTTTTCGGCTATATACCAAAGTTCAATATACACTCACGTTTGTAATTTAAGTTTTACAACTTTATTTTATGCAGTCTCCACAGTGTAGAAAACTGCTAGAATATACTCAAACATTTTTTTGCGTTCCTTTTAATTCAATAACTATAGTCGGACTTCCATTTTTCTGGTTCAGGTGTAGCTTATAACTTGCCACCATTGCCGTCATTTTTGCCTATTGTTGTCATTGCCTATTGGAATACTACTAGCTTGATTGATGTGTCGCTTTGGACACTCGCTGTATATTCTATTGTGGTGAAGAGCCGTAACTCTTCACTTGTACCCAGTCTAGCACGATCGCAATTATATTGCAATTATACAGGACTAGATTTCTATGCTCTAATTTTTGGAGCCGTTTGGCTCTTTTTTTATAACATAGAGTATCGGTGAGGTAACGCTGGCTTTACGCCTTTGTTCCCTCACTTAACTCCATACTATCAGATGTTGCTGGCGATGTCAATTGACAACCTTGTCGCGTCGTGTCTTGCTAGTGGTTCCCCAGTCTATAGGACTATAACGCCATCCTGATTCCTTTCTCCTGATGACTGGGTTGTAGTCGGACATCTGTCCACGTCTACCGAGATACACCTTTCGCCTACGCATGGTAGCCGATAATTAAATCTTGATAACGTACTGCGACGGGTCTGGATATGTCGGCGCTCATGATAGGCACTACTGCCACATACCCACCCGCCAGATACTCAACAACCCTCACGGGTTCCCTCGTTATCCTATGATATAACATACTATTGTATTATTTTGTAACGTACTTTTTGATCTCATTCCCCTCCACCTCCTAGGATAGCACATCAAACCAGAATGTACAGGACGAACATACCAGTTGTCCACAACCTACCGCTTTCATACCAAAAATAACCTTATTTATAGCGATTATTGACATTATAGTATAATTATGTCTTAACAATTTAAGGTATATACCGCCCACTCCACCTTGACAAACAAAAGAAAACATTGCATAATATAGATAAAATATAAGAAAACACAAATAAACCTTTGTAAAGACTATACAAGTAGTTTTATGTGTTGCATAATCAGGACACACATTTGAGGAAAAGTCAAGGGGTAGGGTATGGGGGGATGCGTTCGTGTGTATAGATAAATACCCCAACAAAATTTTGTAGTATAATATGATTTTCTGCATCTTTTTCACTATAACAAATAAAGCTTTAAAAAACTAGTAGTACGGTACATGTACTGACACCCTCTAATTGGCACCTAGAATCGATTCTAAGAGGTTTAAATAAGAAACATGATACATTGTTCATCCTGTCATTTTCCTTACCTTAAAATGGATTACCTTTGGGGGCTTGACAAATCTAATGGTATATGTTATAATAGGTTAATGGAAAGAAAAGTTATAAAGAAGGGGGACCCAATAATTATACCTGGGGCAGAATTTATGAGTAAGGAGGAGTTGAGTAAAGCAAAGCAGAATGAGTCTATGAGAAGACAGATGGCTAGGAGAAGAGGTGGCGAACCACAGGAGAAACATACAAAGCAGGAACTAAGGAAGCTAAATACTGATGAAATGATAGAGATGGCAAAGGACTCACGTAACCTAGCACTCCAGACCCTTAGTAAGAAACTTACCCAGGTCTATTCTGACAATGACCAGTTGAGAAAGGTTAACCTAGCAACTCTAGCTACAGTGTTCGGTATAATGTTTGATAAGGGTCAGTTGATGGATGGACTCTCTACACAGAACATAGCTATCCAGGCTAAGATAGATGTTAACATGACATCTGATAAAGCACTAGAGGTATTAAATAAGATGAGGGAGAACTTTACTAAGGAGGAATAATTTTATTAATCAAGGAATAGTATCATGGATATGGAGGATATTACCAGAGAGGAGATGGATATACTCTCACCAGTGGATGACGATATAGATTCTATATCAGAGTTCAACCGGAGGAAGAAGATGTATCTAGATTGGTTGGAGGAACCAAAACAGAAGGATAAGCTCATTGCAAGAGCCCAGTTCAATGATGCGGCTATGAGGGACCCGTCTGCTCAGATATATCTCTTCACTGTGTGCCAAGGTAAGGAGGACCCAGCTGACGGTACTATCTTCTTTATAGAGAACTTCTGTTGGACATACGACCCACGTAGTAGAGATAAGAACCTGCCGGTAGTGTTGTTCGACTATCAGAAGGATGCGGTTAAATATATCGTAGAACATATTGACGAGGGAATTAACTTTTTGATTGAGAAGTCACGAGACATGGGTGTCTCATGGTTACTGGTGTATGTGTTCCTGTGGTATTGGATGTTCCGAGATGGAACAAACTTACTCATGGGTTCATATAGAGAGAAGGAAGTAGACGATGGTGTGAACCAAGATGCCTTGTTTGGAAAGATAGAGTACACTCTCAAGAATTTACCCGCATGGTTATTACCTAGAAACTTTAGTTTCAAGAAGCATAGACTAAAGCTAAAGCTGGTGAATCCAGAGAATAATAATATTATCTCTGGTTCGACAATGAATCCCAACTTCGGACGAGGTGCCAGAAAGACAGCTATCTTTTACGATGAGTTAGGATTCTGGGAAACTGCAAAAGATTCTTGGGAGTCCGGCTCTCAGACAACCTCATGCCAGATAGCTAACTCAACTCCTCATGGTAAGAATTACTATTGGAAGTTAAGGAATTCAGGTATGGATGTACTGACATTACATTGGAAGTCACACCCATTGAAGGACGAGGTATGGTATAATTTTGAAAAGAATCGTAACACAGAAGAGACGGTGGCACAGGAGATTGACCTAAACTATGAGAAGTCTTTGGAGGGTAAGGTCTATCTAGAGTGGGACCCTGAGGTTGGATTCTTTGAATATAATGATTCTTATCCTCTATACGTAGGATGTGACTGGGGTAAGGAGGATGGTACTGCAATTATATGGTCACAGTTAATTAATAATAAGTTTCGTATAGTAGACGCTTATTATAAGACAGGTGAAACGATAGATTTCTTTGTACCATTCCTTACTGGAATAGTACCTTCAGATGAGTTCCGATATACTCCTAAGGAGATAAAGAAAATCGAGGAACATCGAAGGTGGAAGAGAGGAACAGTATATGGGGACCCAGCTGGTCGATTTACATCTTCAGTTACTAACCAAAGTGTCTTTAGTATTCTTAAGGATAATGGTATATATGTAAACTGGGATGAGAACTGGAAAAGCTTCCCCACAAGGAAGACATCTGTTAAGATGAGAATAAGAGGAGGAGTAGAACTAAACAAGAATGAGGATACAGAATACCTTGCCATGTGTATAGGTCAGGCATCATATCCGAAGGTCAGACACCTTGGTGAGGAGGAGGTAAGAACAATGAAACCAAACCATGATTGGACCTCTCACCATCGTTCAGCACTTGAATATCTATGTTTGGGGCTAGAGAAAATAAGAAGTAATAATAAAAGAGTATCAGATAAGTTTAATAAAAATGGCAAGACCTTCAACCCTTACATGCGAAGGAGAAGATAGAATCAAAGAGGGAAGCCCGTGGTTCAGACGTTTAGTCAGAGAACTGTATGCAACATCAAAACACTTTAAAGTAATTAGGATACGTTGTGGCTTCTATAGAATCTATTGGAAAGACGCATATGTTCATGAGGTATACAAGGACATGCCCCAACATGGGTATGAATGGTACACCGAATCTCCATATCGTGAGTCTTTAAAACTTATGATGGAGTATGAACAGGACGGAGAACTACAGAGGAAAGTAAAGAACTTTGTGGAGGGATACGAAGAAGCTTCGAAAGCAATTAAGCTTCGAGTTTATCAATTTAAAAACAACGACGAACATTACCGTATAGCTAAAGACATGTATCGTAATCTAGTTATAAAATAAAACAAATGACACCTAATAAAGCTACTAACATAGCGTCGCCTTATGCAAAGGCTAAAGAGCCTATAAAGCTATACGAGCTCTTGTATAAGAACGGGGAAGTATTCAAACCATCAGAGAAAGAAATGAAAGTGGTCTCTAACACACTGGACTTATTCCGTAGGTCTCAGCAAGACCGTGACCGAGCATTTGCATACTTTGATGGTATGAACTTAATCACTTATGTTGAGGATTCAACAGAGAGATTTAATACAAACCTATATCTAAGAGAAGGGATGGAGGATTGGCAATCAGGATTCAATGATGGTTTCACAAGAAACAAGGTATTATCAATGGTTGGTAAGTTAATTGAACAGCTACCGATTGCATCTGCCTTACCAAGAGGTGAAGAGGATATCCTTCGAGCTCAAATCATTACTGACCTGTATCACTACACAGAGGAGTTGGATGATTACGAAAACTTTATGTCGATGTTTGTACTAGAACTTTTGGTCAAGGGTACAGCCATCGGGTATGAAGATATTGAATATCAAAAGAAAAAGATTAGAGAGGTGAAAGGGATTGGTGACAAGATGACAGTAAATGAGGTTATCATTAAGACAACCAAGTTCTATTCTGACCTAGTACCAATTGATGAATACTATCCAGCAAGTGTTGGAATTATGGGTGCTCAGAATCAACCGTACTCTTTTTGGAGAAAGGTTATGGACATATCAAAGTTCCAAGAGAAGTTTGGTCACTATAATAAAGCAGAACTAGTAGAAGCAAAGAAGTCTACTCAAACATCCGGTGCTACTATTCCTTACTACATGGACTTCCTGTCATCAGATATTGGAGAAGGTATGGTTGAGTTGATTAGATTTTACGACTCGCTCAATGACCAGTATGTAATGTTGGCTAACGGTATTTGGATTAATCCACTAGGACCTAATGAGGAAGTACAACCACTTCCTTGGGCTCATAAGGAACAACCATTCTATTCAGCTATAAATGAACCGTTCGGAGTATTCTTCTACGGTAAGTCTCTTCCTAATAAGTTGAGCTCAATGCAAGATGTGCTCAACGTACTTCAAAACATGATGATGGACCAATCATTCTTGTCAATCTTCACCCCTATCATTACGGCCGGGTTTGATGATTTTGAAGACGACTTCCTTAGACCAGGCAGACGAACTGCCATAGACACAGGTGGCCTAAGACTGTCAGAAGCTATCATGCCTCTACAGTTTCCAGCCCCAACAGGTTGGCACCAATACATTCTTGAATATACAAGACGTATCATGGAAGAGTCTTCTCTAGACAGAACCTCACAAGGTCAAACTGGTACCGGTTCAGAAAGAACTACTGCGTACGAAGTACAGACAGCAGCAGCGGGAGTAGCTGCAATCCTTACCATGGTCGCTCGTTATCTTAACGGTGCTATCAAAAGAAAGGCTATGCTTCGCTTTAAGAATATACTACAGTTTGGTTTCCAACCAACAGCTACTATAGTTCCTGGAGTAATGGCTGATACAGATACAACAAAACCTTTTGCTTCGTTCTCATTTAATAATACTAAGTTATCTAAAGGAGAAAGAGGAGCAAGGGTTTTGGAGATTTATCGCAATGATGAATCTCTTCCATCAATAGAAGAGACAAGGGCTCGGTCAATGATTTCATCTTCCGAACAGGGTAAGAAGGTTGAAGTAACAGCCATCAGTCCTAAATATATCAGGGATGTACAGTTCGATGTTAAGATTGGTCTAGACACTAGACGTGAACATTCATCAATGGCAGAACAAGCTATGCTTCTTCAACAGATTCAAATGCTTGCACAGATTGGTGGAGATATGGTAAATCTAGAAGAACCATTAACAATGTTGGCGGCAGCTATGGGACTAGACCCAACTAAGATTATTAGAGGACCTCAGCAACCACAACAAGCTGAGGGAGCAGGAGTTCAAGGTGAGAGTGCCCAAGCCATGGGTGCTGCTAATCAACAGTTAGCACAAATGATGTAATAATACTTATGAAAATAATAAAAAGGGCAGCTAACAGAATATTGAACAAGCTAGGATACTACAATAGTGAGATGCCAAACGGTTCAGTTATAACAGAGAAGGAAGTTTTAGAGATGTTTAGAACCTACGGTAGTAATGAAATGTTTATTCGTCTACTAAGAGACCTATGTGCTAATGATATACGTACTTACTTCCAAGCATCTAACGATGAGGATAGGCGTACTATACGAGGAGCATACCAAAGAACCAACTACTTTATTTCACTAATAAGAAAAGCAAATGACACAAGAAAACGAAGTTAA
>Ga0100381_1005576_pt1 | contig 10408 bp, 6 predicted proteins | sample CryGeymeta201505_FD_80416 | JGI IMG/M metagenome (GOLD analysis project Ga0100381, IMG submission 80416) | Groundwater microbial communities from Crystal Geyser aquifers in Utah, USA - Crystal Geyser metaG 2015-05 | ecosystem: Environmental > Aquatic > Deep subsurface > Groundwater | place: USA...
GAAAAAGGTTCATCTAAAATTAATAATTCATGTTGAACTGCAAGAAGCCTTGCTAAAGCAGCTCTTTGCTGTTGACCTCCACTTAGATTAGAGCCAATATTTTCCCAATATTTTTTTTGAAAATTAACAGATGAAAAAATTCTTTCTTTTTCTGATTCTATATTCCCGGGTAAATCTTTTCTAAGCTTAATAGCTTCTTCAATAATATCTTCAATTTTTCTAAAAGGGTTTAATATTTGTCCGGTATTCTGAAATAATATTTGGACTGAGTTAGAATTGTTTGTCAAATTAAAATTAATACTTCCTGCCGTTGGTTTTATTACACCTGCTATCAATTTTGCCAATGTTGTTTTTCCGCTTCCGGACTCTCCGGCAATACCAATAATCTCACCTTCATTTACTTCAAAAGAAATATTATTAAGTATAGTTTTTTCTTTGGTTTTAAAAAGATCAGTCTCTTTAACTTTAAAGCATAAATTATTTATTGATAATATTTTTGACATTAGTTATTAAACAATAATAATTCAGAATTGTATTTATTAAAAAAGTCTACTGTCTTATAAAATGGTGATAAAGTTAAATCTTTAAGCATTGCAATTTCATCACTTATTTTTTGAGCAAATAAAATATCCTGTGTTACTAGTAACACAGAATTACCTTCTTCTGTGACAAAGTCTTTTAATTTTAATAGCATCAAGTTGGCTATAGCTGAGTCAATCCCTGAGGTTGGTTCATCTAAAATCAATAATTCTGGTTTGGTTAGTAATGCTAACACTAAGCTAATTCTCTGTGCCATCCCACCGCTTACTTCATAAGGATACACTTTAAATAATTTTTCTTTACCGGGCAAAATAAAATATTCTAAAAGATCACTTATTTCATTTTCATCTTTACAAAATTTATTAAAGTAGTAACCAAATTGCTTTAAGTAATCAAAACTATTTATTGCATCTTGAAAAATATATTTTATATCACTTGCTCTTATTTTAAGTAATTCCTCATAATTAATTTTATAAATATCTTTTCCATTGCAAATCACTTCAGCATTTAAACTATAAATATCCGTATCCAACAATTTTGTGATTGATTTAATTAAAGTAGATTTACCTGTTCCGTTTTTACCGAGGATGGTAAAGATTTTGTTTTCAGTAAGATTAAATTTGATATTCTTAAGCAATAAAATAGTATCTGTGTGTTTTTTAATGCTTATATCTTTAATATCAATCTTTAGCATTTGTACTTTTTGTTTTTGTATTTATTCAGTAAAATAATAAATTAAGTACAATTATATGAATATTTATAAATTACCGATTAAAATATGATGAAAAAATTATTCATAACCTCATTGTTGTATTTAATAGTTGTCTTTCTACCATCTTGCTCAAAAAAATCTGATCGGATTTCTAATCAAGTTGTAATTGGCATTGATTCTGATGTTGAATCACTCAATCCTTTATTTTCATTTAGCGGTTATGAAAATAATATAGGCGAGCTTCTTTATTTAAAACTTGTTCAGAGCGATTGGGATGAAGATAATGGGTCTTTAGTTTATTCACCTATGCTTGCCAAAAGTTGGGAATGGAATAAGGATTCGACCTCCGTTACTTTTTATTTAAGAAATGATGTAATTTGGTCTGATAGCCAACAGGTTACTGCTGAAGATGTGGTTTTTTCATTTGATATTTACTCTGATGAAAATATTGAAAGCAAATTGTATGATACTTTTAATAATTTTGATTTAGATAATACAAAACATATCCAAATTAAAAAATCATTTGAGATAATTAACTCGTACACTTTAAAAATAAACTTTAAAAAGAATTCCATTCCGTCACTGATGGATATAGACCTTCCTGTAATACCAAAACATGTATATGATAAACTTGATAGAAAAAAATTCGCTATGCTTGAGAAAGATATTGCACCAGTGACTAATGGTCCATTTATTCTTAAATCTTGGGATAAAAATCAGGCAATTGTTTTATCGGCCAATAAAAATTCTTTTCTATATGATTCTACTCACATTGAAAAAATAATATTTAAAGTCGTTCCGGATTATACCTCAAGATTAACACAGTTAAAAAAAGGTGAAATTGATTTTATGGAAGATATAAGAACCGATGATATTCCTTCATTGAAACAATTAGATTTTTTACAGCTTTCACCCCTGCCTGCAAGAGAGTATGATTATATTGGGTGGAATAATATTGATCCTGAAATATTTACTAAATCAAATAAAATTAAACCCAACAAATATTTTGGTGATCCTCTTGTTCGTAAAGCCTTAACTTTTGCTGTTAATAGACATGAAATAATTGATGAATATTTGGGAGATTTTGGACAAGTAGCATTTGGTCCTGTTTCACCTATTTTTAAGTCTTCATTAGCCGATATCAATCCACTCGAATATAATCTTGATTCTGCAAAATATTATTTGAGTAAAGCAGGGTGGGAAGACTCAGACAAAGATGGAGTACTTAATAAAAACGGATTAAAATTTTCATTTCCTTTCTATATTACTAACGGAAATCCAAGAAGGGAATTTGCTTCTACTTTACTTAAGAACAGTTTAAAATCTATTGGTATAAGCATAGAAGTAAAAAAAATAGATCTTCAGGTGTTAATGCCAAAATTATTTGCAAAAGAAATTGATGCATGGATGCTTGGCTGGGTTGTTGGTATGCCGCTGGATATGTATATATTCTGGCACTCAAGTTCAGATGCTAATCAGCTTAATTTTGCCAGTTACAATAATAAAACTGTAGATAAATATTTAGAACAGTATAAAAGCACTAAATCAGAAAAATTAAAAGACGAATTAGCAAAAAAAATACAAACATTAATAAACAACGATCAACCGGTTACTTTTCTTTATTGGATTCGAAATCTAGTTGCTTATAACAAACGCATACAAAATTTAAAAATTACTCCGCTAGAACCCATTCACTACAGTTGGAATTGGACTGTTAACAATTAAATTGAAAAATGAATAAAGAAATAATTTTATCTTTATCTAAAAGATTTGTTACATCATTAGTAGTACTTCTATTGATGTTAAGTTTTTTATTTGTATTGCTTAGGTATTCTCCCGGTGATCCTACTCAAAAATTTGTTTCTGCAAAATTAAGTCCAAACCTTGCTTCAAAAGTTAAAGAATCATTTGGATTGGATAAGCCTGTATTAACTCAATACAAAAATTTTATGATAAACCTTACAACCGGTGATTTAGGAGTTTCATACACTTATAGGGAATCAGTAATTTCTGTCATTGGAAAATATCTTCCATTTACAATTATTTTCTCATTGTTAAGTTTTCTTATTCAAATATTACTTGGTTATTATCTGGCTTTATATTCTATTAAAAGAAAAAGGAGTTGGATAGATAAAGTAATTCAGAAAATTAGTTTATCAGTATATGCAGTTCCTTCCTTTGTAATAGGTGTTTTGCTTATTTATGTTTTTTCATGGAAAATTAATTTATTTCCTTCCTCGGGATTAACTTCATTTAATAGTCAACCTACATCCTTTATTTCTCAACTTGGTGATTATTCAATTCATATGGTACTCCCTCTAATTACACTTTCATTGGGAGGAATAACTGTTTTTTATAAATACTTGCGCGATAATTTAGATGAAACTTACAATTCTCATTTTGTAATGAATCTTAGAAGCTATGGAATCTCTGAAAAAGAATTAATTAAAAAACATATAATTCCCAATTCCATTGGTCCAATGATTTCTGTAGCCGGAATTGAATTAGGAATTTTATTAAGTGGTGCATTAATAACCGAAGTTATTTTTGGTTTACCCGGAATGGGAAGATTAGCAATAACAGCTATCTTAAGCAGGGATTATCCTTTAATAATCGGCTGTACATTTATATCAGGAGTGTTGATTATTCTAAGCAACCTTTTGGCCGATTTTATTAGAGCAAAAATAGATAGAAGAATTTTAATAGGAATGATAAATTGATGAAAATAAAAATTTGGCATTTTATCATATTTGTTTTAGCGGTGATTATTTTAATTAATATAGAATTACTTGTTAATTTATTTGTGATGATTTTTCAATCTGTTGTACTGTTATTTACTAATTATGATCAGATCATATTACAATTAGATTTTTTATTTATTGATTACACAATTTCAACGATTTTTGTTTTTCTACTTCCAATTATTATTCTTGCTTATTATGGAAGAATAAAAATTTTCCAAAGTAAATTAAACTTTTTTTCTGCGGTTGTTATTCTACTTCTTTGTTTTACTATTTTTGCACCATTAACAGTTTCTACAGATCCAAACTTCCAAAAAGATTTGAGGGTCACCAAATTATTACCTCCATTTAGTACTGTGCAAAAATTATTTTTAAAACAAGATGTTAAAATTCCAAAAAATAGTTTGGATGAATTTCTAATGACAAGAAATCTGGTAATTAAAAAATCTTACAGTGATGACTTTATATATGCAGAGAATGTTAATTTTGATTTGAACATTGTTACTTATACACAAAAAGATAAAGAGATAAAAACAGAGACAGAAAAACTGTTAATGATAAATAATAACCCTGTAATTGAAAGTAAGCTTTTCCTTCTTGGAACAGATGAATACGGTAGAGATATTTTATCAAGACTTATTTACGGAACCAGATTGAGCTTGTTCATCGGTCTTGGAGCAGTTCTTGTTTCATTTTTAATAGGAATTTTTTTAGGGTTTGCTGCAGGTTATTCTGGTGGATTTCTTGATTCAATTTTAAATAGATTTACAGAAATGTTTTTAGCATTTCCTATTCTCTTTTTAATTATTTTCATAATAGCGATGTTCGATAGTTCAATTTTATCAATTATTTTTGTGCTTGGTATTTCAGGCTGGATGAGTTTGTTCAAAATTGTTAGAGCAGAAGTAATTAAATTAAAAACGAAAGACTATTTTATTACTGCAAAACTCCTTGGTCTTTCAAATTATAAATTGCTAGCTAAAGAAGTTTTACCAAATATAATTTCACCTGTAATTGTTAATTTGGTTTTTTTGTACGGCAATGTAATTTTAGCTGAAGCTGCTCTTAGTTTCTTAGGCCTTGGATCAGGCAGTAATTATCCATCTTGGGGGGGAATGATTCAAGCAGGTCAAAGTTATATCACAATTGCATGGTGGATGATATTATTTCCTGGTATTATGTTATTTGTTTCTTTGCTAACTGCCAATGAGTTAGGTAGAAAAATTGAAAAACATTTTAATAGTAGAATTCAATTATGATAAATGAAAGATATATAATTAATAAAATTCTTGGGGAAGGAAGAAGCAAGGTCTTTTTGTGTCAAGATATTGATTTTCCAGAGAAGAATGTTGCCCTAAAAGTTTTACCATTTAATGTATCTGAAGAAGAATTAATAACATTTAGAAAAGAATATTTTACACTTCAAAAATTACAACATCCAAATATTATTACTGCAATTGAATTGGGAACTATTGTCTCAGATAATTCAAAAGAATCTCAAGTTGAGGTTGGATCAAAATTTATAACTCTAGAGGTTTTTGAAGGAAAAGAATTATTAAATTATAAAAATTGCAGAGATGAAAATATTCTTAAAGATATTCTTATTCAAATAAGTTCTGTCCTTTATTATCTGCACCAATCAAATTATATCTATTATGATTTGAAACCTGAAAATATTTTAGTAGCCGAAAAAGATAACAAACCCATAATCAAATTAATTGATTTAGGTTTTGCAAGGCATGCAATTGATGATAAAATTCCGGGAATAACCGGAACCATGCAATACATAGCGCCTGAGTTGCTAAAAAAAGAAGACTATGATCATAGAATTGATCTCTACTCTCTGGGTATGCTTTTATATAGAATAATTTATGATGCCTTTCCTTTTGAAACTGATGATCAAATTAAAATATTAAAAGCACAAATTGAAAATGAATTTGAATATCCTGAAAGTAATTTTTCTGAAGAGTTTATCAATATTGTAAAAAAATTATTAATTAAAGACGCTGAATTGAGGTATCAAAGTTGTCTTGAATTACTTTCTGACCTTGGTGTTAAGTTCGAAAATGAAATTACTAATCAGTGGATGCCTGCTAAAGTTTCTACTGACAGAAAAGACGCCATTGCCATATTAAAAAAATATTTGGATGATAATAAAAGTAACGAGATTTTTTCAATTAGAGGCACTAATGGTTCTGGTAAATCAACAGTTGCTGAAGAAATTTATTCTACAATTCCTGGCACAATAATAATTAGAAATAATAAAAATTTAAACAATACTGACTTTATTAAATTTATTGTAAAGCAAATAATTTATAATGATCATGTTTATTCAAGACTTAATAATGTTATTTGTGAAAAAGTTGAACAATTATTTAAAGAATTACCGGAAAATTTAATAGATGAATTAAAAATAATTTTTACAAACATTGCAACTAATTGCAAGTTCTCTTTAATTCTTGACGACTTTAATAGATATGATACTTTTACTTACGATACATTAATTATACTTTTGCCCATTTTACAAGTTAACAAAGTAAAAGTAATTCTAACTGAAGATTCTGATAAAAGAGATGTAAGTCACAAAGTGTACAACCTTCGAACAATAAATCTTTCTCCACTTACAGAGCAACAATTAGAACAGATGATAAACAGAAGTCTAAATAAATCTTTTCCGAAAAAAGAGATAAAAAATTTAATTATGCTTCATGCTGATCTTTTACCGGGAGGGATTAGAACTTCTATCAAAGATATGCTTTTGCTTAATATTCTTAGTTATAATAAAGATGGTGTAAACTTAAATAAAGATGAACAATCTATTGAACTATTAAAAAGTTCACAGGAAGAAATATATAAAATCAGATTGAAGTCATTAAATGAAAAAGAACTTGAATTTATTCAATTATTTTCTGCAATTGATATAAATCTTGGTGTTAATTCTTTATCAATGTTAGCAGGATCCAATCTTGGTGAAACAGATAAATTATTACTTGAACTGCAGAAAAAAGAAATTATTAAGCAATACTCAATCAGTGGTATGGTACAATTTTCATCTGACGGACTAAAGTCTTATGTATATTCTTTATTTGAAAATAAAGAAGAATATCATTTAAAACTTGCTGTAAATATTGAAAGTACCTTGAAAGATTTTAATAAAAATGAATTAGCAAGACAATATGAACTAGCAAAGGAAGATGAAAAAAGTTACACATTATTAATGGAAGTTGCTGATGATGCGGAAAAAATATCAGCTTTTTCTTATGAAAAACAAATTTTAGAACATTTACTTATACTAGAATTAAAAGAAGAAAAATTAAACATCATCAAATATAAATTGGCAATATTATTAGATAAGTTGGGTGAATATAAACACTCCTTAGATTTTATGAATAATATTAATTATGAATTGCTTAACTCAGAGGAGGTAATAGAATTGCAAATTGCAAAAGGTCATGCATTAATAGAAACAGATGATTTGGAAAATGGGAAAAAACTACTGGAAGGTCTTTTAAGCAATATAAATAACACAGAAAAAAAATATTCTGTACTTTCAGAAATTGCAAGAGCAGATCTGGACCTAGGTAATTTTGATGATGTTACAACAATTTGTTCTGATGTAATAACCGATATTAAAACTTTACCTAAAGAAAAGGGTAGAGCAAATGCAACGCTTGCTTTAAAAGAGATTTATAAAAATAACGATTTTGACAAAGCTCTGGAATTATTCTTAAAAGCTGAAGAAATATTTCAGCAGGCAGATCTAAAAGTTATGATGACTAGAATGGGGAATAATATTGGAAATATTTATAATATTAAAAATGATTACCCAAACGCTGAACTCTATTGGAATAAAGCTGTTGAGATGAACAAGTCAATCGGCAACTTGGAAAATGAAGCTTTGTTAACAATGAATTTAGGCATCTATCATTTTGAACAATTTAATCTTCAAAAAAGTATTGACCTTTACAATAGAGCATATTCAATATTTCAAAGCATTGGCGATGTTCAAAACCAAGGTATACTAAAATCAAATTTGGGTGAGAATTATATATTTATCTGTGAGTATCAAAAAGCACTTGAGGAGTTGGAATTATCTAAATCAATTCTTTCAGAAAGTAAAAATGAAAATGAATTAGTTTCAACGCTTTTTCTGATTGCGCAACTTTATCACATAATTGGAGATAAAGTTAAACTTAATTCTGTTATTAAAGAATTTGAGAAATATTCAGAAAAAAAATCAATAAGTGAACAAAACAAAAATAATTTTAATTACTTAAAAGTAATTATGAAAATAAATACGATAGATATGACATCAACTATTTCTGAATTAAATAAAATTAAAGAAATATTCTTATCAAACGAAGATTCATATCATTTCTTCCAAGTTGTTGAAACTATTACCTGTGCTTATTTAAATAACTCAAAATTTAATGAAGCTATTGCTGAACTTGAGAAAGATGACCTAAAGAAATTGTGTTCAAAAAACAAGTATTATAACGCAAGAAGAGATATCTTATATGCAGATTTAGCCCAAATGAATACAGAATTAAAATTAAATTCAGCTATTGAATATTTTGAAAAAGCTTACGATTTTATTGAAGATTTTAATATTATAGAACTTACCTGGAATGTGCTTTATAAAATAGCTGATTTCTATTTTGCAAGAGGGAATAAATTGAAAGCAAAAGAATTTGCTAATTACACAAAAGCAACAATAGAGCATATTGCTGAAAAAATTACAGATGCTAACTTATTGCAAAATTATTTGACAGAAGAATCAAGGCAAAAAGCATTAATATCTATTGGTGAAATAATTAAAAACTAAATGCTATCAAATGATATAAATATTAATGTCTATTCAGATTCAAATGACTTATCATCAGTAAATTTGGTTATTAACCAGCTAAAGATTAACTACCAAAATATCCAGGTTAAATATCCCTTAAAATTTGAAAACAATGAAAACGACATAATTATTATTCAAGTTGATACAGTAAGCTCAACATTTGTTAGGGAAGCAGTAAGGTTAAATGAAGACACAATAAATAAATTAATCTTTGTAGTAAAAAAAAATGATGCTGTATTAATTAGTTCATTAGTTAAGTTGGGTTTCCATTCAATTTTTGTAATTCCTTTTGAACTTCCAAAACTAAGCGCTCATCTTTCTGATATTATTAATGATAGATCAAATTCTATAAATGAAGATAATCTAGAAAAAGAGGGTGAAAGCAAATATTTAATTTCAGAATTATTAGGCAGCTCAAAATCATTTAAAAATGTTATTGAAATTCTTAAAAAGATATCCCACAAATCTGATGTTTATGTGATGATATTGGGAGAGACGGGCACAGGTAAAAGTTTAATTGCAAGAACCATTCACGAAAACAGTACCAAGAATAAATATCCTTTTATTGATATTGTCTGCAGCGCAATTCCTGAATCTTTAATGGAATCAGAATTATTTGGATACGAAGCCGGTGCTTTTACACAAGCTGAAAGCAGAAAATACGGCTTGCTTGAGTTAGCGGAAAAGGGGACGCTTTTTTTAGATGAACTTGGAGATATAAGTTTAAACATACAGGCCAAACTACTTAGATCTATAGAAAAAAAAGTAATTAGAAGATTAGGAGGAGTTAAAGACATTCCAATCTATGCAAGATTTATTTCAGCAACAAACAAAAATCTTGAACTGATGATACAGCAAAATCTTTTTAGAATGGACCTATTCCACAGGCTTAATGTAATTGAAATTACTCTGCCTCCTCTTAGAGAAAGGGGAGGTGATGTTCTTTTGCTGACCGAAAAATTTATTAATCTTTATAATAACCAATTTGGTAAATCTATAGAAGGATATGATGATAAAGTTAAACAGTTTCTTTTAAACTATGAATGGCCCGGTAATGTTAGAGAACTACAAAACTCGATTGAAAGAGCAGTTTTACTTTCTAAAGGTAAAAAATTAAAGATAGATACTTTCACAATAATTAGAAAAACAGAAGATATAAAATTACAAACACAATTATATGCACCTCAAAACTTACCCCAATTTATAAGACTTGAATTGGAATATGAAAGAATTGATTTAAGAAAACTTACAAGTTTATATGCCGAAGAAGTTTTAAGCAAAACTGATGGTAACAAATCTAAAACTGCTCAATTACTAGGTGTCTCTCGTCCCAAATTAGATGCACTTCTGGTAAAGAACAAGAATTAATCTTTTAAGTCATTGCTAATGAGCAAGGTGAAATGAAGTAATCTGCAATAATCGTAAATGCTGACTGATTGCTTAGCTAACAATGTTAAAAAATTCTTGTCATTCCTTTGAAGGCCGCTCATAAAATGTTTTCATAAAACATTTTATATAGCGTGGTTAACCCCGACAATTTGTAAGAAAAACATATTACTCAAATAACGA
>Ga0100381_1005591_pt1 | contig 10396 bp, 9 predicted proteins | sample CryGeymeta201505_FD_80416 | JGI IMG/M metagenome (GOLD analysis project Ga0100381, IMG submission 80416) | Groundwater microbial communities from Crystal Geyser aquifers in Utah, USA - Crystal Geyser metaG 2015-05 | ecosystem: Environmental > Aquatic > Deep subsurface > Groundwater | place: USA...
TGAGCCTTTATCTTTGAGAGTTGCTCATGGGATAGAATTTAATAGTGTGACTGATAAGTTATATGGTCAGGGGTCGATCAGATAGATGCTGGGTATTCATAGCTATAGTCGAAGAGAATATTTGTGATTAATAAATGCAAGCCAACTCTCGTATTTATTGAAAACTATGACTACCACTGTCTCTGCTCTTGCTTAAATGTTGTTTGATCGTCGTCAGTCAAAAGATGGCACAATGCCTGTATTATATGCATCAGCGATAACAAAATTGACTAGTTTTGGGTTGCAAGGATAACCACCTTATCTCTCGTCAATATAGCTCTCAGTGCTTTTTTTCCGTAGTCCTTAGCAATCATGCCTTCATCAAAGGATCATGGTTATTCTCACAGCTTCCTTTTCTTGATTTATCTCTTTGTTTTGAATTGATAGTAGTAAATAGACATTTTTTCAACTCTTAATTTAGAGTAATGATGAATATAAACTATCACTCAAGACCGAATTACTCGCAGTTGGGCAGAAATACCTTACTGCTTACTATGTTTTTCCCGCTAACTAACTCAACTACCAAGCTCTCATTCTTCAGACTCAATGATTTCACCTGGATCTCGACACTTGTGGGAGTGAAAGGAGGAAGCATAGACAGATTATTCTCATACCGAATCAACTATATTTTTTCTGTGTCCACATTAATCATAATACCTACATTAAAGAGAATCTAGCTTGAAAGATTCTCGATCTAAAGCTGGATATTGAAAATAGGTCCAAGACCAAGCACTTTTGAGTTAATTTATATTTGATGTTGTGCCTGAGCTCCTCCCTCAATGAATTTTTCTCTGAGAGTTCTCCACTTAAGTAATTTGATGCTCTTTTCAAAATGCTTATAAAGCAATGCTTCGTCTGACTCGCTATCATTCCAGAAAGTCAGGAAGTGAGGAGTTTTCTTAGGAATGGGAATGCTCTCATACTCCTTTTTTAGTTATTTGTTAGATCCATACTTTTCATTGATTTTGAACTGTCGGTGAAGAATGAGCACCTCAAATCCTGCATTTTCATATAGAAGAATCAGGCAGCACTCCTCACGAGCAAAGCTACCCCAAATGACATTGTATAAGTTGAATTAAGTAACATATGTATAATTAAGCTATTTTTCATTGTAAAATCTGACCTAATTCTCGAAAGCAAGAATGGTGAGTTTTTGACCCTTGACCTTCATGAATTATACCTTGATCGGCTGTGCTCCCATCTTCATTTTATATTTTTGTCCAAGTATTTTGAATGTGTTGTTGGATAAAGTATAGTAAGTGACAGTCTGATCAGCTCCTACCAAAACAAGATCTGGAAAACTGAGGCATGCACTGATGATTCTTGTAGTATTTTTGATACGCTAGGAAGGTTCATCTGAATCGTTGTTCAGATAAAGGCAGATATCGCCTTATCGGCCAATACAAACAATCAAGTATTTTTCTGTCAGTCTGCCATATCCGAGCAGGATAGCTGGCACAATTGGAATGATTCGGGTGTGAATGATGGAATGCCCATACTAATCGAGAATATACAATCTTTGGAGTTATGTTCCCAGAAGTACGTTTCCCATATAATTTGATTCTGAATGTCGGAGAAGAGCCATTGCTGATATTGAATCTTTTTAGTTGATTCCTTCACTAAATACTTTCTTGATGAGCTGAGTTAACAGTAACTTACCTATTTTTTGCGTTCAATCGTTTCTGATCCAAGAAAATACTTGGCGGTTTCTGAGAGTATTTTTGGGTTCAAATTTTAAAGGCCTCTTCTTATTTTTTCAGGTTCCTCCTCATACTGAGTCCAAATTAGTTGTTCTTCGGTATCAGCGTATATGTCAGGAACTCTCAATCTGAAACTTTAAGCCAAGCTTCTGAATATGTAGAACCCATTTTCTGAAGAAAGACCAATCACTGCCTGCGCATTTCTTTATTCATCCTGGTATTGGATTATTCCACTGACATTTTTTAATTTACAAGTCTTTTCTAGCTCCCTATTTGATCCTTTGTACACGATCAGTTGGCTCTGCTCTTCTGACCAGATGACTAGTTTTCCTTCGCCATCGCCTCGTACGTCCGCAAGCACGAGAAATGAGTTTTTAGACAACGTTGGTTATTTAAACCCTTCAATGAATGGACTCTTTTTGTTGGACATTATGAAACTAATCAATATCAAATATTTCTGATGAATGACATGACAATTGAGACGAGTATAAACATAGTTTTTTCCGTTTTTTTTTTGATAATTGATATAAGAGTCAGTCAATTGATGTGATGACAGAGGTATGATAAGGTGATAGAAGATATGTTGAGCTTTATATTGATCAGCCACCCAGTAAGATGTCCAGAGCTTTTTCCTCATCAAAGCCACTCTTCTCCAAGGCCGTCTAAACTTGCTGCCGAGTGAAGCCCATTTACATCAATCTCTTCATCTTTCCTTCATTGATTGCAGGAGATGCATATTTCTTTACCCAATCTTGTGCATGGTCATTAAACTTTTTTCTATCCTCTTTGTATTCCGAGGCAACTACAGCATCCTGAGGGTCATTAGGTTCAGGAACACAAAGCAAGGCCTGCAATGATAACAAAGCAGTTCGGATGGTAAGAGCAGGTGACCACTCGTCCTTCAAAATGTCCAGGCAGATGGCTCCAGTTTGAGATGAAATGTTGGGATGCCATATTTTAGTATCAAATTTCATCTTGGGGGGCTTATAGGGGTATTCGGGAGGTAGAGAGATATCGATTTGATACGAGCCACCTTTGTAGGGCGTATCATCTGGCCCTTAAATGTATCCTTTCCAGTGTCGGAGGTCGTTGTTGAGGAGAGAGACCTTGACGGTTGACTTTTCGGACTGCGTTAGATGAAGATGTTACTGTTTTGGCAAAGTCTTCGAATTATTTCCTGATTCTAAGCTCGTTCTTCTGCATTGATACTTTTAAATTATATCAAATAGAGGCTCTATAAGTACTGACCAGTCAGAGTTATTGCTTCACTATTTCATCATCAGCACCTCTGAGCTGATTTAGTTTGATTTTTTTTTGTCGGAAAGAGCAGAGTTGAGAAGAGGTTATATTTCTTTTAAATTCCGATCATAAAATGCAATAGATTTTTTGTGCTGTTTATAATTAAATGCCTAAAAAAGATAGTCACCATCAGAGTCCTGCATCTTCCAAGGTAGTACTTTCCCTATGCAGCTATTCATCATCAACTCTGCATTCAAACACTACGAAAGAGATAAAATTGATTCGACTGCTGTCACCAATTTTAATCATCTCATTCACTCCATATCTCTGAGGCTGCTAAAAAATTCTACAGAACCAGATATAATAGAACTGTTCAGAATCACTAACGAACTCATCATAGGATTCATTGCCAATTTGGCAGAGTAAACCTACCGACACACCTGTACCCACGAAGACATCATCTACTTCTTCATGGTTGTGGCCTCCTACTTCGAAAAATCTATCACTGCCTTCGGAATTAGCGACACAATAATTCAGTCCAACCTTCTTAACATATTCTGGCCTCTTTTTGGAAAAGCGTCAGAAGGTGCCAAGAGTATTGATCACAACAAAATTGAGTTGATCAACAACTTGCTAATGAACATTGAATAACTCAAAATATAAAAAGTGAGTTATCAACCCTTTGTGAAGGAGGCCTTCATAGCATTTGGGCAATCCGGCAAAAAGTAGTTAGGTATAGAATAATTGCTTAAAGCTTTTCTGAGGAATTCGTCAGTTGTGGCAAATTTCAAGCCTGATTTGCTCAAGTATATGACTGTTGCCATGGCGTAAAATTTGTAACAGCATTTCAGAAAAATATTACTGATTTATCAGCACATCGGTTCAACATTTGAGGAAAGGCGTATCGGACTTGAAAATGTGCTGCTAAAGACTCTTGAATACAATAACTGTATAGCCTTCCTTTGCCAGTTCGATAGTTGTATGAGTCTATCTAAACTGATCAGCCCCACCTGCTTACCTTTGGTGGTGCTTAGAACCACTGAAAGACTATTTGCCAAAAATAACTTGAGTTCTGGCTGTTTGAAAATTATAGAATAGCTCAGTCAAATTGACATGAGCCAGATCAAAGATATTAACGCTGATAAATTGTTTGGAAAAAGCGAGCATTTAGTAGTCAAGTTTTTGTAATGGGCCTTGAATAGGTATTTGAAAAAAAATGAAAATGATGATTTCCAGAGGAAAGCTAACGAACTCAGAGAAAAAATGCTTGAAAATTAGCCTGATCTCAAAGAAGAAAGGATTCTGGAGTTTGTGAAAAAATTAAGCAACAGGAATGTTTAAGGAGATGAAGACAAAAGTGCATAGCTCAAAAAAGTATGCCTCTTTTTCGGTCGTTTTGTTAGAAACCTCTGTAAGAATCCTGTCTTCAAAGAAAAACTTATGATCAAGGATTTGGACAGTCTATTTTTGCTCAAAAACAAAGAGAATTGGTCAAACGAAACAATTCAAGCTTTTATCTTGGAAATAATTCCACCTTTGATTGATGATGTTACTTTCAATCTCAAGGATAAGTATTCCCTCAAGCATGCGATAATGCTCAGAGCAGCGTAACTATTGTCTCAGAGAAGATGCCAGGCTGGAAAAACAACAAAACCACTCTTCAAATAAATATTTTTTCAGCTACTTCAAGGATAGTCTCTCAACTATCATTATGCTCTTTGCTATGCCTTTGTCAAATATGAAAAAGAAAAGGAAGGCATCAGATAGTTGATTGTGGATGCTGTAGTCAGGGAACTGCAGAAGGAAGGAGAGAACAAAAATTGTAGAAATTTGATCTTGAGCTTGAGTCTTTTCTTGAAATCTTTGGACAATCTACTCATAAGTCAGCCAATCAAATACAAAATCAAACATCTGACAAAGAATATCGACCTGTTGACAAACAAGCTGGACATCAATCAACTTTTCTGTTCACAGCCAAAAGAGTACATAAACACAAGACATAACAGTATGGATTTCACAGAAAAAATATGTAATATGAAGAAGCTTCTCAATCAAATGTTGTCAAACTACTCAACAAAATAGAATCTAAACTTGTTTTACTCCTTAGTTCTAGCTGTCAACGATATTATCGATGTCTCAGACTAAAAGTACAACAGTCATAGTTTATTGGCTCAAATTACATCTCTCAGGAAAAAGTCCAGATTAGGATAGCTATCGACCAACATTCATGTGCTCAACGAAACTCTTTCTAGTATTTTGAGCAATTATGATTTCACTCATCCTAAAATTGTAGAGGCTTTTATGATGCTGATTAGACTCCACCAGCTAATGAAAGCCAACAATGCGCTCAAAGAAAGCGAAGATACAAATATATTGTATGAGAGACTCTCGGAATATGTTCTCATGATGAACAAAATGCTGGATAATGAACTCCTTGATAATCTAGTATAGTTCAAAACAAGACCTGATGACTTTAGCTACTAAAATTTTGTAGGATACATTGAAGACAAACAAGTCATCAAATTTTATTCTTAGAGCTCAAAAGATGTTTTCCATATGCATATCATCATGTCAAGACTTGCTTTGACAATACTCAAAAAAATTATGGAGGTTAAAAAAGTATAATTTAATAGTTTGAATGATGAACTCAAGAATGTTTTCCTTTTGTACAGCAACACAGAAACACTCATTAGCTTCGGTTATAGTGCTCAACATGAAACTGCCCTCAAAAACTACCTTTCTGTTCTACTGCTTTCTGAAAGGCTCCTCAAAAAAATGAAAATTGATCAATTAGTTAAAAAAATGATGACAAATGCAGGAGATATCAGGGATATAGTTCTTCCCAGTCACGCTAATGACATGCTCAGCTCATTCAAAGCTCATTATCCTGTTGATTTTTTCAAAATATGTTTGTTGTCTGTCAAGTAACTTCTAGAGAGGGACAGCAAAGACAATCATCCTCTCTTTGAATTGATAAACAGAGTAATCTAAGAAGACAATAAAAATTGTGGATGCTTGTCTAAATAATTGATAAAAGTTCTTTCGAACGAGGACTCGTCTGCTGTTTGTTAGCATATATTGAGCCGAACAAAAAGAGGACTTGAAGAATAGTTGGTAGGGTCTTATTTTGAGCACTCCACAGGTCTTTATAGATTGATCAGTAAAGCTATTGAAAAGGATAAAAGTGCTTTGCTTTCTCTTGTTGAGGATCTTGTTCAACTTGACTGTTATAGCAGTTCCGAAAAATCAGCTTTCATCTTAAAGGAAATTTCATACATTTTCACTTATGTTGAAGAAAGGAACAGTTAAATATGTGAAACAATATTCAACTATATCCTAACCTTGACTGAAGTTTTTGTGGGTGATGAGAAGCTAGAAATATCAAATTTCATCTGCAATTTCTTTGGATTGGAAGTTAATCCGACTCAGGAAGTCAACCTCGATTCTCTTGAAAGATGCAATATTCTCTCTTGTACCAATAATCCAAACTATAAATGCTTAAAATGTGATGAAAAAAAAGTTGTCTGCCTCTCTTGTGCCCTCACTTGTCATTAAAATCATCCTGTGTGCTTCCTCAACATACCTGGATAATTGAAGTTCGCAAAGTGTCTCTGTTCTGATATTGGAAACTGCAAGCTGAACAATAAGGACAAAAATATTCTTTTTGGAAAGCCCAAAGATCACCAGATCATGAAACCACCTCACTTGAGTGGTCCCCCCTAAATATTTGAGAGAATGAAGATAATGACTGGTAGTTTTGGAGGTCGACCTCCCAGATAACAACTTGATTATCCCTATCCTGAGAGAATTTAAATGCAGCTTTTGAGAGAGGAATAAATTTTGGAGCAGTAAATGAGATCTAATCAATGGTATGATAATATCAGGCCAAGAGATAGATAAAGATAAAGGCAGAGAGAAAGGGAAAGATAAAGATAATTATAAAGGTAAGGCAGGTAACCCAACTCCATTAGAGATAGATAAAGAGATCGAGAGTATTTCTTTAGCAGAATTGGAGGAAGAATGGGAAGCATGTTTGATCGAGATGAATTTCCACCAGGGCCACCTGGACCTCCAGCATATCGAGCATACATCGAATCAAACGAAAGGAGAGGTCCACCTCCTAGATTCAAAGCTCTTATTCAACCTGACAGAGAGCAAGAAAAGTAAGTAGGGAAGGAAAGATAAAATGAAATGTCACCTCAAGAGATTGAAGAGCCTGAATTTTCCGGATAGAGCTATGAAGATGATTTACAACTGAGCCCTCAAGAAATGCAAGTTGAGGGAGATGACACCAGCACTATTCTAAAGAAATATGTCCTCTTGCCTAAGTTCATCGAGCTGATGGTCAATTTCTGCAACAAAAAAGCAGATAAAAGCAAAGCCATGGCTAGCATTGAAACATGGAAGCTAAGCTTCTCTTCTCCTCCAATCTACAAGATTCAACCTGCTAATACATTCAAGCTCCATGGAAATGGAACATTTAATTTTGAAATTCGCAAAGAAAATGCTGTCCAAAACATGTCTTGTACCTTGATCAAAAAAACAGTGGCTCAGAATGACAAATATATTTTGCTGGCTTCAAGCACTGAAATATTCGTCTTTTCTAAAGAAAAGTTGTTGAGCTGTGTGGGAGAAATGAAGCCATGCCCAGGCTACAATAGTATATCAAGACACTCAATTGCCTTTGAGGTTCATTCTCTTGATTTTTCACCCAACGATAAAAGTTTATTCTGTGCTGCAGGTCTTCACAATATAACTCTGCTGAACATTAACAATGAAGGCCATATATCAAGATCAAGTTACAGATACAACGTCAGCAATTTTTACATAAACAAGATCAAGCTAACTAAAATGGGTATTTTTGTTGGTGTTGACAAATAGATCAGGATTTTGAATTATACATGCAGACAGATCTTGTCTATTCGAGCTCAAGAAGTCAATACTCTTATCAGATAATGGACTATCTTTGAAAAAGCAGCAGGTTGCCAGATTCTTTTCGCAGATCCTAATGGAAATATTTTCACTTCTGATATACTTCCCTCCGATGAAGATAAAAAATAATTTATCTGCAAAGTGAATGATCACAGAACTAATAAAACTGGAGTCGGGGCATCAATTTCCGGAAAGGATTTACCCTAGCTTGGAAAATATCTATTTGCTAGTTTCAAGGATGGATCAAATATTCTTGGGCACCTGGAAACTGATCAACTTGAAAACATGATCAATATGCAACTCAAGGGAATGAAGTATGAAGGAAAAAATATATTTGATTCGAACTTTATAATCGGTCACGCTGAACTGATCAAGTACCCTCGCACAGATGAACTATTCTTGATATGCACAGCCAAAAAATATTTCCCACCTGAAATGTCATTCCATCAGGGTTATCTGGTTGCTTTTAGATTCAAAAAAGGAGAGAAAAAATAAATAACAAGTGAAATAACAGTCATCAACTAAGATATGCCATGTGAATACTTTACCATCATAAGGACAGGAAAGAAGAATTTTTTTATATACAGTGTTCACTCTGATGGCTCTGTACAGATTACTACTCTCGATAAATTGTCAAAGCAAACAATCGATGAGGAGGTAGCCTTTATCAAATAAAGAGCAGATATGGAAGATCAGGGAGACAATGGAGATAAAAAGGCTGGAGAAAATGTTGAATCTGTTCGGAAAACTATAGCTAAAATGATCAATCTTGACCATCTAATCGCTCAAAAGAATATCAGCAGTGCCAATAACTTCAGGGAAGGAACCTAAATTCTGAGGGTTGGAGCTGATTTTTCTCTCATAAAGCATAATTAAACTGACTACGAAGTTCGATACAATAATTTCAATAAGATAGTCACAGGCTTCAGTCTTCCATTCTACGGAGAAGTAAAGCTACCCACTCGAACAACTAAACTGACCTTTGAGGTTGGATTCACACAGGCATAAGCTTTATACTTCTTTGCTGAAGGAGGGCTCAAGTTCAAATACATAAAGAGCGAAGAACATCAATTTACTAGATAATCTTTCTTCAATCCGAACACTCACCCGAGAATGCTTGAAAAACTTGAAAGGATATAGAGGTTGAACGAGTATCCAGATGGAATGAATAGCCACCTGATGAATTCAATATTAGGTTTCAAGGAGGACTCAGCTTAAATTCAATTTATTGGAAAATCATTCGAAATATTTAAGGCTAAAATCCCAAAATTTTAATAAACCTTCAAGGTCAATTATGATGACTAGAGTAGCAGTATTGAAAAGACAGCTCTCATCATTAAAATGTTCCTGACTAAGAGCCTCAAGGATGGAATTCCATGTGGCTAAGAGGACCTCCTTTCTCTGATTGATAGTCTCAAAATGATTGTGTCTTCTAGCTCGAAAAGGTTGTTCACACTCCTGAAATAAATCATTGTTCTTGCCACAAAGGTATATCAGAAGCAAACTGGCAAGGAAAGCGGAGTAACTGACTAGGGTCATGCTCTCCGAGCAGCTACTGAAGGCAGATTAGTCTATTACTATAATACTCTCAAAATTGATATTTCGGATAACGAGCTCAATGACTTTCTTGATTTCCTCCTTGACATTCTCTATGAAGATGAGTAGTTGATGGCGATGTATGTGGCAAAGTATTCTGGAATATTCATGCAATTTCATCGTCGACTAAAGAAGGCGGATACTGAAGAAAGAGCTAAAGCCCTCATTGAACTGTACACATTTGCGTACCCGATATTGAAATACTGCACAATTCCATGCTCTTGGATACTGTCTTCAATCTGCACCATAACTTTTGCCTTCAATAACAACAAAACAATCAGAGATAGACTTTACCATGGTATCAAGAGGACGAAAAGAATTTCTTTCCAATAGTGGTTGAGAAATATTTGCAATAGCTAAGGAATGGTGTAGGAAGTGGAGGCCAACAACAATAGTGTTCAGAAGGAAGCACAGGATTAGCCAAAGGATCAGATGATGGAAATCTACAACATGTTCAACAGAGGATAGATTGATGAGGAAACTCTTTTTAAAATGATCAGCTAGGCCAGCAAGTTAGAGTACGAACGTCAGCAATAAAATCAGATCGTCAATAATGATTAATAATAAATTCAACCTGAAAGATAGTAGGAAATGGAAATCGAATAAAATACGACTAATCATAACATTACTTTATTTGTTGACCTGATAGATGAGTGTACCGACGCCTTTGCAGACCAGCTCTAAACAGCCTATGCCCGAATTATGACTCTTTATGTTGCAAGCAAAGCAGCTGATAACTATTTCTAAGATACAACAGTTCACCTACTCAAAAGAATAAAAAAAATGGTCAGTGAACTTGATCTAAAAGTTGATGGAGACCGACTCACATCTATCATAATATACTCTAGCCTTTTCAACAGAGTCCTTAATCACAGCAATTACCTCAAAAA
>Ga0100381_1005603_pt1 | contig 10388 bp, 18 predicted proteins | sample CryGeymeta201505_FD_80416 | JGI IMG/M metagenome (GOLD analysis project Ga0100381, IMG submission 80416) | Groundwater microbial communities from Crystal Geyser aquifers in Utah, USA - Crystal Geyser metaG 2015-05 | ecosystem: Environmental > Aquatic > Deep subsurface > Groundwater | place: USA...
CTACTCAGTCAGCAGCTTTTTGTGGCGGGGGTTGTTCTACAGAGGGGGGAGGACTTCGGGGAGCGTTTGCTTTTTGGAGGGGTACTCTTTGACGATCGCAGGGGTCAATTTAGTATGTCCTGACTCTGCAGTGAAGATGCGAGGTCGACGCTGTGACTGAGCACGGATGGCTGGAGTGTCAAAGAGTCTATTGGCAAGGGTATTTTTGTGAGCTGACCTGACCATTCCTTTGGGAGAGGCAGGAGGAGCCTATTTATGAAGGCTACGTTTCATAATAAATATTTGATTTTTGGTAGTTAAACCTCACACATCAGTGCATCTACCCTTTAGACATGATCTAATTTTTTCATTTACTATTCCATATCAACACCTGAGAGACAATAATAACTTATTATCGATATTATCAAATGGCCTCAGTCATTAAGGCCCTCCTGACAGCCCACAAGAAATAAGCATAGTTATACTGTAAGTCTGAAGATCAACTTGGACAGTTCCTCAAGAGTAAGTATGAACAACTAGGTCGCTCCTTGCTCTACATCCTCACTCAGCTGTTGATCGACGATGATAATGTGTGCGAAATGAAGGAGCATAAAATCCGCAAGTATATGCAAAAGTGTCATTAGACTTTAGTGTAGAAACTTACTGCTAAGCATAATACAGATGAACAAACTTTGACCAGCAGTTTGGGACTTTTTCTGAGAGACATCTTCTAAGAATAAGACCAGAAGCTCAACAATGTAAAGGAATAATGTGAGGTATTTATGCCAAATTAGGAAGTCTGCGATTCTGATGATGATCTACAGAGCTAGCTAGCTGAAGCATAAAATTCTGAGACATGCTACCCTAGCAGTATTGCTTACAGGACAAACGCACAAAGTTAAGTGACCTTCATTGATAGATGGTAAAGCTAGATAGACAGGGGTGAAGAAGATCATCAATAAATAAATCAGTACCTGAGCAAATTATCATCTCCTCAAAGTGAGCTAAACTACCTGTGTCAGCATTTTGGCTGGAAAAATGTATTCCAGGACGGCAATAACGAAAATGGTCTTTTTGAAGTGACAGCGGTAGTTGAGTTCAGCTATAAGACCATAAAGGAGGAACTGAGAGAGTCGGCTATCTACCAGAACAAAAAAATAGCAAGAATGTTCGCCTCTTTCAGGATGCTGAAGAAGATATACATGTCTTTTCCCAAAATTTGGCATATTTTTTTGCAAGTTAGAGGTGAGAAGTCTATTCCTCTCATGCCACCAAATTAAATATCTTTCTCTATACTAAATCAATCTTCTATCCTGGGAAACACAGTCTAAAAGGTGAAAGTAGAGGCACCCATAAACGATCACAAGGAGGATCTCAAAAAATATTTGGCTCAGATCACCAGCTATAAATCTGAGATGAATCTGCTTATTCAGCAGTTGCCTGGCTATTTTACTTTTCCAAAAATGGATAAAATGCAGTTTAACAGCCAGTGGAAGGTCAAAGGGCAGTTGCTCTACAAGCATCCTTTGAAACCAGAGCTGTGCAAGACCTATGTTGAGCTCGAGGTCAACCTAAACTCAAAGACTGCTGAGGAGAATGTGGCCCGTAAATTGCTGACCTCGATGTACCAAGACCATCCTGACATAGTAGAAATTATGTCGGTGATAAAGACCAAGAAGAGCATCAAGACGTGATAAAATCAAATGATATTGCATATTATAATAATATGGTGTATGGAATCAGAAGTATTGCTCTCCTCTATTGGGACTGTATGGGTACTTCTCGGGCCTTGGGCCGTAAAGTAAAGCTCCAGGAACTGGACAAACAGCAAAACAAAGGCCACAACCGGTGCAGTCGCTAGTGATCTCAGGCTTATGGGTCTTGCTGTCGAAGGAGATAGCCTGATAACCTGAATCAAGACAGGTCATGTAGCATTTTCCACAGTTTACACAGAGGTCATCGTTGATGACTGGGAACTTCTGCTCTTTCGACATGTGGTTGATATCCTTGAAGAAGTGACTACCTGTGCCTCTGACATCCTTGAGGGTGGGAACTTCCTTGAGATCGACACTTTGAGGTTTCTAGTCCTTTTCCCAGAAGCTGAAGTTGTTGATGTACTTTTTAAGGGTCTGACTGTTTTCGATTGGAGGAGACTGACCTTTCCATCCTTTTTTGCGGAGGTCTTAACGTTTCGACAAATACAAGGCTGCTCTCAGGCCACTATTGAGATCTTGAATGATACTGAAGTCTTGTTACTGAACAGCAGAAGCAATCTGAAAGACAGAGCATCTTCCGAATTTGGCATAGGCCAGGGCATGAAGAGAGTTAATGATACCACCTGTTGCCATGATCTCAGCATCTTTCAGGGCAGGGTCTTTTGCAAGGTTGGCGGCAACTCTGAGGGCGATGGGCCTCAACAGAGAGCCACATGCACCACCAAAGAAGGTTTCTTTTCCGGGGCCAACAGCAGGGTAAGGGTCCATGAGTTGATCGGGATCCATGAAGGAGTACATGGTGTTTGTGGCAGACACTCCCACACCTCCTGCCTTCAGAACACACCGAGTGATCTATTCAGTCAGGGTTGAGTTGGGTGATAATTTAACAAAGACAGGTCCAGAGTATTGGCTTTTGACCCATTTAACAATGTCCTCAACAACTTCAGGGATATCTGAGCAGGCTCTTCCCATACCTTTATCTGGCATTCCATGATTGCATGACAAGTTGAGTTCTAAGATGTCAAAGTTGGCCTTCTGGGACAATTTTGCTAGCTCTTCCCAGTCCTGCTGGTTGTGAGCTGCCATGATCGAACCGATAATAATTTTGTTGGGATAATCTTTCTTGAGCTCTAAGGCACCTTCCACCCAGTATCTGGCCCTCTTTTCTGAGATGAGTTCGATGTTGGAAAAGGATGCTTCTTTGCGAAGTGGGTCGTTGGTGGCCTTGAAGATACGGGGAGCAACGTTGACGATTTAGTCTTTGTCGAGGACAAAGGTCTTGGTGACTGTGAAACCCCAGCCCATTTCGAAGGCTCTCCTGATCATAGGGTAGGATGTAGCAGGAGGAGCAGAAGCCAGACCGAAAGGGTTATCGAACTTGACTCCAGCCATCTCAGTGGAGATGTCGACCAGATCGATTTCAGTGAAAAATCCTGGCAAGTTGGGAGTGTCTCCATAGTTGATGCCATGCTTTGACCCGATATACTTATGGATGAACCAGCTGGCCACCTTGCCATCGTTGACAGCATCCACCAAGTTCTGAGTGCCAATGATATCACCACCAGCAAAGACGTGGGGCTTGCTGTTGTTCTGCATGGTATGGCGGTTAATGTCGACCTTTCCTTTCTGGTTTAAGACTAGTTCAGCGATTGCGGGCTGCTCGTTCTTTGAGCCGAAAGCAGAGATGATGTAGTCTGCCTTGATGGTGAGCTTCTCATCAGTGAGGTGGTACTCTTTCCCGTCGAAGAAATATTGCTCGAACTCCATGGCAGTGGCCACACCGTTTTCCTTGATTACTTTGGAGGGAGTCAGGTTGGCGATGAAGTTGATTCTTTCCCACACAGAAGGAGTGAAGATTTAGTCGTTGGCCCGCATATCGTTGAAGCCACGCCTGAACACAACGGTAACTCTTTCCGCCCCAACTCTCAGAGCTGATCGTGCGCAGTCCAAAGCTGTATCTCCAATGCCCAAAACAATAACGTGGCCTTTGAGCTCATAAATTTTCTGCTGACTTTTTGATAGCTTAACATTTTCGCAGACGTTGGGAAGGAATTTTTTAGAGCTAAATACATTAGGCAACATGTATGCTTCCTTGCCGAGTTAGCCTTTGGGTGAGGTCAGTCCTGATCCGACAAAGATTACCTCATAGCCATTTTTCTTCAGCGACTGTTCGGAGATGTCCTTGCCGTATTCCTGCCCGTAGTGCAACTTAACGCCTAACTCTTCAACCATCTAGATTTCCCACTCCACATCTTCGTGGTTGGATCTATTTGCAGGAATTTCGTTGGTGACCAGGCCTCCAGCGTAGTTGTGCTTCTCAAAAATGTGAACATTGTTGTAGCCTAACCTCGCCAAGAAAGAGGCACAAGACAGAGAAGCTGAACCTGCACCGATTAAAGCAATTTTTGTATTTGCGACCTTGGGATCCAGAGGGGCGAGGTTGGGATCTCTGATTTGCTTGATCTTCATCTACTTGAAGACTTTGCAGGCAAATTCCTGCAGTTTCCCGATTTGAATTGTTCCACCTTCCAGCCAATAGGCATTGCAGGTCGAGGCACATAGTTAACTGACAGGACAAAGACCTCCACAGCTGAGACCCAGAGGGTTATCTGAGAAAATTGTCTTGGCTGCTCCGTAGTAGTTCTGGTTCTGAATCTGGTAGATGAAAGAACGGATGTCAATACCCACCGAGCATGCTTTTTGGCAGGGACTGTCAGCGCACTTCATGCACCGGGAGGCCTCGGTCATGGCTTCCTTCTCAGTGTAAATTCTATTGTGGAAGGACCGAGTCCAGTCGTCTCTGAGATCTTTGAGGGGGATTCTTTTATGTTTGATTTTATGTTAATGGCGATACTGTTCGCGAGTGTGGGTGTCGATGATTTGCGGGTTGTTGAGTTGGGGAGCAGTGGAGAGGATGTTATGGACGATCTCCTGCGAGAACTTAGTGAGGCCGAAGCGATAGAGAGTGGTGCTGATGAGTCGACTCAACATCAAAATTATATCTAATCAATCTTTGCATAAAGGTGCACATAATAAACTTGCAGCTGGTGACCCAGAGAACCTCTTATATGCATCAAAAATGATAGAACTGAGAAACAGGAGAAGAGCTGCCATGGTTCAGAATGAAGGAGGTCAAGAAGGGGGTTTATAATTAATGATAATTTGGATCTGTCTTGGAGTGCTACTTACGATCAGCACCTCAATGTCGTAGCCTGACCTTCCTCTCATCAGACCCATCTTTATCTACATTCCAGACATTGGCAACTACAACGCTACTGCCTATACACTCAGCCTACAAGCTGCTAAGTTCAATCGCATCCTGCCCAAGGATCACTTCATCGACCACCAGCTCCGGAAAGAGCACCCCGAAAGGCCAGCAAGAAGCAGCAGCGAGTACACTTATCATCCTGAGCCACAGTATGAAGGAGGAGAAGTCAAAAGGCCAACAAACCCGATTTTGTGGTCCTTGATGGAGACTAAAGAGATAGCCGAGGATGGCCGGTTTGTGATTCTGCTGCTGATCGTGGTGGCATGGCTGCTGTTCCTGGTCCTGAGGAAGCAGCCCGAAAGAAGGATAGCCTTGCCTGCTAGCTAGTATTAAAATCAAATCTGCACCGACCAGAGTGAGCAGGAGTTCAATGAACGCATATGATATCGATTTTGTATATTATCAAAGCTATTTGACTGATATCATGGCCAGAAAAGCCTTCATCGACGAGACCAAAAAGATATTCAAATACACCAGCACCAACCCAGCCAAGTACTGGAAGCTGCTGGAGTCACCCGAGGATGTGGACAATGTCTACCACTTCTGTATGAAAATATTTGAGGCACTTACTAGCACCAGCAAAGATCAATACTTGGACGACGATCATGAAGCGATGTTCTCGACACTGATGGTGCTTGAGTTCTATAAAAATACCAAAAACAAGCCTGAAAGGTGGCTGTAGGAAACGTAAAAGATGCTTGAGGAAAGCAAGCCCAAGTTTTTTTAACATGCCCGCTGGATAGTTAAGCTTTACCTGAAGAATTTCGAAGAGAGTCAGTTTGCCTACAATTTCGTGTCGAGCATTTGTCACGTTCATTAAAAATTTTCATGGCAAGTTGAGCCAGGCCAACAAATATAAGAGGCCCTCAAAGAAGCCAGCGAATACGAAGACATGATCGAGTTGAAACGTCGGGAGAAGCCCTATAAGAAATTCATGAACATTGCTTATGGAGAAACTATTCGGGAGTCAAAAATTGCCTGCTTTTCTTATGTCTGTTTCCATGACTACGTGAGATCTTGGAGCTACCAGCCCAAGAAAAAAATATGGTTGCACATTATGGATACACTCAAAGGTCTCATTCATGGTCTGAGGTATACAGCTAAAACATTCGAGCTGCTCAAAGTTTTTCTGTTCTTCATAAACAACCTCATCACTTTTTACGGCTGTGGGAACGAATAAATACTCAAAGAGATGATTTACTTTGTCAACATACTTCGCAATTGTTACGGCTGCACTGGCGACCTTGCCACACAGCTATTTGAAACCTTGCACAACGAGCTCAAATGTCCAGGAAGTGCCTTCAGGAAGCAGATAAAAAGGGCTTTTGTGAATGTTGACGCCAAAAGAGTGTAAAATATAGGTTCAAAGAAGTATTTTTTGACCAATCGAAAAGTCAACATCAGCAGCCCCGAGTACTGCTCAGTGACTAATTTGAGAAAGCTGATAATTTACAACGTCCTTGGCAGTTGCAGGATTGGAGAACACCTGAAAAAATACTGGACGATAGTGCAGTCTTTAGACTCAGAGACGACCTTCGACCTGTACTTCAAGCTATTGAGAATACTCGACATAAGTGTTAATCTGGAAACCTACGAAAGCATCCAAAAATTGATTAGCGAGAGCATAGCCGAACTGTTCACTCTGGGATGGAAGCCATACAGGAAGATATACAAAGAGCAGGAGGAAGAGCTGGAAAACCTGATCGTAGAGGACAACAGAATGAAGTACTTCTAGTTCCCCAAGCCATAAATCATACCTGTCAAATACGAATAGCTAGCTGACGAGACAGAGCGTTACTACATTGGTGAGCTTCTTTAGGACATCAAGCAACCTCCTCACAACGAGTTTTATTTCACGGCCTTCCTCTAATTCATTTACTATGGAAACGATTAGGAATTTGCTCCGCTACTTCAGTTAATCAGTCCTCAACTGATGGACCTTCCTGCAGGAGAATACCAAAAGATTTCCTTTTATATTTTGCCAGTGCATGACAGCGTCAATTCGGTGGCTGAGTACCTCTCTTTCAAAGATTTATGGTACAGGAGACATGTTTACAACATTTATCGTGAAAAAATATTATTTCCTTATATCAGCATGGAAGATCCAGAGTTCAAGGACTCATTCCCGAGTTATCTGTATAACCGGACTATCCAAATGTATTTGAGGGAAGCTCAGAGAAAGGTCCCTTTTCAGATCTTTCAGTGCGATATATCAACCTAAGATTCGAACGGAAAAAAAGAGACATAGAGGAGGTTCTTTGTGGGTTCTGTACTAATGGGAGTGTCCATCGATGTTGCCAAGGCTAAGCATGAGCAGAAGAAGGAAAAGAAGAGTGCTTCCATTGATGGTCTAGACTACTACCTTGATAAGGTCAAAAAATCAGCAAACATCATGATCGACGTTAATGTCAGATATAAAGAAGCAGGAGCAGATACTTTGGTGACCAGGCACTAGAAAAATCTGATAATAGAAGACGTACAGATTTGCAACACTCCAAGACCCTATTTTTTCGGTTATAAGCCAAACCCCCTCAATTAATTCATCGAGGTCAGTATATTAACTCAAAACGCCAGCAAAGTGTTCAGATCTGAGATGTAGGCCAAGTAGAACTTCAAGAGGCATAGTGAATTCTAGATAGGTGAGGCTTTCAAGGATCTCTTTATCAACATGACCGTTTAAAGCATCATCATTGAACGTTCGGAGAATATCAAAGATACTTTCAAGTTGCTGGTCGATGGAGTGGAAATCAACAATGTCGATAAGTTAAAAATAAGTCCGGCTTTTACAAAAAATGCCTTGCCGATGACTCTGCCGGTTCGATGTTTCCTGCCATTCGAGGCCTGATATTTGCTGGCTTATAGAATGATGACTTATTATTATATTTAAATGAAGGGCAGTGGCAAAAAGTCAAGCAACCAATAACTAGGAAATTACAAATCTGAGTCGAGTAGGGTGTCAAGTGGAGGCAGAGAGATGTTTTAGGTGCAATATGTACTCATCTAGCTATACAGATCAAGGATTTCAAAGTAACTATTATTCTAAGTAGTGCGAAATTGATCACTAAATTGCCAAATGCCTCGACACGCTCGATCGGCAGGGACTGAAATTTCTCAAATAAACCCTAAGAGCATCAAAATTGTTTGCACTCAATACTCAGTAATTATCAAATAGCCACCCTGCTGAATAGGAACAGACCTCTAAAGTTAAGCAAGTTGTAATTGAGAAAAAAATACAGGCTCCGAAGAAGATAGAGTCAGTTAGGACCACACAAGTGAAGAAAGTCACAAAAGCGGAAGATAAAAAGCCATCGACTGCTCAGCGTGGAAGTCATCCATAGAGGAGCAAAGCATATTTGGGGGACAATATCAACAAAAAACTATAATCTCTCAACATAAAAACTGCTAAGAGAACAGTAGAGCACAAACCTCATCAAGCATCAAAACAAATCGAACAAAAAAGAAAAAAAATTGAAATCGGGTCAGCTGGCCAAATAGCTGAATAGATAGATATTGAGGAAAACATCGAGGTCAGTCCAATGAGGGAAAGCATTCCTTTACAAATTGAAGAAACAGAATAATCAATGAAGCAGTCTTCCTCTGATACAAGTTTCAACGCCAAATAAATAGCAAAAATTGAGCATTCTCAAAAAGCAGAGCCTAAGGAGCATTTTGTCTATATCCCAGAACCTAGTGAATATGTCTCTAAACCGTTCTATAAAAAAGGTCAGAAAAAATCGCACTCGCATCAGGAATAGTAAAAGGTTCACAAAGATTACTGTATTGAAGAGATCAAGGAATAATAAATAAAGGAGGAAGTGATGCCTGAATAATTAAAGAATGAGAACAAGCATCACGATGCGTATCTGGACCTTCAAAAGATACACCATCAGCATGAATAAAAAATGATAAAAGAAGTGGAGACTCACAACTCGAAGGTATCAATATGTTCTAGTCATCAAAGTACACCTGGCTAGGAAATGACGGAGGGCAGTATTTCACCTGAAATGATGAGCCTTCTTGGCAAAATACGAAAACTTCCACCCAATAAAATGCTGAAATTGTAAAGAGTTCTCGAAAGATTATAGGACCCTCTGATGTCCACCTCCATGATTTCAATAGAGTTCGACACCTCCAAGCAAGAAGTATCATACCTCAAGCCTTCTATTATGCAAAAAGTCTCAATAGCGAATTCCAGTGAGGCTCGATAAAGAAGTAAGTCAAAAGCGAGACTGGAGAAACAGTAAAAGGCCAGCAGCATCAAGAACAGTATGCTAAAGAGAAGCAAAGTTGTAGCTGATAGTCCTCTATACAGAGGGAAAAAAGTGGAGGATATCGAAAGGTAGGTACCTCTAGATTAGAGCAAAAATGTGTCTGAGAGGGAGGAAAAAATATAGGAGGTATCTCCATTCAACGAAAATGTCACTTCGAAGCCAACAGAGGATGTGTTAGCATCTTCTGTTTCAATGGAGGAAAGTGGGCAAAAATTTATAAAAATATCTAAGAAAAAGTCAGTCCTCACAAGTATCACCATAAAAATACTATCCTCAAACGGACACTCTTCGCTAGTTGGACTGTCATCAATCCTTATATATAACATTTCAGGCTAGCTCATTCCAATTACTGAGCAAAACATTAAAGAACCCAATTTAAAAGTTCTTAAACTATTTACTGAAAACAGCTAAGGATGGATCACCAGTCTCTCAAATGGCATAATCAAACTGGAAGATATAAATCAGCTGATCGGGGGAATCAGAATAGTTAACTTCAATAAATCTGAGCTGGAGAATAGTAAGCAAGCAGATATGGTCTAAATAATGATCAACAAGCAGTTGCACTGGAGAGGTCAGCTCAGAGGTGGTTCTTTTAAAGAGGGGCAAAAATATATCACAGATGTCAAAGTTACAGATAGGTAGTTTTAGTTTCCGAGCGATGGGTAGATGGGCAGCAGTAGACTCAGATAGGACAAAAATAATAGCTCTTTCAAGAATAAAATAATACTACTGGACGAGAAGGAGGATAAAAGATAGATTTCTTGGCTTGAAAAATAATAGGTTTCGAAGATCAAGTAATATGAAGAAATGTAGAAGAAAGACAATAAAGTCAAGAAGATCCAAAGTGTTAGAAACACAGTCAATAACCCAAACATATAGTCTTCTCCTGTTAGATAGCCATAGTTGCAACCTGAACTCTACAAGCAGCAGAACTTCTCAGGATTTAAAGTAAAATAGGAAAAGCCATTTAACCTCTAGAATGCTCCAGATCGGGGGTCAAAAGTAAAATTGCAAGACAGCAATGATATCTTAGAAGATCTGAGTCGAAGCATCAACCTCAAGAAAAAGGTCAGCAAGGAAGAACCATCACTAAGAGAGGAGAAGAGGGAGGAGAAGAAATAGGAGAGGAGCCGAAGGAAGGAAAACGAGGCAGCA
>Ga0100381_1005610_pt1 | contig 10381 bp, 12 predicted proteins | sample CryGeymeta201505_FD_80416 | JGI IMG/M metagenome (GOLD analysis project Ga0100381, IMG submission 80416) | Groundwater microbial communities from Crystal Geyser aquifers in Utah, USA - Crystal Geyser metaG 2015-05 | ecosystem: Environmental > Aquatic > Deep subsurface > Groundwater | place: USA...
AATGACTCCGTTGGCTTGTTTGCGGTGAATTTTGGCCCTGGTTATGATAGGGCTGCCTAAAATGTAGTCCTCGGTTGAAGGAAGAGGATAAAATCCGAGAGCTGCAAAAATATACCAGGCTGACATAGTGGCATAATCATCGTTTCCTGGCAAGCCACTTCCTCCGAGACCGTACTGAGTCTTTAGGATCATTCTACTGTATTTTTCAGTCAAATCTGGTCGACCTGCCAAACTAAATAGCCAAACAGAAAATAAATTATGTTCATTGCCTGCCCAGTAGTAAGGATTGGGAAGCCATTCAGTTTTCCAATATTAACTTCTCTTGAAAAATTTATTCAATTGTTTGATAAAGGCAGGTCTTCCTCCAAACAAAGTAATGAGTCCTTCAGAATCGTGAGGTACATCGAATCTGTAATGCCAGGCATCTCCTTACACATAGTAGTTGGAAAATATGTTGATTCTTTAAAATTTGGATATTTTTAAAAATTGACCATTTTTGTAGCGAGGCTCGAAAAATTTGGTCTTGTTGTTCCAAACATTCTTGTAGAATTTGGAACGATTGAGGAAATCTTTCTGTGTTTCTGTCATATTCAATAGACCTGCAACCTGACTAATTCCAAAGTCGTTGTAACTGTATTCAAGGGTTTCGCTTACTGAAGATCTTTTGGAATTGTCAACAGCTAGATACCCTCTCTAAAGGTAGCCATTAATGTCAGATCGAGAGTCGTGAGGTGTCTGAGTATTTGCATTTCTGAGCATATAACCCAAAGCTTCTCTCACATTGGTGAGATCACTCCTGGCAGCTTCCTTAACGATCCAATCCGCAAGCACAGTATTGGCATGTGAACCAATCATGCAGCCAGTCCATCCTTGTGCAAAAGGCCATTTAGGCATATATCCTCCTTCTCGATTGAACTACAGCAATGATTTTGCAATATCATTGAATCTTTCCAGATCATGGAAGAGCAGCCAAGGCATTTGCGTACGATGAACATCCCATAAAGACATATCTGTGTAGACTGCACCCATATCCTAAGGGACTGTGTTGACTGAACCATCATTTTTGTATGAAACATATTCACCGTTAACGTCGTTGAACAGAGTAGGAGAAAGGAGGGTACGATAAAGAGCAGTATCGAATTTTGTCTTCTCTTCAGCATCTTCAATAGTTACTTAAAATCTGTCAAATTCTCTTCTCCAAACAAGTTGGCTCGAGTTGTTGACTGCCGACCATAATTTTGAGGGGACTTATTTATCTAAATTTAGTTTAGCATTCTCAATGCTCACATAGGATATTCCAACGAACATCTCGAAAACAGGAGAGGTGGTTTGAATAATGGCTCCAGTCCAGACGCCTTTAGTTTCATTGATATTCTAGTCAACCTTGCTATCGTCAAAAAGATAAATTTTATCCGTGGTATTGGTGGTCCACTCCAAATGGAAATGAACTTTATACCCTCCGAATCTGCTTCCAAAACCGCTGTTGACAAATACTGATCCTTACAAGCATTTCTAGCCACATTTGATAGTTGTCGAATTTCTCTTTCCATCTCTTTCCAATATATATCCTGTCATGAAATTGATATTATATCCTCCCTTATTCTTTAGTGTATACCTGTGTGCACCTGTCCTTTGAGTAGTTGTCAGCTCGGCTGTTACGTTATTCTCAATGCTGATTTTATAGTACCCTGGAGTTGCCTTTTCGGATGATTTTATAAACTTTACAGTGAGGTCTTTGCTGGGTATGCTTGGTTTTTTGCTATCGGAAGGAGTAGGAAGAACACCAAAAATACCCATGTCCATCACTCCAGCTCCAACCAAGCGCATGTGAGAGAATGCACGGAGATAGTGATCGGCAGTGTTGTAGCCTCCAAAGTGTTGAAACTTTGTGAATTCCTTTTTGAGTCTGGGAGCAGTATCAGGACCAAGCCTAACATAACTGTAAGGTAGCTGAGCAGCAGGGGAGTTGGATCCACATCCGAATCCTATCCCTCCAGCTCCAATTTGCATATCAGGGCTGCTGATGGCACAATGGAAGATTAATCCAAGGACGACAATAGCAATTAATTTCATAGAAATAAATATAATATCAACTGATTGTCTGTCAACATTGTCCGATTTTTTTTTGTCATTATGAGCATGATTTAATGCATGCTGATTTTGAATGTAAAGGTAATTTGTTTATTAGTATGTTTGTTCAGTAGCTGCAGCAATATAACTCAGATCAGCGGCCTTTGGAACTGAACTCGCACTCTCGATCTGAGAAGTCTGATGACTTGCCCATACACGACCTGGAGTACGAAATTTGCAGCACCTTTTTGAAACTTACTGGTCTAAAACTATCAGCACAGGAAGCCAATATGATGGACACCACAAAACAATTCTTGGATTTGTATGCTAGCTTCAAGAAAAAGTCAATCGATAGTTCACGTACTCTGGATACCCTTCTAGAGGAAGGAAGAGACCTGTCTGTCTCGATTGCATCTGAGCATAGTTTTTCTCTGCCCCGACCTAAATCACCAAGTTTCAGCCCCCGACGCCATAACCAAGCCATGGTCGAGCAGTTAAGGGAGATCCAGTAACACTGCAGTTGTACCTGTTTTGCTTTCATGAGCAATTTGGTCGCGGAATATAAAAATCTTGAGAGTCGTGTAAAATTCTTTGAAAATCGCTAGAATCTATTTGGCAAACACAACACTTCAAGAAATCGTCTGAATGAATAGAATCTGATGTACCTCCTTCTAACTCAGCCTCAGGAAGAAGTTAGACATTCACCAATTAAAAGTGGTCGAGCTACAAGAAGAGATCAGTATACTAAAGGAGAAGAACAGATCGATAAACTCGAGCATAAACAAGAAGATCAACTCCTCAGTATAAAATGACAAATATTTCGAGATTAATAACAAAGTCTACAAGGATGTCAAGACCTACCTCCAATAAAAATAACTACTACTCAAAGTACAGGTAACCATCTGACTGATATAGACTGAAAGGATATGTGAGAGGGAAGGAAATATCATGAGGTAGATCGCCAACGTCTTTGAGGGCTAGTCTTGTGTGAAGTGCTGCTAAATATTGCGAAAGTTGAAGGAGTCAATCTTGAGGTTCAGAAAATATTTGGAAGGTTAGTCGGAGGAATTTGAAAAATTGTATGATAAATACAAGAAAACTATGTATTCGACCAAATCTAGACCACCACTATGATTTTTATGTATTTATTGTTATCAAGCGAATAATACAAAAAGCGATCAGAGTGGATCCTCTAAGCCCATTCTTCTGCGTCTTTCGACCTCTGGAATGCCTTCAACATTTGTATACACGAATCGAGGGGCAAATTCCTCACTGTTATCTACATCTTGATGAAAAATCTTGCTTTTCATATGAGATTTTCTTGCTCGTGAGTGATCCCTCGAAGAACTTGATATATCATCCTACTAACTAACGTTCAAAAATGACGAGGCATCGACTATTTCATCTCGAATCTTGGACTTGTCTTCTTTTAGGGAAATTTCGTTCTCAGGACTGTTCACATCCTTTGCTTGTTTCAGTCTATACTTGTGAGCAGTTGTGGAAAGCTGACCAAAAATTTTTTTCTTCTGTTCAGGGGTCCTTGCTCTGCTCCTCGAAACACTGATATCTTACATTTTTTTGCGCTCAGTCGATACACTCTTGTCAAAAATCTTACTTTTTCTAATGTCCTGACCAGCTTTTCTTTGAGGTGTGAACTTGCTGACAGAAACAGAAGCAGGTTATCTGTTTTCGTTGCTGGATTTAGTCGGAGGTGTGGCTGATTATGGAATGAAGCTTTGGACGAAATGCTTGACTGTTGATGATAATCCTTTAACTTGTTGTTTCTTGAATTATAACATTTTGAGATCGTGTTAGGCTGTCTTGATCAAATTAGGCACACCTTTTTGTTCTTCACATAAAAAATTTTCCTGAATCCTCCTAAGAACTTCCTGCTTTCTTTGCTCCATACTTTTAATTGCCACTGTAGGCACATCCTCCATAATTTTTGATACCAGCTCATCGAAAACCTCAATCGTAGGTAAGGGAACTTCAAAATTGATCCAATTGGCTTTTCGTTCATGGAAATTTTCAATTATTTTCTCGAATCGCTTCTCTCCTCCTTAGTTGTTGTATTAGAACAAGTCAGCGAGATTTCCTTTCTAGAAGTAGCCACTAACCCAATTTTGTTTTGCAGTGTTGCGAAGTAAACCTCTTCCTTCAAAAGTACCATTTTTAAACTAACCGATGTAGATATTCCCATTCTTGAACAATTTTTATCCAAAGCCATTCAGGAGGCCATTTTGAAAGTACCCTCTTTCAATGACTCTAAGTTAAAACTCATCTTAATTTCGGTGAGTATCAGGATTGTATCCTCCGTGACTTCCTCTGAAAATAACGCTAAAACCGAGACCGTTCATAATTCCTCCTTTCTCAAATCCAACGAGCAGTCGATTGCCATGCTTCTGACCCTCTATATGATTCTACTTTTCTATTTCATGTTTGATCGCTCGATCGTGAGTTCGTCCAATAAGGACCTCAAACTATTGAAGATCGAATATTCTGTTGAGGAGAGTCACTTCTTTCTATTCGCTCTTTTCGATGAGAATGCCTTTTCGGAAAGTTGCATATGTGATATTCTTGTTTGTAAAATCCAATAAATTGCACTTTCCATCGAGCTGTTCCTAGCTATTGAAAAACATAAAAGCCATAAATCCGTCTGTTCTGTACACTGCCTCGACTAATCTACCTCGAGTATACTCGGCCGATAAGAGACAGTGCTGTGCATAGAATACGTTGTGTCCATGCATCAAATCATTACTGTAATTCGAGATGAGGGACAACCCATTATCATGAATGAGGATACCTTTTCCGTCTTTCTTGAAATTTTTGACAGGACCCATGTACATGGCATTGCGGTAGTGACAAAAATACATCTGATTGGTAACAGGCTGCTTTGATGAAGGAGTGTTGACTTTAGAGGGAGAGACAGGCTTTTTGCTTGTGCTCCGATAGCCAATAGTTTTCTTCATGCTTTTTAATGATAAATTTATATCATTTTGCTTAGAATATGATAGAGATAGTGATAGGGAGTAGTAGGAATAATGTACTAGATTTAAAATTAAATCAAAATGCATGCTCAGCTTCTCCAAAATTATTCGGCAGGAAGGAGGCGGAAGTCGTTGCGGGTGAGATCGTTTGTTTCTAACCCTCCATTTAAATCCCTTAAAAAATGAAAGGATGAGTCAACATCTCCTCAGCTGTTATTCTCTCCTTAGGGTTCAAAGCCAGCATTCTTCTTAGTAAGTTCAAAGCTTCAGGGTCCACTCGCTCATACATGGGAGCGCATAAGTTGAACTTGCACTTTCTATTGTTCTCGTATACTTCTTATGATGACCTTCCCTCGAATAAAGGTCTTCTGAGTAAAAGAATGTGGAAGATGAGACCTGTGGAGAAGATGTCACAGGCTGTGGTCAGTCTGTCTCCTTTCTTGCAACTAATGACTTCAGGAGCAACGTATCCAGGTGTTCCACATCGATAGAAGATGTAGTCTTCTGAGTCAACATCTGCAGCCAATCCAAAATCGGCGATGACAGGGTTGAGTCCTGTGGCACCTCTGAGCATGATATTCTAAGGCTTGATATCTCTGTGCATGATTTTGCATTTGTGCATTTAATAGAGAGCTCTTGCCATACCTCTCATGAAAGTTTTGACTTATTCCTATGTAAATTTAGCCATTCTTTGATTGATGCGAGTATGAACTTGACCGTCAGGTAAAAGCTCCAAAATGATATAGAGAGAATTTTCAGATTAGAAAACAGCTTCTAACTTCATGATGTTGGGGTTATCGAAGGTCCTCAGCATTTCGATCTAATTGAGGAGAACTGATTTGTTGGCGGGATTTGAAGAGTTAATAGTAGAAGCTTTGGCGAAAGCCTTAGCTGCGAAATGAGCTTTGTCTGTGAGTCTTTAGACTTAATATACGGTGGCGAATCCTCCTTTGCCGAGCTTCTTGACTGGCTTGTACAACTTATGAAAACCATACTGGTTGAGATTTTTGGAAAGATATTTGAGCCAGATTTAGAGGAGAGGCTCACTCTTGAAGTAGAGATCGATGGACTGATTTTTTTATCTGATCAGTCTGAAGCCTATCTTTTTGGATGATGGGCCTAGTTACAGGTTAACTTTTCCATCCTCCTAATATATGACTTAGAACTTCAGATTGAACTCAAGCTCAGCGTAGTACAAGTACTAGCTGAATTGAGAGTGAGGAGAGCAAATGGCAAGATAGAAATTGGTCATTGCCAGTCTAAGTTCTTGAGTGAAGTGTCTGTTAGTGAAAGCGTTGGCATGCAGGCAGATCGCGTCATCATGGATGGCTTGGGTGATGGCTGCATTTGAGGGTGAGAAGATGGCAGGTTGAGGGTTGTTGATTTGAGTCTTGAACATGGCAAATAAGAAAGGCTGTATTAAAATTATGAATTCCAGGACGTTCGATAACCAATTAGTAGTCTATATCCAGTGCCAGTGACTGAATATTGACATCATCTGGTGATTCTCTCTTCAGAGCTATAGTAGCTGCCGATCTGCTCTTTTGACCTATCCTAGTCTCCCCATTTTATCTACTTGTGTTCCTTTCGAATTCAAATTTTTCGTTTCGAAATGTTGGAAATATTGTGAATTTTCGCCTATTTTTCTTTCAAAGCCCCCTCTGTGCAGCAGAAAGGCCTTTCTTGATGATTGGCTGATAATGTATGAAAATCAATTGATTCTAAGTGTTATCCCCGAACTAAAAACCTGAAACTGTTGAAATCCATGATAGACCGGAATAATCGATAGGCAAAAGCAAAACAAGCCAGAGGAAGTTACACGAAGGTTCAAGCAATCTCAAAAGGCGCACTACAAAGATGATCTCAACTATGCGTTCATTCCCGATGGTTTGTAGTATAGCTTATTTTAAATTATCTGAGGTTTTCTGATTACTGACGCCTCCAAAAAACGGCCGAAAGTATTCGTTCTCACCTTTGAGCACTCACACTCACATTCTCTTTGACGAGGGTATATAAATCACGAGAAAACCCTTCTGGAAAGGGGCATTTTGGATTTGTTGTGCATCATATTCCCACTACTAGTATTAAGCTACCTCACTTTCCTCTCGACTTCCTTCCTAGTCTCTTCATCCCAACGTTTACCTCTCTTTTACCAGAATATTTTGAGTAAACCACTTAACTCTGTCCCGTAACTGCCAACCCCTTCGTACTCATCAGATAATAGTCGATTTGTGATCTGGACAACTGATGACTCGAGTTTGCTCCAAAACTGTTTATCGTTGTCTTGGTGAAGAACACTCTCCAAAAGAGAGCATATTCTTTCAAGATTGAACGACTCTTTTAGCTGGAAAATCAAGGCTCCCATCTTCATGGGGGTCTCCATTTCCTGCTGATGAATATTACTCGATCGGAGATTGTTCTCCTTGTTGAGAGATTGCTCGCGCTGAAGGGTTTTTATTTTGGTGGTTAGTTCGACTGACAATTTTTTCAGCTATGCCTCTTATTGAAGCTTATTGAGAATATCAATATACTAGCTGGAAAATTCACCTAGATTGTCGACGTTAATTCTGCTGATTAGCAGTTTCAAAGCCAGAGCCTTATTTTTGCGAGTGTAGTGATGGACAGTCAAATATAGCACATCTTCTACCTTTTTTAGTAATTAAATACATCTTAGTTGGTCAGTTAGAGTTTAGATTCGAGCATTGATTTCAAGTTAGCGTTAACTCTCCTGTTGAATTCATCAATTTTTCTTTCTTCAAAGGCCATGAGTTCTTTCGAATCGTTCTCAACAACCAGTTCGATGCCGACCTATTCATCATACATCATATACCATGGAAGGGAAGTATTCTCTGATTATCATCAAACTTTAATAGCACACATCTAAAACTTCCATATCGCTTTCGTTGAGTATGGGTATATTGTAGTATGAGTTGTGCAAGTAGAAAACATTTTTTGGTATATCCACACAGTACTCCCCTTTGCCAATGCTCATCACGTACTCAGTTTAGGACAGCTCGACATTATTCTTGAGCGAGACGTAATGCCTGATTTCCTGAAGGGTTTATTTGAACTTTTGAGGATTAGTGAGAGTGTGGTAGACCTTGAGACCGAGAAATGATAACATCGCTGGTTTTACTTAATTTGAATTGGATTAATAATCATTGCGGTATGAGTTAAAATTATATGGGAGGCAAACTCGACAAAGGAACATCTGAGTAGATAGGCTAAGAGAAGAGGAAAAGGAGGCCTAGAAGCGATGAGGAAGGCCGTAATTTTTCATGCTCCTGTGGCAAGTCCTATCTTTCCTATCCTGCACTTTACACCCACATCAAAACTAAGCACAACGGCAAGGCATAATACTCCAAAGCCAACACTTCCAAAGATGAGAACGAGGATGATATTAAAGAGGATTAAGAAGAAGAGGCTGAAAAATCATAGGATGCCAAAACTCTTGACCTTCTGAGGAAATACCTTAACAAATTTTTCCCTTTCATCCATAAAGATCATCGATAGGTTGAAAAGAAAGTCAAGGAGTTAGGAAAAGAGGATTTGAGCTACTTGAAGGAAATCAAATAGTATTGGGAGAAACATAAAAAATAAGATGAGTATCAGGTTAGTGACACATATGCTACAACCATTGACCATGTGCTTGGAAAGTTCCTACTTGATATCGAGACTGAAATAAGCAAAAATTCCCTGCGATTTCTCTTTGAATTCATCATAAACATGAAGAACGGTCTGAATCAGATTCAAGGTGACCGAATGTTTACAAAAAACAGCAGCGCAGCAGAGCTACCTCTCATGATGAATACTCTCTTCACCGAAATATTCAAAAAAATAGACTAAAACCACATTTACAACAAGCATCCAACTTTACCCTGCAAAGTGATATATCATTTTAATCGCTGGCTTTTTCAAGAGAAGTTCACCAACCATAGTCTCAAGTTCAACACACTATGATCTGCATTATCGTTAATATTTGATTATTCATATAATTCCTGATGAATTTATTAAACTTATATGATCACAAATTGCTGATTATGTTGAAAGGCTTTGACTGCTTTTACTTGATTACTTAGTTAAAAGATAAACTACCTGTTGATTTGGCGTAGTGGAAGTTTAGAAGGGAAGGCATGGAGGTGCCCCGCTTCAAACCGAATGCTTGTTCAGACTATGATCTCTGAAAATTATCCCTGCTTATTGTTGACTCGGCTTTTCCTGAAACTTGTTTTTGAAGTTTGCTGTAGTCAAATTATTTCTATAGCTTTTGAAGAGAATCCAAGCCAGTCTGGGAATAGGTAGGTGCTTGGAAGATAGATTTCTGCCTGGGAAGGCCTTTCTCTGGGTTTACTTGACTTGCCTTTGACAATACTTACGAAGAATAGTTAGATCTGATGGATTATTCTCTGGCTAGGTTAACTTGCTGTTTCTTTTCGAGGGCTTTGTATATTTACGGAATTGCTTCGTTTTGAGGGTTAAAGAGGGGTGTGACTGAGAGGGAATAACTGAGTCAAGACAAATTTACAGCGAAGGATTGGTGAGAATAGTTTTTGTGATCAATTTCCTTGGCTTGAAATCCTTGTTTGGATCTGACATTTTGTTAATTTTATTACTCTCAAGATGATTACAATATTTAGAACAAGCTCTTTCTCTGACTTAAGAAGCAGCATGACTCTGGCATTCATGGTTGATTATTGTCCAATAATTCTTCCGATTAATTGTGTTCACAACTATCAGTTGGATGATTTTGTTACACAACGATGACAGTTTGAACAATAATGACTTGTATAAGGTTGATAAAAAAATTAAATCATGAATATCAGATATCACATATTTCAGTAGTAGCATCTGCTACAGTCTCCCAATATGATTCCCACATTTATCCAGCACTCTAGCAGAAAAATTATTGAAAGGACCTTCCTACTCCCAATATCATCATTACTGGGAAGAAGAGAATTCCCATAATCCAGAAGAAACCATCTTGTTCCAAAAGTATCTAGAATGACATTACGAACATGCCTGCAAACAGTGCAAGGAGAAACATAGCTGCGTAAAAGAATAAGTCGCGGAATATGAAAAGGAGAAGTGCCAGAGGAACGAGAAGAATCAAGAGAAATACCTTGAGGATGCCTTTTAGAACTGAACCACAACAGCAGTCATCAAGGTCACAATCACAACACTAGCAATCTAACTCGCATTCACAGCAGTTGCATTCACAACAATCGCATTAGCATTAACCATCTTCGCAATGACAGCAAATTAAAGCTGGACATCCCTATCTATTAGCTGCTCCCGGCTGAGGGACTGCCAAAAGTGAACCGTTC
>Ga0100381_1005613_pt1 | contig 10379 bp, 5 predicted proteins | sample CryGeymeta201505_FD_80416 | JGI IMG/M metagenome (GOLD analysis project Ga0100381, IMG submission 80416) | Groundwater microbial communities from Crystal Geyser aquifers in Utah, USA - Crystal Geyser metaG 2015-05 | ecosystem: Environmental > Aquatic > Deep subsurface > Groundwater | place: USA...
AATATATATAATGAAAATTATTATCATATTTCTGGCAATGTCATTTGATGTCTCTGGCATCGGTGGTTTGTTATCTGGCATTTTTTCAAGATCTTTTTTGCTTGCAATGATTTGGGCTGCTGGATTTGGAGCGGTAAACATTGTCTTGGGTTGGATAGTGCGGGATGTGCCACATTTTGCCCCGAGTTTTATTTTCCTTTTAATTGCATTGTTTTGGGGGCTTGTTGGTTGGCTATTGGTCGGGCGCTTCCGCTCAAGACGCCGTGCAGCCAAGGCTGCAGCGAGAATTACGATTACAAAATAATCGCGCATGACGACAACTGCTCTGTAGTCAGTCGCATATCGGGGCTGTGCGACATGAAGCGCCAGACCAATACAAAGCCCGCGCCGTGACGTTTGACCCCGCGCCCGCAAGGCGCTAGCTCAGTCTCACGCAATCCGGAGGCGCGCGTGACCGAAGCCCTTGCCGACCTGCTCATGATCTGGGCCGCCGTCTATGGCGCGACGGTTGCGGGCTATTTCGGCCTCGGCCTCGCGCTCGACGCGCTCAACCGCCGCAACCCCGCCCGCCGCATCCAGCAGGCCCGGCGCGGCGAGGACCGCGCGCGCGTCGAGATCGTCCAGTCGCTGAAATCGCTCACCGTCACCTGCTTCTGCCTCGCCTTCGGCCTGTGGGCGCAGGCGCGCGGCTGGGGGCTGTTTGCGCCGCTGGAGCTGTCAGTGTGGTCGTTCGCGGGGATGTTTCTGGTCTCCATCGTGCTGTTCGACGCCTGGTTCTACTGGGGCCACCGGCTGATGCACTGGCGCCCGCTCTACCGCCATCACCTGTGGCACCATCGCTCCGTCGCGCCGACCGTGTGGAGCAATTATTCCGACACGCTGCCCGACGCCTTCGCGATGCAGAGCTATTACCTGATCGCGCCGCTGGTCCTGCCGATCCCCGCCGCCGTGCTGATCGCGCATCGCATTTACGACCATATCAACGGCATGATCGGCCATTCCGGCTTTGAATACTTCGCCGACCGCAGCACGCGCTTTCCTTCGCCGTTCGTCTGCACCACGTTCCACGATCAGCATCACGAGAAATTCCGCTACAACTACGCCAACTTCTTTTCGTTCTGGGACCGGGCGATGGGCACGCTGCACCCCGGCTATGATGCGAAGGTGGCCGAGTTCGAGCAGGCCGAACCGGTGCATCTGGCGTCGGAGAAGGCCTGAGCGGAAACAGTCCATCGCTGCAGGCCCGGTTTATCGCCGCGCTGGCGACACTATCCTCTGCACAGGGGTTAGGGAGGATGCGATGGGCCTGCTGATCGACGGCGCGTGGAGCGCGCAATGGTATGACACCGGCAAGACCGGCGGCGCCTTCCAGCGCGACGCGGCGACATTTCGCAACTGGGTCACAGCGGACGGCGCCCCCGGCCCCTCGGGCGAGGGCGGGTTCAAAGCCGAGGCCGGGCGCTATCACCTCTACGTCTCCTACGCCTGCCCCTGGGCGCACCGCACGCTGATCTTTCGCGCGCTGAAGGGGCTGGAGGGGCTGATCGGCGTCTCGGTGGTCTCGCCGCACATGCGCGAGGACGGCTGGACGTTTCACGACGACTTTCCCGGCGTCACGCCCGACCCGATCCACGGCGCCGCATTCCTGCGCGACGTCTATCTGGCGGCGAAGCCCGACATGACCGGCCGCGTCACCGTGCCCCTGCTGTGGGACAAGCGGCGCGCGACCATCGTCTCAAACGAATCCGCCGAGATCATCCGCATGTTCAACAGCGCCTTCGACGCGCTGACCGGCGACGCGCAGGATTTCCACCCCGAACCGCTGCGCGCCGAGATCGCGGCGCTGAACGCGCGCATCTACGACACCGTCAACAACGGCGTCTACAAGGCCGGCTTCGCCACCACGCAAGCCGCCTATGAAGCCGCCGTGATGCCGCTGTTCGAGAGCCTCGACTGGCTGGAGGGCGTGCTCACCCATCGCCGCTATCTCACCGGCGAACGGATCACCGAGGCCGACTGGCGGCTGTTCACCACGCTGATCCGCTTCGATGCGGTCTATCACGGCCATTTCAAGTGCAACCGCCGCCAGATCGCAAGCTATCCGGCGCTGTGGGGCTGGCTGCGTGAGCTGTATCAGCGGCCGGGCGTGGCGGAGACGGTCCACTTTGACCACATCACCACCCACTACTACGCCAGCCACGAGACGATAAACCCCACCCGCATCGTGCCGATCGGCCCCGATCAGGACTTTTGCGCGCCGCACGGCCGCGAGGCCCTGCGCGCGGCGTGACGGCCTTCTCTCCGCCGCGCTTGCGCGCTAAGGCTGGCGCGAAACAGGCGGGGGCGGCGATGATCGAGCGGGCGGAGGCGTTGCGGCAGGTGGACGACGGCGCGCGCGCGCAGGCGCGGCGCATGGTGCGCACCGCGCGTTATGCCGCGCTCGCCTCAGCCGCGCCGGGCGACGGCTGGCCGCTGGCGAGCCGGGTGGCGCTGGCGACGCTGGTGGACGGCTCGCCGGTGTTTCTCGCCTCGACGCTGTCGGCGCATACGGCGGCGCTGGCGAAGGACGGGCGCTGCTCGCTGCTGATCGGCGAGCCGGGCAAGGGAGACCCGCTGGCGCACCCGCGCCTGACGCTGTTGTGCGTGGCCGAGCGCGTGGCGCGCGAGGCGGATGGCGACGCGCGGCGGCGCTATCTCGCCCGCCACCCCAAGGCGTCGCTGTATGCCGACTTCGCCGATTTCGGCTTTTTCCGGCTGCGCGTGGCGGGGGCGGATTTCAACGCAGGCTTCGGCAAGGCCTATGCGCTGGAGGCCGCCGACATGGCGCCGCGCGCCGACTGGCGGGCGCTGGAGCAGGGCGAGGCGGCGGCGGTGGCGCACATGAACGCCGACCACGCCGACGCGGTGAACCACTACGCCCGCATCTCCGGCGCGCGCGGCGGCGACTGGCGGCTGACCGGGCTGGACCCCGAAGGCGCCGACCTCGCCTGCGGCGACGAGGTCCGCCGCCTGGAGTTCATGACCCCGGTCTCGGATGCGGCGTCGCTGAGGGCGGCGCTGGTGGCGCTGGCGAGAAGGGCGGTGTGAAGGGGGGGGCGTAGAGGTGGACGCTCGGCCCTGAGCGATAATTCGACCGCTTGATCTCACCACATTGCAGCTCGATCACAACTACCTTTCGTGTTCAATGCAGCGAGCCTGCCGATGACCTTCCACGCAGCATAGCTGTTCTCGCCTACCCAAACGTCTAAAGCTGAGCTACAAAGAGGCGTCTGGAATTAAAATGGTGATAAAATGGCTGAACTTTCCTCTCAACCCACTTCAATTCAATCTGCATACAGCTGGCATTCCGAACAGCGCCTCTATGTTAACCGGCGATATCAGAGAAAACTGGTGTGGACGCTCTTAGAAAAGCAGAAGCTCGTTGATTCAATAATGAAAAAGTATCCGATTCCAGCAATATTACTTGCGGAAAAAGAAGATACAGTCTCACACTATGAAATTATTGACGGATTACAGCGTCTAAATGCGATAATTTCTTTTATTGAAGGAGGCTTTCCGACTGTAGATGGTCGGTATTTCAGCATCGCTCAGTTTCCGACAGCAAAAGCAAATTTGGAGGCTGAAAAGTATCAACCAGTTTCGCAGGATAGCGTAATAAGCGCAAAGGAGGTCTCTACGATACTAGATTACTCTCTTGCATTCTCTATCATGAGGGGCGCAACCGAGGATGAAATTAACGACGTGTTTGATCGAATAAACTCTTATGGCCATAGGCTAAGTGATCAAGAAAGACGCCAATCCGGCATACAGAATGAATTTTCCGATCTAGTCCGCAATATTGCCTGTAAAATTCGGGGTGATCAATCACAGATGCAACTCCCACTCGATAGGATGCCAGAAATATCAATTGACCTTCCGATGACTAAGCACGGTTATGACGTAAAGGCTGAAGAGGTATTTTGGGTTGAGCAAGGCATTCTTAAATCTACTGACCTGCGCGATAGTATGGATGAGCAATGTATAGCAGATATATCAGCCTCAATCATTAGTGGATCGGTGCTTGAAAGAGCTAAAGACGTTCTTGATAAGGCGTATGAGAGAGATAGTGAAGAGGCTAAGCAGTTAGCCGCGTCCTTGTCCGTTTACGGCGCTGATAAATTTACTTCAGAGTTTGAATACACAATAAACCAAATTGAATTAATATGCAAAAGTGATATGGACGATAAATTAAGAAACATTATTTTTGAACACCGAAATACCAATGCATTTCCAGCAGTTTTTTCCGTAATATTTATTGCATTCCATGAAATTTTTGTTGGGCAAAAGAAGTCAATCAATAGCTATGGCGGCATGAAGGGGGCATTAACAAATCTCAACCGCAGGATTGACACATCTCGTAGGTCAACATCCTCAGAGGAGCGGCGAAAAAATATTGACACCATTAAGGCGTTAATATCTTCCCATTTTTCTGACCTTGACCCATCGAAGGACATTTATGCAAATCATTCGACAGTCGATATTGACAGCTATATTCGCTCGACAGGCATGGAGTTATCACGGTACGAATTGAAGCAAGGGATTCTACAATTGGATGAGGGTCGTAATGTAAATTATGATCTTCTGACTCGCCTTGTACAAACCGCTTGTGGAATTGCGAATAATGGTCCAGCCCGAGGTGGGCATATCATTATTGGTGTAGCTGACAAAATTAAAGACGCTGAACGAATTTCGAAGCTGGATGGTGTCCAAGCTCGCAAAGTTGGAATTTGGCATGTGGTCGGCATTGATCGAGAGGCCAAAGCCCAGAGCATCAGCCTTGAACAGTATCATAGCATAATTAGACAGGCATTTGAGAAATCGGAATTGTCAGAGCCTACAAAGGCAGCAATTCTTTCATCTATCGACTATAATGCATACTATGGTTATGGAGTAATAATAATCTCCATTCCATCTCAGAAGGAGCCAACCTATGTCGGCGATCTGATGTACTGGCGAGACGGAGACAACACACGGCTAGCGGAGGGGGCAAAGCAGATTTCTGATATCGGGCGTCGCTTCTGATGTGAAGCACACGACAGTCAATGTCGCAGTTCCAGTTCTGGATACGGCATTTTCAGTTTTCGGACGGCTCCATGACCGCGCTTGCATAACTGATACAGTATGTGAGCGGTGACTAAGTGTCTGAGTCGCCGTTGCAAATTGCACCCCTCACTTCCACCCAAACTCCCCCGCCATCTTCTCCACCAGCGCCGTATGCTCCGCCCTTAAGCCGTCGAGCGCCGCGACCAGCCCGGCGTCGTCCAGCCCGGCGGCGTAGTCCTCGCCGCCCGGTGGACGGTTCTCTCCGCGCCGGTGCCGGGCAGGGCCTTGCGCGGCTCTCCGGTCCTGATAGATATGCAGAAAGACCCCATCAGTTTTTCGGCCAAAACCTATGCGGGTTTTCCCCGGAATGCGAGGGCCTTCGCCGGGCCTCCGTCAGCCTGTCCGGCGGCCCTCGCCCCTGCCCACCGGCCCGCCTCCGCGCCGTTGATCCACTCTGTTGACCGGGCGGGCGCGGGCGGCGCAGGGCCGCCGGGGTCGTCCGATCAGATGGCGGCGTCGCCCAGCGTCAGGTCGCCGTCGCCGATCAGGACGAACGGCGCCCAGAAGAACGGGTGCGAAGTCTCCGGCGCGGCGCGCAGCGCGGCTTGCGCGCGCTGCAGGGCGTCCGTCAGGGTTGCGCCGTCGTCGCGCAGCGCCGTGTAGAAATCCACCATCAGGCCGGTCGTCTCGGCGTCGGCCACCGGCCAGTGCGTCGCCAGCACGGTGCGCGCCCCGGCGCTGAAGAAGGCGCGCGCCAGGCCCGAAAGGCTTTCGCCGCCGCCGCCGCTCTCGCGCAGGATCAGCGAGGCCGACGGCGGCCCGCCACCCGCCCCGCCACCAGCCCCGCGCGCCGCCCGCGCCCGCGCCGCCGCATCGCCGCCCAGCGACGCCAGATAGGTCGAGGCGGTGTTGCACGCCGACAGCACCACCAGTTGCGCGTCCAGCCGCAGCGCGCGGATTTCGGACGCCGTCAGCAGCCCGTCGCTGTCCTCGGCGTCCGTCGCCGACACGGTCAGGGCCGGTTCGGTGAAGCAATCCGGCGACGGCCACAGAACCCCGTGCGTCGCGAAGTGCGCCACGCGAAAGTCCGCCAGCGTTCCCGCCGCCGACGCCGCCTTGATCGCCGCTTCAGTGAAGGCGGCGCCGGTGCGCGCCTCGGCGCTGGCGCCGAACAGTCCGGCGACGGCGGCGACCTCGGCCGCCGTGCCCGGCAGGGCGCCGATGTCGTCGATGGCGCGCGCGAGGCCGATGCAGTTCGCGGGCAGGTCGGCGGCGCGCAGGATCTTTTCAGGCTCGACCCCCGGCGTGAAGTCGCCGAACGCCGCGATGGCGCGCCGCCCCCGGCTGGCGCCGACCCCGCGCCTGATGTCCACCAGATTGCGCGGGCTTGGCACATAGGACAGCGCCTTTTCCGCGCCCAGCCAGCGTATCGCGCTGTAGTCGCCGCGCCGCAGCCATCCGGCGTCCGGCGCGCTGTCCGGCGGCGCCGTGACCAAGAGTTCGAACGGCAGGCTTTGCAACGCGCCGGAGGCGGCGATCACCAGCTTGCCGTAGCCCGCGATCGCGGCCGCGCTGTCGCGAAAGATCAGGTCGTGCAGCGTGTGGGCCAGATCGGCCTTGAAGGCGGGGACATAGCCTTTCCCGTCAACCTTCACCGCCTGCCTGACGGCCGCGACGATGGTGGCGATCTGGCTTTCGGTCGCCCGCAGCGCATGCGCCGACACCTCGGTTCTGGTCACCACGAAGATCATCGAGCGCGGCTCGCCGGTGGCGATCTGGATCAGCGCCTCGTCGGGCCGCAGCGCGGCCTGCAGTTCCTCCAGCGAGACCGGGGCGGCGATCGCGGCGCCGTATTCGGGCGAAATCCGGTCTCGCGCCGCGCGCAGCCGTTCGACCTCGCCTCCCGCGGCGGCGACCTCGCGCGCCAGCCGTTCGCTCTGTTCGCTCTGGTTGAGCGGATCCTGCAACTGGATGATCTGGAGCGCCTTGATGGTGGCGAAACGCTCCTCGGCGGCGCGCCAGGCGCGCACGGCGTCGGCCTTTTCGGTGTCGCCCTGCGCCAGCAGCGCCGCCGCGCCGGAGACGGTTTGCGCGGTGATCGAGCGGCGGATCACCTGCGCGGCGCGGAACATGCGCGCGGCATGGTCCCGCCGGGCGTCGGGGTTGCGCGCCGCCTGCGCCAGACTCAACTGGAAATAGGGCCAGATCGTGCGGAATTCGACGATCACGGGGGTCTCTTCGTAGATCCTGAACCCGCGCTCATACTCCGCAAGGCTCTCCTCGATCCGGCCAAGCGCCGCCAGCGCGCGCCCGTGCGTGATGCGCGCGCGCGCTTCGAGCGGCGACCGCGCCAGCAGCGCGGCGAAGCTGTCGGCGGCGCTTTCGGCGTCGCGGCGCGCCGCCTCATAGTCGCGCCGCTCGTAGGCGATCAGCGCCCGCTGCGCGAGAAAACGCGGGCGGTAGAGCGCCGCCGACCGCGGGACCAGGTTGACGAGGTCGAGCGCCTCGTTGATCGAGTCCATCGAGCCGTCGAGGTCGCCCTCCAGCAAAAGAATGTGCGCGCGGGCGTAGCTGTTGGCGGCGGAGTCGATCACCGATCGGCGCGACTCGTCCGACCCGCCGACGATGGCGTCCTCAAGCGACACGGCGAGCGACGCGACATCGAGCGACTCGGGGAACGCATCCGCCGCCGCCTCGGTCAGTTCGCGGGCGCCGATCACGGCGGAGCGGTTCAGCAGGTCCTGCGCGCGATACGCCTTGAGCAGCGCGCGTTCCCGCTCCAGCCGCCCGGGCGCGATCCCGGTCCCGTCGGACAGGAGGGCGTCGGCGCGCGCGAACAGGCCGAAGGCGGTCGCGAACCGCTCCTGACTGGAATGCGCGAGGGCCTGATTCATCAGGGTGAAGGCGCGGGACGGGCGATCGGGACACTGGCCGGCGACGTCATGCGCGCCGTAGAGCGCCAGCAACCCCACGAAGGCGTTTTCGGCTTCGGCGAACTTCAGGCTGAAGCTGTTGCGCTGACCCGAGAGAAGCAACTCATCGACCTGCCTGCACAGGTCCGCGTCGGCGCGCGATCGCGCCGCAGGGGCGCCGCCGTCCTCGACCGACGTCCCGACGCATGAGGCGATCAGCGCAAGCCCGACAAGCGCCGCCGCAAGCCTCAGCATTGGTCGTTCTCCGCGCAGGGCTGCGTCGGGCTGACGAAATCGGCGGCGAAGCTGGGCGGCAGGCCCCACAGCTCCTCGTTGCCGAAACTGCCGAACAGTTCGAGCAGCGCCTCCGCGTCGATGTCGAGCACCGGCGGCGTGACGATGAGCACCTGGTTCAACACATTGGGCAGGGGAAAATTCGTGCAGTCGCCGACATCGCCGACAACGCAGTTGTTGAAGCGGAACTGCGGCCCCCGCTGCGGCGTCACCGGCAGCAGCCCGCCGATGCGCTGACGGGTGTCGCCGATATAGCCGAAGGCTTCAGCCGAGGCGGGCTGGATCAGGTCGCCGAAGCTCAGGCCGGGCGTGTTGATCCCGAAATAGGCGTTCGCGCTGTCGAAGGCGTCCGCCTGCCCTGGCGGCGCGGCGGCCAGAAGCGCGCCTGCGACATTGATCCTGAGCGGTCCGGTGAAGAAGAAATCGTTGGGCGCTGCGGGATCGAACAGAAAGCGCGTCGGCGCCGCAAGCGCCAGCGCGTCCTGACCGGCGTCCGCAAAGGTGAAACCGGCGTAGAAATCGCCGCCGCGCAGCGTCACCGCGCCGATGGGATTCACCGCGCCGACGAAATCGCGAAACCGGATCTCGCCGCCGCCTGCGGTGACGCTCAGCGAACCAAGGCCCGCGCGCTGCGCCCCGATGGCGGGCGTTCCCAGCGGCGGCGCGGCGTTGAGGCCGTTCACCGGGCGGTCGAAGCGCACCGCCGCCCCGGCGGACGCCGAACCGGCGCCTGTGGTGTCGATCACGAAGCTTTTCCCGTCCGGCAGATCCAGCCGCAGCGACTCTGGCGCAAGGCCCGCGACGCCTTGCAGGGTCGCAGGCTGGGCGAGCGGGCGCGCAAGCCGCGGCGGCGCGGCGGCGGCGTCGTCCAGCGCGGATAGCCGCCCCAGAAACACCAGCGCATCCGTCGTGACGATGCGGCTCGATCCCGCGACCTCCCAGTTGGCGACATGCTGCGTCGCGGGGCCGATTCTGGACGCAGGCCCGGCGCTTTCCTCCACAAGCGTGGCGTCGCCCGCGATGCGGCGCAGCGCCACCTGGCCGCCAAAGCCGTTCTGCGGATCGGTGATCGACAGCGCGCGGTCGGCCGACGGGCGCGCCGCCGCGAGAGAGAGCGCAGGGTCCAGCCCGGTCGAGAAGTCGCTCGCCCCCGCCACCCGGATCGGCCCCGTCCGGCTGACCGGCGCCCCGGCCTGCGCGGTTCCGGATGCGCGGCGCGCAGGCTCCGCCGCGCGCGCCTCGGCGTCGGCGACCGTGACGCGGCCGACCTGCCTGATCGCCGCGTCGCCCGCATCGCCCCCGGCGCCCGCCGTGATGCGCAGGTCGCGCGCCGCTGTGACCGGCCCGAGGATGACCGACGCCGCCTCGCTCAGCGTCACGTCGCGGCCCTGCGCGCCGACGGCGCCGCCAACACGGTTGGCGGCGTTGGCCAGCAGCACGTCGCCCCCGGCGATGAACAGCGCGTCGGCGCCGACGTCCAGCGCCGCGTCGCGGCCCCCGGCGCCGGTGATCGCTCCCCCGGCCTCGACGCGCAGCGCGCCCGCCGCGACGATCCCCATCGGCGCCGCGCCGCCGACGCCCAGCATGATGCCGTTCGCGTCGTTCAGCATCACGTCGCCACCCGCGCGGGCGCCGACGCCGCCCCGGAAGTCATTGTCGGCGGCGCCCGTCGCGTCATCGACCAGCGCGACGGCGCCGCCCGCGATCAGCCGCGCGGCGCCGGTGACCGTCACAACGCCCGTCGCGCGCGCTTCGGGCGCGAGCGTGTCGGCGAGTCCGCCGGTCTTTGGCGCCGCGACCCGCACGGCGGCCAGCGCCTGCCCGGCCCCGGTCGTCGCGATGTCGCCGGCAGGGGCAGCGGCCGTCAGCGACCCGCCCACATCCAGCGCGCCCAGCACGATGTCGCCGCGCGCCGCCGACAGCGCGACGGCGCCGGCCGCCAGCGCGCGCTCGATGCGCAAGCCGTCGCCGGCCCGGGCGTCCAGCGCGCCGAGCCGCAGGTTCCGCGCCGTGATCCCCGCCGCGGACGTCAGCGACAGATCGCCCGCGCAACCGTCGGCCAGCGCGATCGCGCCGCCTGCGGACAGGGTC
>Ga0100381_1005621_pt1 | contig 10371 bp, 9 predicted proteins | sample CryGeymeta201505_FD_80416 | JGI IMG/M metagenome (GOLD analysis project Ga0100381, IMG submission 80416) | Groundwater microbial communities from Crystal Geyser aquifers in Utah, USA - Crystal Geyser metaG 2015-05 | ecosystem: Environmental > Aquatic > Deep subsurface > Groundwater | place: USA...
ACCCACTTCTTGACATGAATTTATGAATGGATGATTCCCTTATCTTTCTTGTTTGAGCTTGGATCAGGTTTGTAAGGGAGATGTTTGTTGCTTGCCTGTTTGTTATCTTTTGATGAACTTCTGAAGTTAGTACCACTTGAGGCAAAATTTTCGGGTTTCGCAGGTTCTTTTACAGGAGGTTTAAGGTTTAAATCCTTTTCTGATTCTTTCTTTCCAACTCTTTCAAAGTTAGTGTTGCTTCCCTTCAGACTTATTTGGTTACTGGCGGTAGAGCCTGAAGGTTTAGTGAACTGATCTGTGAAATTTTTAGCAGGAGGACACGCCAAAGTGCTTCGAGGGATCGTCTTAGGAATGGGCTCGCTCATGAATGGATCATTGAGGATGTCTTCAAGACCGGGTCTTTTTGAGGCATCAAGAATCAATATTTTTGTGATCAGATTCCTTGCATTTTCAGAGATAGAGACGTGTTCAGGGAAAGAGTAGCTACAAGCTTTGATCTTTTTGTAGGTGGTTTTGACCTCAGGGGTTTCAAAGGGTGGTTTTCCAATGAGTTGAGTATAACTAAATCAGCAATGAATTACATGATGACGCCGACAGACCAGATATCGACCTCGTAAGAGTGTCCCTTTCCTTCTAAGATTTCAGGAGCGATGTAGTTAGGAGTACCACAAATGGTTTTCTTTTTCTCCTCATTATACTCCAACCTTGTGGCCAATCCAAAATCTCCCAATTTGATTTCCATATTTTCATTCAAGAACAGGTTGCCCAGCTTCAAACTAACTAACAAAAGAGTTACTCTCGATGGATGACCTTGTTCTGGTGGAGATAGATAAGCGAGTTGACAATTTGTGACAGGTAATACATGACTTCCATTTCAGTCAAACGTTTTCTTCGTTTGATAAGTTCATTCAAAGTTTGATTGGAACAAATCTCCAACAGAATATAAACGTTTTCATGGTCTTAAAACACATGCTCGAACTTAACGATGTGCGCGTGACTGAGAGACTTGTGAATCTTAATCTCAGTTATAAGCTGAATAAACACACTCATACTTTCTGCTTGGCCCGAGAACGATTCAAAGTGCTCTTGGCGATAATCTTGGCAGCAGAGATTCTCTTTGTTTCTAGGTTGGTGACTTCATAGCACTTTGCGAAACCACCTCGACCGAGAGCTTTGCCCTTCGAGTACTTCTTTATAACCACTTCTCCGTTTGTCTTGGTAATTTTTTACTCGATGATAGCCTGATCAATTGCGGCCTCTTTTTCTGAATGCTTTTGTTCCTCCATTCAAAATATATATTTACACCGACCACCTATCCCTAAATAAATAGTTTATCAAGTCGCAATAATTCCCATAAATGTCCTCTCTCATCCTGTCTACTTCGAAAAAATATCGAGTTCAAATGTATTTCAGCTCTACTTTATCTTAGATAGTTCAATAAATCTCACATTTGTTCAGAATCAATTCTTTAACTAACCAGGAGTTTTGTAGCAAAATTAAATGAAATTCAAGCAACAATCATCATAGCTTTACAATTTCCTTCTCTTTGAGGACCCATCTCAACTGGCTGTCTTCTTCTCGACAAGCTGTGAAACTCAGCAATCTAGTAAGTTCCAGCATTTCCATAATTTTAAGCTTGAAGAGATAGTTCTTGTTGAACTTCATGCGATTGAGGCATTAAGCCTGACAAAAGTCATAGGTTTCAAGCAGGATCTGAATGTTACAATATTTACCTCAAGATTGAGATGCCTCTTATCGATATTTCTATTGGTAACCTCGCAACGATGGTCAGAAAGCCAACGGATCTTTTTCCAGTCTTTCTCTTGATCCTCCAAAAAGACTCTCTCATAGTCTAGGTTTTCTCTGATCTTCACAATGATATCCTTTGATTCGTTGACTTAACTTCTGATGTAAAACGACTCAATGGCATATGCAAGATCTCTGATAGCATTTTGTTCAGCTTCTCTATCTTTGATAGGCAGCCCAGCATCTTCGTAGTCATCATCAACAGGCAACAGATGGATTCCTCGTTCTGATAACTCATAAAGGATTGAAGCTGGAGTCCAGTTTCCTTACTTGAGATCTCTCAACTCTGGATAATCTTCATCAGTTATCAGTTTCACATTATAATCAGTTATCTCGAACTGCAACCTAACTAAAAGAAAAAGTACATGAGTCTGTTTGGTTTTTCCTAGCCTTCTCTTGGAAGCTTGAAACGTTTGAGCTCAATATCTAGATGTGCTACTCCTTCTTATACACTTCTCAGCTCCCAAGCAACATAAGGATAATCTGTGCATCTATCTTGAATGTAGGCGATGGGTTCAGGGCGATATATACGACAGGTGGCCTTTTTGTCCTTAGGGTCATATTATATGATGGTATCAGGAGGTAAAGGCACCCATTTTGATGTATTAGTATCATACTGAGCAAGCTTCAAACTTGATTGATCAAAAGTGTGCAAGAAGACATAGCTAGGAATCTGATACATGATGTTGAAAGGTTCCTTGATCAGATTCGGTGAATGCTTGATGAGAATTTCAGCCTCTTTGTATTTTTTCTTCAGAACAATGTTGTTTATCCTTTTGGATCCCATAATCAAATCGAAAAATTAGAGGATGTAAACACCCCCAATTATTAGGAATTTTGTGGGATCTTAAGGGAAAGGGTTGTAGTTGACCCATTAAAACTTGGCAATAGTGTTCATGTTCATCCACTTTGAAGGAATCTCAGTGTTGAGGCCGAATTCCTTGATTTAGATGGGTCTGAATTTATTTAAATTTTTTGTTGTTGGGGAATTGAGGAACATGCCAATTTTTGTGAGCCTGTTCATGTAATACTGATATTCAAGTACTTTTGCCCCTTCTATCTTCTTGTTTGGCTCGCCTTTTTTGCTGATTTCACTATTTTTATCTTCCATATCCTCTGCTCCGTTTGCCATCTAAATCATGATTTTATCAAGTTTTTCCACCTCGATTCTTCTTAATTCTTTGATTGCTCGCTCATAGTATCTTTCTTGATTAGTGTCGTGCTAACTTCTCCTCTTGAGAAGGGCATATCCTATGTGCCTCGCATAAGTTTCTGCCTCCTCGCAACTCTTCAAAGTTTTGCTCGGTCCTTCGTATGCTTCTTCTCTGAACGAGTTGACAAATGTTGATAATTTAGGACCTGACGTGTCGTAATTTTTGTGATACTATTGAGTGAGCTCGTCCCACTGTGTTTATTCTTCCAGTTTTGTGATGGCAGCTTGCTCTGCCTTAATCTTATTAAGATAATACTCTCTGTTTTGTTCCTTTTCAAGAACGATTCTGACTCTTTATTCTTCTGCCCTCTTTTATCTTTAAATTTGGGCAAGGCGCTCCTCTTATTTTCTTCTTTCTTCCTATTATTCTCTACGCTGCTGTTCCTCAGCCTACTTCTTGCGCTGTTATTCTTTTTTGAGTTCTTCGAGTTGTTTTTTAGTGAGTTTGGGTGCTGCTTTCTTTGGTGGCATTCAAATAAGTTGTATTATCAAAGCTGATAGATCAATGTAACATAACAATAGAAATAAATAGGCTTTCAGCATTATCATATTTTAATTATGTCAAACCTATAGGATTGGAAAGACAAGTGCAAGGCTCTCATCGAAAAGGTCACGAATAAGGAGGTTGTGACAGCTATGGCTATAGTGGCACTCATGGGCTCGGCTTTCTACTTCATGAGAAGAATGCACCTCAATCAAAGTCCAGCCTAACTACATCTTCATCGCATTCAGAGCAATATCTAAAAAATAACTGAAAATAATGAGTCACTTTCTACTCTGATCATCGAAAAGGAGCAGACATTAGAAAAAAATAATATCACAATGGTTTATAATTTGATTTCCAAGCTCAACTAAAAATAAAAAGGAACTAAGGAGGCCATTAGAAATCCATTCTTGCCTCCTTTCTAAGAAGTACCTGTTATTGAATTCAGGGATTGTACATTCAAGATTTGGGGCCAAATCACCGCCTTCTTCTCAATAAATACAACATCTATCGAGGTCATTTACTTGTGACGACCAAGTAGTTTGCTCCTCAAGACTAGCCTCTTCAAAGAGAGGACATAAAGCAAACAGTGTATGCTTTCAAAGCCAGCAGAGGTCTTTATTTTTTCAACAGTGGTCCAAGAGCTGGCGCTTCTCAGAAACATAGGCATATTCAAATATTTCCCAATGAAGCTAGATAGCTTCCTCTTTTTAGAAGCATTCTCTAATATGTTCGCTCCAGGAAAGCTAATGTCTAAGATTTCAAGATAATTTAGTATCCCCCTTTCAATTTTGCCCACGGACTCATCATTATTGGATCTGCTGGAATGTACAGTTAGAGTGAACATGCTGAGTCAAAATAAGAACACATGTCTAGAATGCAAGGCCGTTTAGCAGCATTGAAGGAAAGAAGCTATCAGGCCTACGAGAAATTATACAAAGAGTTCATTGGAGATCGTGACATTGATTACAATTTGGTCGGTTGCTAAGATTTTCTGTTACTAGTTCCCAGAAGCCAAGAAAAAGCTTTTGATGAATTGGGGGTCAATGCTGTTGGTATCCTGTCCTTTATTTAGGTTTCATGGGCTCAGTCCTTTTCAAAAGTAAAGAAATGTGGCTAAATTTCATCAAGGAGGATCGTCACGGTTATCGGATTCTAGAAGACATCACTTATCCAAAAAGCTTCAAACGTTGATCACTTCCTTTCATTATTTAAGAAAAAAATCAGATAGATTTATTTTTTGTGCTGTAAGCCATAAAAGCTGGCATCTTATAATACGGTGTCTTCCCTTATAATATTTGCTATATTCTAATTTTGAATACTTTATGGGTCAATGCGCAACTGGTTCCCGAAAGGACTAGTCTAGAACTTACTCGTTCGAGAGTTAACCAGCCGGGACAGAAGCTCTCAGATACAAAAACCTTCCCAAATTAATTTTCCATGGGACACTTGCCAACGCCAAACTGAAGCAGTACCCCTACGTGCCTTTCCTATAACTCAGAGCAAAGCGACAGCATATTTTCGAGTCAGATAATGCTAGAGTTTCGTCCTTCCAGTCAAAAAATGCGGAGACCATGGAACAATATTGGTAGTAATCTGTCGATGCAGTGGCGAATCAATGAGTCCTTTGACTTCCAGATGACCGAGTACGAGCTAAGAAAGCAGTTCCTTGAGGTATCCATCTTAAAGGAAGATGGCGAGCAAGTTGGCAACATCAAGATCAATTTGTTTCTGATAGCTACAGGCCCGTTCCATCAAGACTTTGCCATCCACTTTCCTCAAAATAGAGTCGGTCGTATCGAATTTGACCTGAAAATATCACAAATCATTGATCTCAAGATCGAAAGTTTAGAATCTTAGATTCTTCTCAACAAGAAACATCCAGGATAATAGTTTTGCTATTCCATCAAAACCATCGTAAGAGGTCAATCTATTTAGAACGGCTTCTCGGGTTCATCCGTCGAAAGTGGCTTTAGCTATCCTGCAGTTGTTTTGCTTCAGAATAAGGTGGAATAAAATAGCCTTGATTGTCTCGCATCTGAGTTCCAATTCAATAGACGAAAAAGTTTAAGATAGATTCCCAAATAGATTTAATAGGGCAAAGAACTAAAGTGGGGTAAAGATGGTGGGGAGTTGCCAGTCATTGAAACAAAAGTTGTAGCCTCAGAACTTCACAATATATACTTCCAGATCCTAATTTGGAAATACAAAAGTTAAATTGACTCAAGCAAATAGCTTTTCGCAGATACATACATATCATTATACAAATTGTTAGGAACATAGGCTTCGATTCTTAAACAGGGGCATAAAGATCTGGAATCGAGAAGCATCACAGTCAGTGAGAAAATCGAGCATAGCGGAAAGAACTACGGAACAGCCAACTTCAAATTTACTATTATCAACCAGACTTACTTCAAACAGTATCTACTGTGTGTTCATACTTAAGACGGAATCATGAAAACTAATCCGATCTTTGGAATCGAAGGCACCACCTCAACTGATAAGTGTGCAGAACTTCATGATTTGATATCTCTCAGCAACACAGTTGAACAAAATGTAATTTCTTTAAACAAAGAGTAAGCTGATGATGGGGCTCGGCTCTGCATCAGAAGGCTCATTAAATAAATTGAAGAAGATCTCAGTTCAATTTATCAGCTGCTAGAAAAGACCTACTTCAGTCCTTCTTTCTTGTACAACTACTCCTCCGAAATGGATCTTCTTGAAGGCCAGAAAATTCTTATTGAGTTTGGCATGAAATTGACGCAATATGTCTCCAGTTAAGACCCAGTAGCCAACGATCTATGCTGGCTGATACTCATATCTCTTATCAAGAGAGCCGAGTTCAACCTAGTCCATATGGGTTTCAATTAAAAGCAAAAGAGAGACATCCAAAATAATAGAACTGATGATGTTTTGACCTTCAAGCAAGAGGTCGCCAATATGTACAAAGCTTTTCTTTATAAACTTCTGGATCTGGCTCTCAACTCAATCAACCACAAAGGCTCAGATTACGAAAGAACCTTTGCCTAGATTTTCAGTGCTTATGCATATTTTTGTATCCCATAATTTCGTAAAGAAATCAAACGTCTTGTCACAACTCACTAGAGTGATCCTGAGATCGTATAATGGAGAGAGTCAGACTTTAACCTTGGAGACGGAAGCAGAGACAGAGATAAAGCAAATACTTTCAAAGAAATGTTTGACTGGTAACATCATTTTTACAAATATATCCGGAGGGATGATAGAATATAGAGCAATAGCATCACTCTTTCTTAGATATTGCATCAGAACGAGTGGAAAGGAAGGTTCTCCAAGAGAGGCCTAGCCTTCTTTTATTTCATCAAATACTGGGTCACCTATGTTGACAGTACTCTTCATAGCTCACCTTATATTCAGTGGAACTATTTTCCTGGATATATCAGCCTTGTGAAAGCCTTTCTTGTTGAGCTCAAATTAAGACCCATCCTCGAATACCCTGATGGAATGATAGAAGCAATTCAAAAGCTGCTGCTAAACTAAAATTTGATCAACCCAATCATCAAGATTTTGGTGACAAAAGTCAAAGCCTATGACTCAACAGAAGTGATGAAGACAATCTCTTATCTTCACTTGATTTTTGAAGCAGTTAGCAAAAGGATGAAGCAAGTGCCTGTGAGCTTTAATTATAGTTTCTTCTTCAAAGCTATCAAAATCATGCTTGAAGTTGACTTTTCAGTGACCATGGGAGCAACCCTTACTCTAATCTACAATCATTTTAACCTCTTCCATCTGTAATTCAGAAGGAGCATGTCAATGTATTTACTTGGCTCAGTTTTCTTTAGGCTTTTTTTGCACTGGAGTTACAACGTCAGATACATCTTCAACCACCTCATTGCATATAAAATTTATAGAGATGCAGTTCAGGAGCAAATAGGACTGGCATCCTCTCAGGTGGCAGATATCAAGCATAATGATGTCCTCCATCGATATGACGAGGTCATGAAAATTCTGGCTATAGAATTGAAAAAATATCAAACTAATCGAAAACCTCCTCTTCACCCTTCAATTGCCAAAAGTTATTTCAAACAAATGAAAATTCGACTTTACTAAAAGAATAAAAGTAAGCTAGCAAATATGAAGGAAGAAGATTACTACTTGGATAAAAGTCTCATAATGAGCAAAAGTATATAATCACTTCCTGAAATAAGCGCTTGCAGCCTAAAACCTCTGAACGGCGAGTTTATGGCATATAGCTAAAAATCAAGCTCCTAACACTGGAGCAACAAAAAACCCAATATGATGAACAGATAGAATGAACAACAAAATTCCCACAAAAAAGATGATATCAAAAGAACAAGCAGAAATAACTAATTTTCTTACGTTCATGATCACATTGGCAAAAAGAGCAGCCTTTTCCATCAGATCATCCCTGAAAGCTAATGTACTTTTCTTCTTACTTAGTCATCCTACCCCCAGTCAAACAAAAACAACTTAAATCAATTGAACCCTGCCTTGTTGCCTATCGACACATATAAAAAATTCTCTTTTAAGGGTTCGAGAAAGGTAACAGTGACCCTCCTGTCATCCAACAAGAGATCTCGATCGACAAGCGCTAAATCAGACCCGGACAATACGATGAGTGGTGATAAGCTTACTCAACTACGTCCAACTGGGATTATCTATTTATTATCATCACAAGTATCTTCTCTTTGATCTAGTCTATTCATAGCCCTTCATTAACTTGACCTCTACTTGCCGTAGTTTTTCTTGGTATTTTCCCAAAGTGCTCTCCAGAGATGTCAAAATTTCCCGCTCTTTGGTCAATTTTTCTCGAGCTTGATAAAAGTTCTCTTCCTGGATTTATTGAAGACTGTTGATCACCCAACTCATGTTGGGAACTTCGATTTTGGGAGGTTTTATCGGTTCTTTGGCATCATCCTTGATCGTCACTTGACAATCTTCCTTCTCTGTTGCTTGTTCAAACATACCACCCAGATCATTGCTGTAGTGCATGTCTTGTGATAATTTTTTTAGTTTTTATCTGTAAACATCCAACTCTTGATTTTTTTTCCTCATATGTTCTGTTCTATCATGCGTCTTGAGGACCGCCTAATGTGTTTATGAGGTTTTATTCTTGATTTGTTCAATCCGAGCGATCAATCTGGTGGCCTTGGATGCATAGTTGTTGATACAAGACTGATGAGATAGCATCCCTTGAACTGAAAATTAGTGACTATTGTCTCGAATCAATATGTATACTCACATATCATTCAAAGCCATCATTACTATTTAAATGCTTAGAGACTATTACTCGGACGTCAGGGTCACTTAAAGGCTCATTTTCGAAAGCAATACATATTTACTCAACAATATGAGTCATAGAGTTGATTCATTCACCTCTCATAAGACTCCCAATTCAAAAAGAAGATAAAAGGAAGATCTAATGGATCCTAATAACAAGCCAAATCCTATGACAGTAATTCGCTCACCTCTAGAAAATTTATCAAATGACCTCACTAAACCTATTATCAATCAATCTTCATCTTTGCCTTTAGCAGCCTTTTGCCAAGAGACGAGTAAAAAAAATTTAATATGTGACAGGCTCAACTATATAATGCTTAAATTTCTGCAAAGATTCAGAAATGAGCACGAAGATGCTGGAAACATAAAGATCAACATAACTCGACTGAATCAAAACAAAATTCAGGAGAAAATAATATCAGAACCTTTGGTTTCTACAGTTCAGAAAAATCAATAAACAGTAATATGGTTTATCAAGCGGCTTATCTCAGCAGGTATGGCTATGAATGAAAAATAGTTGAGTTCAGTTTGCTAAATGCTAAGCTTGCTTTTGGCTAAAGATTAAAACACAGGAAATTATTCAAACGGCCAACAACTTGAATAAATCATTAAGTTTGTTAGTTTGATGGAGAGACAGATTGAATCGATTGTTCACTGCTAGAGTGGAGCCACTTTTGTCCACTTTTGGCCACAGCTCCAAGGGTTTTCCTAGCTGATCAATCCTATGCTCCTTTCTGTAAGCTGTACTATCAAAAATCAGATAAATGCCTTCCAGAAGAAAGAGAAAGCTCGTGAATATGCTAAAAGTGACTCATCTCAGCCTGTATAAACTCCTCCTCTGACTCCTCAAAACGAAATAGAGTTAGATGAGGTGGGAGATTATCGCTGCTCGAGGATTTCTTTCATCAACCTCGATGGCTATGATAGTCCTTTCAACTTAATTATGGCTAAATATTTGAACAAGTATGTTCAGTATATGTCCTTTCCTCTTGAAGTATCTGCTTCTCTATCAAAACAGTTTCTTTTGGGTCGGTTGACATAGGACGAATTAAACAAATTTTGTAAAATATTCAAAACCGAGGTAGTGACTGATAAGGAATTAGCCGAATACTATAAAAATTTACTAATATTTCCTTTATCATTGTCGATGTTACAGTAAGCTCCCGATATCAAACATTATCATTCTGCTTTCGTCTGGCATATCATGAAAGAAATCGTCCTAAACCAGATACGATAGTACAATCCTTCCATGATTATTATTTCGTATACACATCTAATCAACCTCAAGCCTGTTCATTATGAGGCCATCCTCAAAGAGTTAGCTGTATTGACCAACATGAAAATCATGCTTTACAATAATTTGACTCATAATCATACCCTATTTTCGTCTGAACTTCAACCTCCACTAACCGGCTAATGGTGGCTTTAAAGAAGCATTTGGGAGCAGGTAGGATTAACTTCTAGGCAGTTTGAGAGAATCTCCATGTTCATGAACATCAATTCAGGGAACTACAGTTTAGATAGAATATAATAACAAGAAAGCGATGTTGTCGACTCTTTCTAAAATTATAAAATATTAGGATATGCA
>Ga0100381_1005649_pt1 | contig 10344 bp, 10 predicted proteins | sample CryGeymeta201505_FD_80416 | JGI IMG/M metagenome (GOLD analysis project Ga0100381, IMG submission 80416) | Groundwater microbial communities from Crystal Geyser aquifers in Utah, USA - Crystal Geyser metaG 2015-05 | ecosystem: Environmental > Aquatic > Deep subsurface > Groundwater | place: USA...
AAAACCTCAATGTTTTTATGAGGGAGTATTGTTGTGTAAAATGCGAAAAAAGGGTTTCGGACATTTAGGTAATAGGTAAAAAGTAATATTTCAAAAAAATAAATTGTGCTGTTTTCATTGTAAAAACCGCGCTACGCTTTTAGCAAATATATCAAAATCACCAAGGTGGTTATTAATTTTATCTGCCACTTCGTCATAATCTATTTCCATATAGTCATGCACCAGAATGTTGCGAAAACTTGCGACAGAAGCAAATTTTCTTGAAAATTCTAGCTCAAGCACATGTTCTCTACCAAGAATTTCTATAGCCTCTCGTCCGTTTTGAGGCATCTGGAAACGCTGATCAGATATAACAAGCTCGCAAATATCTATACATGCTTCAGAAGCAAGTTGTAAAAATCGCTCCGCTTTAGCTCTTTTATTGATATCTTCCTATAATTCTTTTCCAGTTACTCCTTGGAGTGACTGCAAAATAACAAGATACTCTCTTAACTTTTCTAGTCTTAAATTAGCTTTGTCTATTGCATCTATATTATTCATACTGTAATCCTTTCTCAGCTATTGTGGCAATGCTTATTTCACTATGTCTTCTTATATATGGTAATCTATCAAAGTACTCAGACATTACTCGATGCTCAAAATTAATTCTCTGAGAATCATTGTTAGAAACAACATCTTTCCGTGGCAATATTGCAGAATACTGAAGCTGTATTGGGGCTAAATTTAGATCTATTACATCTATTTCATCGTGTTCTAATATCTTTCCAAGCTCACCTATATATTCAAGCCGCTTAGCAAATCGTTCTTTCTTACCAGTGTTTTTTTTGAAAAAAACACCAAAATCATAATCGCTTTGAAAATAAGACTTGTTCGTCGCTTGAGAACCAAAAAGATACACCATTTCAACTGGCTCATCAGAAAAATACTCCTTAATTTGTGTCATTTTTTTATCAGATATCATAACTACATTATATCACTTCATACGTAACCAAAGACGTGTTATTATACAGACATGGATCAACAACCTATCCAAGAAATTCTAAAACTACAACAAACCATAGCTAATACCAAACTTCCCGAGGATCTTAAAGAGAAAGTTAATCTATTACTACAACGCGCAGACTCAGCATTAAAGTACTCAGGTAAATCAGACACTTTGGACTCCGTAGAGCAATATATTGAGCAAGTTATCCGTATTCCCTGGTTTACTCAAACTCAAGACAGTCTTGATTTAAATCAGGCATCCCAGATATTACACAAAAGCCATTATGGCCTAGACCCGCTAAAACAGCGCATACTTGAATATATAGCCGTAATGAAACTAAAGCAGCAACAGCAAAGTGGTGAGAGTGCTATGCGTGCACCAATTCTCTGTTTTGTCGGACTAGTTGGCACTGGAAAAACTACCATTGCCTACTCAATAGCCGAAGCTATGGGCAGAAAATTGGTACGTATCCCTTTTGGTGGTATGGGGTCTGCATTAGATCTAAGAGGGCAATCGCGCCAACACGCTGAAGCTGAACCAGGACAAGTTATCAAAGCGCTACAAAGAGCGGGAAGTTACAACCCCGTTATATTGCTTGACGAAATTGATCGAGTAGCTGAGGGAGCCCGCACCGACATCATGGGAGTCTTAGTCGAACTATTAGACCCGGAGCAAAATGCCGCTTTTACTGACCACTATATTGATTATCCCGTAAATTTAAGCAATGCCTTATTCATAGCCACCGCTAACAATACCAGAGGAATATCTACGGCGGTTATGGATCGACTTGAGCCAATTCAGATGCCATCATACTCAGACGCTGAAAAAATCACCATCGGTAGAGACTATGTATTGCCACAAGTTATCCAAGCTTCTGGACTTCAGCCTGGACAATTGACCATTGATAACTCTGTCTGGCCTAATATTGTGCGACCACTAGGATACGATGCAGGTATAAGAACACTAAAACGCACAATTGGTGCTGTTTGCAGAAAAGCTGCAAAACTTATCATCGAAGGATCAGTGGTTTCCGTACGCGTTACTCCAGAAAATATCAAACAGTTTGTTCCACAGGTATAGTTGTGCTAAAATAAGGTCATCCACATGAAGATTGCCGTAATTTCGGACATACACGACGCTAAAAAAAAGCTTGTATCAGTTCTCAAATCTATTAAAGAACAAGAGTGTAACATGATATTTGCACTCGGTGATTACACCACCTTAGAGACGTTTAAGCTCATTGCATTAACCGGAATACAGATCTACGCTGTTTTTGGAAACATGGACGAAGAAAATGACAAAATTGAGAGCTGGATCCGCAAATCTACGAAAGATATTAATCTACGCCGTGAGATGAATCGAGTTCAGATAGAAGAAGAAAATTATGCACTCACACATTATCCAGAAATTGCTGAAAAACTATTAAAAAGCGGTATGTATGCACTGGTACTATATGGCCATACCCATATTGCAAAACAAGAACAAGATGAAGAAACATTAATGGCTAATCCTGGAGCTGTTAAAGATGGTACATTTGCCATATACGACACTAAAACAAAAATATTTGAAGTTAAATCTATTTAAATCTACAAAATAAATGAATTCTATTCGCATTATTCCTCTAGGTGGCTCAGACGATGTAACACGCAATATGTATGGTTATGAATACCGCCAATCGGGTACGGTTACCGACATATTACTCGTAGACTGCGGTATTGGTTTTCCAGACGCTTCCATGCAAGGGGTCGACTATATTATTCCAGATATTAGCTACTTAGAAGATAAACTAGATAAAATTCGTGGACTGGTACTTACACACGGACACATGGATCACATTGGAGCCCTTAAATATATTGCACCTCTGCTCAAGAATCCTCCACTATACGGAACAAGACTGACAGCTGCGCTAGCCGAAGCAAACATGCGAGAATTTGGATTACCAAATATTGTCAAAGTTGTAGATAATGACCAAAAATTAAATCTTGGTCCCTTCAAAGTTTCATTCGTACACGTTACTCACTCAATTCCAGACGCAGCGAATCTAGTAATTGAAACTCCAATAGGTAAGTTTTATCATGGTTCGGATTATAAATTTGATTGGTCTCCAATTGATGGACGACCAACTGAAGTAAATAAAATCGTAGCAGCTGCTGGAAATAATGGCTTCTTATGTCTACTATCTGACTGCGTACGCAGTGAAAATTCTGGATATACTCTCTCGGAGAGAATAATAGACAAGCATCTTTATCAAGAACTACAGCAAACGGAAGGGAAACTTATCTTTGCCACTTTTTCTTCCAATATCTCTCGAATACAACAGGCAGTAAATGCAGCAGTTAAAAATAACCGTTTATTCTGTTTTCTTGGTCGTAGTATGCGAAACAATGTTGAAGTGGCAAAACGCCTAAAGTATCTCCAATATCCAAAACATTCCGAAGTTAAAGAAAACATGCTTGGAAATATACCAGATAACAAACTTGTACTTATTGTTACCGGTAGCCAAGGAGAACCAAATTCAGTATTAGCTCGCATTGCTAATGAAGATCACAGACGAGTTACTACCACCTCCAAGGATAGAATTATTATTTCAGCCGATCCTATTCCAGGTAATGAGACATCTGTAAATAGCATAATCAATGCTTTTAGTAGTAGAGAAACCGAAGTCGTGTATACAGATATTCATGATTCTATGCACGTATCTGGTCACGGGTCCCAGGGAGATATAGCTCTAATGCTGGGACTTACAAAGCCCAAATACAGCATTCCTATTGGTGGAGAACATAAACAGATGGCTCAATATAAAAAGATTGCAATCGGCATTGGACTCAACCCTAAGAGCATTTTCATACCTAAAGGTGGCGACACTGTCACATTCGATCAAGAAGGCAAGGCGTATATCGACACACCAATCGACTTGCACGATGTAATAGTTGATGGATATGGTATTGGAGATATAGATAGCAACGTATTAAATGACCGCCAGCAACTTTCTCAGGAAGGATTCGTCAATGTGGTAATATCTTCAAATAACATCACTCTCATTACTAGAGGCTTCATTTTTCACGGAGAAAAGGAATCTAAGGTTCTTTTTGATGAAGCTAGATCTATCGTAGCTAGCTTATTAAATAAGCAAAACGGGGATTATAAAGAATTAAAAAGTAGAATTACAAAACAACTAAAACAGTTTTTCTATGAAAAAACTGGTCGTAACCCACTAATTCTTCCTGTAATCATACAAAACAAGGTATAATTAACGTTATGGTCCACCGTAAACGGAAAAAATATCGTAGACGAAAAAAACTACTTAACTTTAAACCTAAACAAGACACAATATATACTCTTATAGCAATTGGTTTATTTGCTGTAGCAGGTATTATCTTTTTTTCATTGAGAGACAATAGCTCTCCATTAGAAGTTGTACGCACAACTATAGTTGAATATATTGGCTGGGGAATAATATTAGCTCCAGTCATCCTAATATCCATCGGTCTCTTGCTGTTAAAGCTTAAATTTAGCTTGACACGACCTAATGTTACGATGGGGCTCATATTAACAAGTATTTCAATAATAAGCTTAACGAAAGCTGGGCGAATTGGCGCAGATGTATTCGTCAATATTTCCTCATTTATTTCTACAATCGGCGCATTTTTCTTACTTCTTCTGTTCACAATTGCAGGATTAATGATTCTATTTAATACTTCACTTGATAAAGTTATCATCGTGGCAGTAGATGCTCTTGATTACCTTAAAAAATTATTTGGAGCCGGATTTTTCTTTGACATAAAAAACGTATTTGAGGAAAAAACACCAGCTTTTGATAGCGCAGTGCCTAGTCTAAAAATTAAAGGCGGAAATGATGACACTAATTCATCGGAAAAAGAAAGTCAGCCAATTCCCGAAACACTTGAACCATCACAGTCACCTACCATTCCTCGAACTATTCCAATAGATCCACAAAACAGCTCTAACAATGGTTCAATATCCACAGTCTCAGCTATAGTAAATACCCCTGAAGCTATTGCTAAAAAATGGAATTACCCGCCATTAAATTTATTAGAAGATATGAAGACACCAAAAGCAGACTCTGGCAATGTTAAGGAAAATGCAGATATCATAGAACGCACCTTGGAAAGTTTTGGAATAAAAGCAAAAGTAACAGAAGTAAATATTGGTCCGGCAGTTACTCAATACGCTCTTAATATTGCCATGGGAACAAAATTGTCTAAAATTACTTCTCTTTCCAACGACCTAGCGTTAGCACTCTCTGCGCCAACTGGACAGATAAGAATCGAAGCTCCAATTCCAGGAAGAAACTTAGTCGGAATTGAAGTACCCAATCTTACACTACAGTTTGTAACTCTTAAAAAGATGCTTTCAGACAAAGTCATGCATAATTCAAAATCTAAATTAACTGTTGCATTGGGTCTGAATGTAGCAGGTGAGGCAATGACGGTTGATATAGCAAAGATGCCACACGTTCTTATTGCGGGAACAACTGGAGCAGGAAAATCAGTACTGCTAAACGCATGGATAACATCTATTCTTTACCGTACAACCCCTGCAGAAGTACGCTTAATTTTAATAGATCCTAAGCGAGTTGAACTAACATCATATAATGGAATGCCACATCTATTAACCGAGCCTATTGTTGAACCGAAGGAAATCATTACTTCTTTAAGGTGGTCAGTAGGAGAAATGGAACGACGCTACAAAATATTCGCTCAAGTTGGAGCACGAAATATTGAGTCATATAACGAACATGCTGGTTATCAAGCCATGCCATACATTGTAATTATTATTGATGAACTTGCTGATCTCATGTCATTTGCTGCTTCTGAAGTAGAGGACTCCATAACACGAATTGCCCAGATGGCACGTGCGACAGGTATTCACTTAATCATTGCAACCCAAAGACCATCGGTAGATGTTATTACAGGATTAATGAAAGCAAATATTCCATGCAGAATTTCGTTCAGCGTTTCAAGCTCTATAGATTCTCGAGTTATTTTAGATTCAGTTGGCGCTGAAAAATTACTAGGCAAAGGAGACATGCTGTACATTCCTCCAGATCAGGCAAAACCAACACGCATTCAAGGTGTGTTTGTCTCCGATCAAGAGGTTAAGCATTTAATAACGTTCCTGCGCAGTGTAGAAACTCCGATTGAATATACCAACGAAGTGGTTGAAAATGCAGACAAAGTAAGAAGCGATGGCGTTGTTATGAAAGCCGCTGGCAGCAATAATGACCCTCTATTTAATGACGCTTTTCAACTAGTCTGCTCTGCAGATAAGGCATCAGCCTCTTTGCTTCAACGCAAGCTCTCCATAGGCTATGCTAGAGCTGCAAGGATTTTAGACCAACTACACGATGCAGGCATAGTTGGAGCTGCTGAAGGATCCAAGCCAAGAGAGGTATTAGTCCGCAACCCTGATCTAGTCAACGACCAGAATATATAGAGTCCAACTCTATAATTTATTTCTTAACTACTCCAGAAAAAAGCCTAATAGCTGGTCGTTCTTCTTTCTTATATATAATTGGTATTCCTAAAAGTTGACCACATTTGCACTTTAGTGGCTTTTTTGGTAGCTCTTTAAATATTCTGTCAAAATATAATCTTTTTAATATCCCCGCTCCATCCTTTTGATAATCAAATAAGTACTCCCCACACTCAACACAATGCAACTTAATAATCTTCGACCACCCACCTCTAGCTTTCTTATATCTATCACTCTTGATCTTATATAATTCTTTACCAAAAACAACCACCTTATATTACTTATAACATATCTTGTCCTCACATTTTAACCACAAATAAGTATTGCTAGAATTCTAAATTTAAAACAATAACAACTAAACAAGAACCACAATAAGTATATTGATGTAACACCAATAGTATTGGTACAATATCTTTCATCATGGGATTTGAGAAATTTATAAACACCAACAAAAGAACAGAGAGTAGAATAACAATTACAAAATTTAATTTATTTGGCTTTCCAACAAAGTTTTACGAAGAAAATATCATGGATAAGTACAACCATGTTGTACTCTATTGGAATAAAGTAGAAAGGGAAATAGGTTTACATTTCATAAGCGACGAAAATGAAAAATATAAGTTTAAAATTATCCACAACAAAAATGGGTACGGAGGTCAAATTATTGCTACAAGTTTTTTTAAAGTTAATGGAATTGATCCCTCGGTACACAGGAAAAGATATGATTGGGAAAAGAAATACGTGGATGGAATTGGAGAATTATACATAATTAAGTTATCTCCGAACAACAACTTTTCTGCCAAGGAAAACTAACTATAACTGGTTATTCTAAGACAGAATATATGTAAAGAGATTCTGTTAAGATGGCTAGCAATCTATTTGAAAAAGACATAGAAAGAGAACTAAATAAAGTTCATAATTTGATACCTCTACCAGCTAAGTATAAATCTATAGGTATATTAATAGGATTTATATTGTTCACCATTTTGAAATTTTTTAACCCACAAGAAATAAGTAATAATAAAAAGGAAATAAACCAATCCAGTGTTCTAGGAGATAATAATTTCATTACATACAATCAAAATGTAACTCCTATGCCCTCGCCAAACATAACAGAAAACAATTGCTATGTTGATAGCTGGATTCCCTTTGATGCACATAATTGGATAGGGCTAAATTACCTCTTCAATGAAATAAACGGAATTTATTCTCCCAAAAAAGTAGGTGGGGATACAATAATAATTGATTCGGTAGCTTCATATAATAAACCTTGCAAAGGTCCCGTTGATTTTAAGATAAAATTTATTCCACGCTCAAACAAACTGATTAATCTTAACTTATATTACGGAACATGGTTTAGATGGGAAATTGGAGGAAATGATCTTCGATCTGTTAGATTATATAAAAATGAAGATGGCTGTTCCACAGCTTTCAAAGGTATAGATTCAGTAGAAATACCAAATACATATCTTACAAATATGGATAGGTTTACAACTGGTGAACCAATAACCGCAACTATGTTCGTATATCTTACAAAAAAAGGTACTTTAAAAACTGAGCTACTATTTGCATATAAATCTGCCATTACTAGAGAAAATATATCAGTTACAGGTAGATTTTTTCATGAATTTGACGTATCAGATTCATGCAGTAAGAATAATGAACTCCTAGATATCACAAAAGATTCACAATTAATTGGAGTGGGATTAATGCCTAGTAAAGGTCAATTTTCACATCTTGGAGAGTTACCAAAGGTAGAATTTATTGAATTTACCGTAGCTAAACCATAAATAATCTGTACATTCCAGGAATGTACTAAGTTGACATATTAGGTTATGAAAGGCTGGACCTTTCATATTTCGCTTACCCCATCTCACTTGTCTCTTCATAAGAAAACTTAGAAGAAATAGCCTGAATATAGTTTTGTAAAATATCTTGCATTGCAATCATTTTAACACTAGCTAGAAGAATTACACTCACGCTCAACTTAAGGCTAGACCTTCCATTTCATGTAGGGTCTAGCCTTGTTTCGCTCTTTTTTACTCTTCCAGTTGAGATATTTGATCAAATGAATATATAAATCCGGGCCCTGTATTTTTCAACTATTAATAGTATCTATATAAAATATTTGCTGTCTGATATTCGCAAAGAGTCAATAATCTATCTGTTTCTACCATTTGGACCGTATTTTAACACCAATAACACGAACCATTAATCTAGCCTTGTTTCGCTACAACTTAATAAGGTTACTCTTCCAATTGAGATTTTTCTTCTGATCCACCTAGAGCCTTGGTGGTTTGGATTCGCTGACCAAGCTTCGAGAAGCTCCCTGTGACCATATTAAGCATATTAGTAGCATTTGTAAGATGTTTCTGTAGAGTTCCCATGCCGACCGATACATCCTCATATTCTTTTTCAATTGAGCGCAAGGAAGCCAAAATTTGCTGAGCCCTTTTCTCTATTTTTTCTCCTTCAAAACTCATCAAAATCGCTTGCATATATGCATAAAAAGTAGTAGAAGAAACAGGTAACACGCGCTTCGTGCCAGCATACTCAAACAAATCTGGCGAATTTACTACTTCATAGTATACAGATTCAGAGGGAATATACATCAAGGCATAATCAATTGTTCCTTCTTCGGTTAATATATACTTCTTTGAAATATCCCGAATATGTTTGCGAACATCATTGGTAAATATTTTCTTATAGTTATTCGTCTCTTCCTCCGTTTTTGCTGTTGCTAATTTGCGAAAATTTTCAAGAGGAAATTTGGAATCAATTGGAATTAATCCATTACCAGTTTGAATTGCCGCATCTACAATAGCCCCTGATTTGAAAGCATATTGTAAATGAAATTTTTGCTTAGGCAGTAGTTCTGTTAATAACTCACTCAAAACCTGCTCACCTATGTTCCCACGCAACTTTGGAGACCGCAAAAAATCCTGCAACTCCTTCATTCCACGCCCAATTTCAGACATTTCACCAATATTATGCTGAACCTTACCAATAACTTCAGCCGCTTTATCCAGTCGCTCGTTTAAAGAACGGGTATTCGTCTCCATTGACTGACTAAAGTTCTTCCCCTGCTCATCCATTCTAACATTTGTAGATTTAAGCCATGATAATAGCTCATCAGATGGCTTTTGTTGTTTACTTAGATCCCCAAGCCACTTTCTAACCAAGAAAGCAAAAATAACAAAACCAATAATTATTATCCCTATAAGAATTAAACTTTGATCCATTGCAATAAGCATTATACAATGTATATATGACGCGAAGACAACAAATTACCCAAAAAAAAATTAATCCACTCTATTTTGGTTTGGTTTTATCAGGTACCGGTTTTTTATACATTTTGTTTAGAGTCACGCCATCTTCTCAACTTGTTATATCAATTGAACTTATACTCCTTTTTTTGGTTCTATATTTCATCCTCTCAATCATAAATCACAATAAACAAATTAGCTTGGTTTTAAGCTTAATTGTCTCCATTTTTCTAACCATAAAATTCCTGCTCAACCACTAAAATCTTCATGGTAAAATAGCACTCTTAACGTCGTAACAAACCTATGTTTACATCTATAATAACCGACTGTAGTGATGATAATGCCTTAAACCGGCAGGTAACTCGGTATTCAAGTTTATTAGATACTCCCGTATCTGTCGTACGATTAAAGTTCTTTGGTTCAGAGGGAAATGGAGAATTAGAGGGAGCCGGTAATTTAATAGACACTATCGATGCCACAGGAGGCGCTCCTGGAGTTGTAATAGTCAATACTGCACACCGGGACGGTAAAGGTAAAAAATGGCCCAATGGAACCCCGTTTGGATATTTCTTTTACAAAAAAACACTGATCATAGCA
>Ga0100381_1005662_pt1 | contig 10330 bp, 7 predicted proteins | sample CryGeymeta201505_FD_80416 | JGI IMG/M metagenome (GOLD analysis project Ga0100381, IMG submission 80416) | Groundwater microbial communities from Crystal Geyser aquifers in Utah, USA - Crystal Geyser metaG 2015-05 | ecosystem: Environmental > Aquatic > Deep subsurface > Groundwater | place: USA...
AATGTAGAACGTATCGACTAATTTTAATCAGTAGATAAATTCACTATCATGAAAGAAGGAACAGTAAAATTCTTCAACAATGCAAAAGGCTTTGGATTCATCCTTCCTAGCGACGGAACTCCAGACATCTTTGTGCATGAGTCAGGTCTTATTCACGAAATCCGTGAAAATGACAAAGTAAAATTTGACGAAGAACAAGGCCGTAAGGGCTTGAACGCAGTCAATGTAGAACGTATCGACTAATTTTAATCAGTAGATAAATTCACTATCATGAAAGAAGGAACAGTAAAATTCTTCAACAGTGCAAAAGGCTTTGGATTCATCCTTCCTAGCGACGGAACTCCAGACATCTTTGTACACGAATCAGGTCTTATTCACGAAATCCGTGAAAATGACAAAGTAAAGTTTGACGTAGAACAAGGCCGTAAGGGCTTGAACGCAGTCAATGTAGAACGTATCGACTAATCAATCAGTAGATAAATTCATTCAGACCCTGAGAGTTTCGGCTTTCAGGGTTTTTTTATGGGCTTTATCTTAGGTGTTCTGCCCTTTCTCAGTCTAATTTGACTCCACCTTCGCCGAAAAGGCTTCGGCGGACGAAGACGGATCTGCAATAGTGTTGCTGTTGCCAGAATAAGAGGCGCAAGCTTACTTGATTGAAATGAATAGTATGCTGTTTCAAAAACTCAGGCCCATTCCAAACCAGGAGCTAATTCTTCTGAATTGAATTCCAAATGCAATACCCTTCGCTTATTCTTCGATAGACTTTTTGATGAAGCGTGAAGCAGCAATGGCTTCATGATATGAACTGCGCCTGAATTCATTTCGCAAATTCTAGGTTGCGCATGCGTTGTAATCGTTTCAATTTGCTCAGGACTTAAAATGTCCTTATGTGAGCCACTTAATACTTTCAATGCTCCGTTCTTTTCACTGGTGTCGTCCAAGTGAATTCGCAGAGTGAATCCAGCCTGCAGAATAGTTAGAGGAGGACGAACTCCGTAATTCTCTTCCTTGCTCGTCCATTGGCTATATCCTTCAATATCCGCCTTTTGTTTGGTTTGAATGATCAAGTCCTGATGCCAGCCAACCTGCCAATTGTGCTCATAACTTTTGCTAAATAATATCGCCTTTCTCAAGACTAGATTGGGGTTCAACTTCTGGAGAATCATATTTAAGTTTTCATTAAAGAGCATGGGCTTTAAGTCAGGAATCTTCCCCAACACATTGCGGATTGGCGCTGAATGCTCACCATGGGGTAAGTCACCCACATACTTATAGACGGCCATTTTCATTTTGTTCACCTCCCGCGTGGAATACACGTTCCCAAGAACATGATTGCCCTGATTGGTGACAATCGCATTCAGTGACTTAAGACTTGTTTCATCTATCGCGCAATCGTAGAGATCTTTGCTATGCATAAGCCGAGAATAAATTCGCCGGCGTAAATTTAGCGGCGACTCTACGCGTAAGGTTTCTCCAAAGCCCAAGAGTTCGCGCTCTAACTCAAAATTCAACTGTACCTCAAGTTGAATACGGATTCCCCAAGGTGTTTTATCAAGTATTTTTTGACTATGATGGATAGGTTTGGTCATGACATAAGGTGCCGATTGATGCTGAACCTGCACGATAACCGTTTGTGGAGGCTCATTTATATTGACACTTACACCTACCACATTTTTAAAATAGTCACTGACCACTTGATCATCCTCACTCAGTAAAGGGGTATCGGAGATAGAAAGCGACTCAATACGATCGAGTGCTAATAACAGATACTCCTTCCTTGCTGTCCTTTTCCCCAATACAAACCAGCGATTTCTGTATTCCTTTAATAGAGCGGGGTGGAATTCAAAACTTTGGGGATTCCTAGCTTTAAAGGATTGATACTCCAAGAGCAAACATCTTTTTTGCTGAATGGCACGGTAAATCGGATCGATAAAATGAATGCCTTTTAAGGAGTCGTTCTTTTCTAAATCAATGATGGGACGCTGTTTGGTTTTGGAAACATGTACCTTGTCTTCCAGCTTCTGTACCATGCCAGATAATTCCTGAAAGTGGCTAAAGCCCTTAAACTGACGCAGTATTTCAACCACTTCTGTGAGTTTCCCTAAGTCCTGCTGGGTGAGTGGGATATTGGTAATGGAATATTCAGGGTCTTCATAGGTATAGAATTTCTTTTCTATCACGATTATAGGAGCTTGATAACCCAGCTTTTCACTGCGCATTACTTGTATATCCATCTGTACAGTGCGCCTACTCACGCCTTTATCAATGCCTTCAAATTCATAGAGCGCTTCCGAGCAGGCTTCAATCAAATCATCAATAGTCCATCTTCTTACTCTGTTTCTTAAGCAGTTATCGATGGTTTTAAAACGAATCAGTGCATTGCGATTTACCGGCATTTGAAAAATTTCTATAAAAAAAGTGAAAATAATTCATCTGCGCAAAAAGACTGCGCACTTGGGTATTTGTTTTGAATCGTCAAGCGGAACAAATGTTTCCAGATTACCTCTCCACAATCGGGTGGAGAGGTCGCCTGGAGGGCCGGTTGACGTATTAAAAAGATCGTTCATTGAAAAAATTGCTTTCGAGCAGATAATCTTCTCCCGAAAGGAGAGGCTTGTCAAAGTGAATCATTTACTAGTTCGTGCGGGTTTCTAATAGCCCCACAGTGCTTTCCGAAGTATGCTTGGTACAATGAGTAGCGTTTGACGTCTTTGTGTGTCGGAGGTTCGAATCCTCCCCTCAGCAATGAGGTAACTCAGTCTGGGTAGAGTAACAAATGGTAAGGGAGAAATCCTGGTCAGGTTCGAGTCCTGAATTCGTTTAGACCGTAAATCTAGACACAATTGGACTTTTAATCCAAATCCAGAAGCAGACCACTTCTTTAAAAAGGTCAAAACATCGAAAGCAAAGAAGGGTTTCAGCCAAAGAGTTCGCTCTGCGGCACATTGGAACAGCCGAATTGCGCAGGATACCGTGATTTGATTTTTATCTCATTCATTTTTTAGGTTCTAGAAAAATGAAGCGGCTAAAAGGAGAATGACTCAATGCCGATTCCGCATGGGAAAATGGAAAACCTTCCGCGCTTTTGCCTAAAAATTGAAAACGAATAGAAAGGAGTATAAATATGAAAAAAGTAAAAGTACAAACAGGATTTAGTGCCATTGTTTACAAAAACAAAAGTGCACAACGTGTATTAACAGCTGGTGATTACTGGCTTGGTTTCGGTGAGACAGCCGTGCAGTTTTCTATGGCGAAAGCCTTTGAACCTGCTGAGGGTTTAGAGGTCGCTTTAAATCAAGGTGTAGTGAATGATTTCTTGCATATCATCGATGTTGCAGACAATGAGATTGTTGTGCGTTTTGAGCGCGGACGAATTGCCCAAGTGCTTTTCCCTGGTATTTATGCCTTCTGGAAAGGTTTTATCGAGTATAGCTTCACGCGTATTAACCGCGATGAGGTAGAAATTGAAAGCGAAGAATTGAAGCAATTAACCAAACTTGGTTTGATGAGTGCGACTGTTCGTAAGTTCAGTGTGGAAGCAGTGCAATTGGGTGTTTTGTTTATTGATAAACAATTCGTTCGCATCTTAAATCCTGGCAACTATGCGTTCTGGAACAACCAATCAAGTGTTCAAGTAAGCACGGCAGATATGCGAAACCGAATGATGGAAGTTGCTGGACAAGAGCTCTTAACGCGCGACAAAGCCAGTATTCGAATGAGTATGTTCGTTCAGTTCAAGGTGGTGGATATCATGAAAGCCTTGGTCGACAATACCGAGTACGAGAAGCAGTTGTATACCGCGTTTCAATTGGTATTGCGGGAATATATCGGTACAAAAACCCTCGATGAAATCTTGGAAAATAAGGAATCGATTGCCGATTATGTGCTTGATAAAATTAAAACCGTGGCCATTAGCTTAGGTGTTTTATGCACTGATTGCGGTATCCGTGATGTAATCTTACCTGGTGAGATGAAAGAAATCATGAACCGGGTATTGATTGCTGAAAAACAAGCGCAAGCCAATACCATCATGCGACGTGAGGAAACTGCTTCTACACGTAGCTTATTGAATACCGCCAAGTTGATGGAAGAGAACCAAACACTTTGGAAATTGAAGGAGATGGAATATGTTGAACGTATTGCCGAAAAAATCGGCAGCATCAGCGTCAATGGAAATGGTAAAATCATGTCTCAATTAAAAGAGATATTCAGCACCAGCAGTGCCTAAACAAGAGCTCCTTCGGGAGTTTTTGTTTCTTAAATAATACAGTAGTTTTATAAAATTAATCAAATGGAATACACAGGAAAAGATTTGATAGCCATGGGATTGCCTGAAGGAAAAGCTTTAGGAGTCTGTCTATCATTAATAAATACTCTAGAGGAAGCAATTACACAAGAAGCGCTTAAAAGCAAATTGCTGGAGATCTATGCGCAACCGGATGAATTCTTGGCCGATGCACAATTTTCTGAGCTTGCTGCAGAATTGATTCGTCTAGACAAGGAGGAAGAAATCGCTTTATTAGATGAAGCGTTAGATTACAAAATCTATGGCGCAGAGGGGATTGAAGAAGGTGCGATGAAGCAAATGAATCAAGCCATGCGTTTACCAATCAGTAGAGCGGGTGCTTTGATGCCGGATGCACACCAAGGCTACGGATTGCCAATTGGTGGGGTATTGGCTACTGAAAATGCCATCATACCATTTGGCGTTGGCGTGGATATCGGTTGCCGAATGTGCATGAGTGTCTTTGAGCTTCCATCCAGCTTATTGGATGAAGAAATCGGACGTTTTAAGATGATGTTGAACCGTAGCACTAAATTCGGTAGAGCTACTTTTCAAAAGCCTCAAGACCACGAGGTTCTAGCAAATCCCTTGTTCAATGAAATCCCTATTGTGAAAGAGCTTCATAAAAAAGCTATTCGTCAGATTGGATCTTCAGGTGGCGGAAACCATTTCGTGGAATTCGGCGTGACGGAGATTTTAATCGAAGACAAGGAATTGGGGTTAAAACCTGGCAAATACTTGAGCGTCTTATCGCATTCTGGCTCTCGCGGCTTTGGAGCAGGGGTGGCCGGTCATTATACCAAATTGGCTATGGAAAACTGTCGCTTACCACAAGAGGTAAGGCATTTGGCTTGGTTAGACCTCGATTCAGAATTAGGAACTGAGTATTGGTTGGCCATGAACTTAGCGGGAGATTATGCTTCGGCATGTCACCACCAAATCCATGCAAAGATTGCGCGCGATTTAAAGCTGGAACCAGCTGCCATGATTGAGAACCACCATAATTTTGCGTGGAAGGAATTTGGCGCGGATGGAAAGGAGTATATCGTCCATAGAAAAGGGGCAACACCTGCGAGCAAGGATGTACTTGGCATTATTCCAGGTTCCATGACCGCACCAGGATTTATCGTTCGCGGAAAAGGGGAATCGGCATCCATAAACTCGGCTTCACACGGAGCAGGAAGGGCGATGTCGCGCACCAAGGCTAAAAACACATTGGATCCTGCGGCAGTCTCTAAGCACTTGGACGATGCAGGAATCACCTTAATTGGTTCTGGCTTAGATGAGGCGCCAATGGCGTATAAAAATATCCACGACGTGATGGAACGTCAGAAAGACCTGGTAGATGTGGTCGGAAGCTTTACGCCAAAAATCGTCAAGATGTGTGGCGACAACCGTTTCAGAGAGGTGGACTAGTTCCACCTTTTTTATGGTCTTTTTTGTTTTTCCCGAATCTCTTGTGCGACATTATTACAAAGCGCAATCGTCTCTCGCCAATAATCTCTTTCCATCGAACAAACCACAATACTAGTTTGAATATCAGGATAATACTGGAACATGGTGCCCCAGAATCCACCATGTCCATATGCCATAAATCCGTCGCTTTCCCAAGCCATTAATCCTAAACGATAATCCGTTTCATTTTCTTGCTTGGGTGCGTTTATCGTGGTGAGCAAATCAACCGTACTTGAATCAGAGAAAAAGGCTCCAGAAAAGAGCAAACTCGAAAAGCGAGCTAAATCTCCAGCTGTTGAAACAATTCCTCCTGCACCAAACAGGTCAAAGCTTGGATGAAGAGTACGTGAATCTACGTGATAGGCTCTTGCAAACTGATGGGCCAAAGGAGGGAGTTCGGAAGGTGCTTCTTCATACTCATTCCACCACGTATGATGGAGTCCGTTTTTCTCAAATGCCAAGAGGTCACGAACAGCTTGATAAAAGGGTTTTTGAGTAAAGTGTTCGAAGATTTCACCAATGAGTATAAAGTTTAAATCCGAATAATGAAATAGAGATCCGGCTTCTCCAAGTGGGTCTGTATCGCTTACGGCCAAACGAATTTGCTCTTGCCGAGTCCAAACATGATTGGGTTCATTTACTGCCTTGGATTGATAAAAATCTGTCTCCACAAAATCAGCCATACCACTACTATTGCTTAATAAATGAGCGAGCGTGATTTTATCGGTTTTATAGCCATCAGTACGTAATAAGGAGTCGCTTAATGGATCAATAAATGAGGAAATAGCCGAATCGATTTTAACGGGATAAAGTTCGCATAAGCGCAGAGTAGCCGCAGCCATATAGCTCTTGGTTATGCTGGCAATGAGCACCGGCGTATTCTTTTGGAGTGTAATTCCGGCTGCTGAATCGGCCCAGCCTAATGCATTTGTCCAAGAAATGCCTTTGCTTGGTACATCGATGGAAATCAGCATTCCTCGACTTCCTGGATTGGCGCTATAGGTGGAATCCAATAAAGCCTGAAAAGCGTCTGGTGATTGAGTGGGCGTGCTGTCCTGACAAGAGCCAAGGCCAATAATTCCAATTAGTCCAATTGTCAAAAAAGTTCTCATTGTCAATTTTTTAACAAAGAAAAGAAACGGATTTATTAGAACCTCAAAATGTGAATTTAATATGTCATTCATCACAGGAATCATTTTCTTTCAGCCAAGACATGATTGACTTCATTGAGACTTCCTTAAATTGCCAGAAGCGTTTGACTATTTGTTATGAGAATAAAAATCTGTTTGGTTGATGATGAGCAAAGGGCCCTCGATACCCATTTTAAAGCAATCACAAACTTTTTGGATAATGTAGAAATTGTTGGAACAGCCTCCAATCTTGACGATGCGTACCAGCTCATTACAGAAAATAAGCCCGACTTGGTATTGCTCGATATTGAAATGGGAAAGGAAAGTGGATTTCAACTACTGGAGCGCTTTGACGAGATAAACTTCCATGTGGCCTTTATCACTGCCCACGAAGAATATGCCTTACGCGCTATCAAATTTTCAGCGATAGATTATATCATCAAACCCGCCAGCATGGGCGATTTAAAGGCGCTCATAAATAAGGTAGCAGAAAATAAAAAAGCACAGCATGGTCATGCAAACCTCAAACAGATGCTCGGCAACTTTTATACCTCCGAAAAAGGAGAGCATAAGCTCACACTCTCCGTGGCTGAAGGATACGAATTTGTGAAGGTGAATGATATCCTGTACTTATTGGCAGATGGCAGTTATACCCATGTTTGTCTAAAGAATGGATCACGCATTACGACCAGCAAAAACCTGAAATTTTTTGAAAGCATCCTAGACGAATATGCCTTTTTCCGTATCCATAATTCGACCCTCATCAATACCAAATACATTCAACGCATCTTAAAGACTGCAGGAGGATCTGTATTGATGGAGAATGGGGAGGAGTTTAGTATATCTAAGAGTAGGAAGGATGAATTTATGAATTTCTTAGCCTTGAAATAAATACGAAGTCACATTATCCAACCACAACCTAAAAAGGGCCAATTACAAATCGTAAATTAATCTAAACAGTAAATCTTTTTCCTTTACGTTATGAGAACCCGGATTTTGACTTCATTTTTCCAAATAAGTTTGGTATTCATGCTCTTGGTGAGCACCAAAGGATTCGGTCAAAGTCGCCTTTCCAATGTGGATAGCCTATTGCAATTGGCCAAGGTACAACCCACTCCAGAAAAAAGAACAGAGACAGAGCTTCAAGCGGTTAAGGCTTATGCAATCTTTTCGGTCGATTCATGTATTATCCTCACAGACTCCTTATTGGCAGTATACGAAAAGCAAAAGTTTGAATTTGGAATTGCTCGTGCTAAGTCGCTAAAATCCTGGTATATCTCGTATCAAACCCGCTATGAAGAAAGTATGAAGCTCTGTTTGGAAGCCATCACCCTGCAAGAAAAAACTGGCACCGATACGCTTGGACTAGCGAATAGTTATTTGCGTTTGGCTAATGTTTATGTCCATTTTGATAAAATTGAAGAAAGCGATTCGTATTATGAAAAAGCAGGCGTCTTATATGCTGCTTTGAAAAATGACAATGGCCTAGACATGGTCTACAATAATATCGGGGCCATGTATTCATCCATTGATCCTGTGAAAGCATTGCGTCAATACAGAAAGTCGTTGGCCTTGCGGGTACAAATCCCGGATAATGACTATTGGATTGCTTATTCCTATTTTAATATCGGCTCGGCATTCTTGAATCTAAAGCAACGCGATAGCGCGCGTCATTATCTTTATCTAGCGCAAAAAACCTTCCTCCAAGTACCCGATAGGGAAATTCCGGCTATGGCTGTCTTGGGCTTGGGTTTCTATCATTTTGAAGTCTTGGAATACGCACAGGCTGAAAACTTTTGCAAACAGGCGCTAAAAATTGCAAAGGGTAGAAACCATACAGAAATCATTCTTGAAGCAACTTATTTACTGGCAGAAAGTTTAAATAAACAAAAGAAGCACGCTGAAGCATATGCTGTATTGACTGATTTTCAGGGATTAAAGGCGGATTTTGATAGTTTGAACAATGCGTCAAAAGTGGCTGAGTTGGAGCTTAAATTCAATACAGCCAAGAAAGAAAAGCAGATTGCCCAACTTGAAGCCGATAATTCCATTCACGAAAGCGCCCTCAAACAGGCGAAATGGATTGGCCTATTGGTAACGGTTACAGCCTTGTTATTGGCACTCTTCGTTGTGTTTTTCTTCCTTCGCCGTCAGCAAAAGCAAAAACTACATGCAAGTCGATTGGAGGCCGGATTGGCAGAAATACGGCTCGTTGCATTACGCGCACAGATGAACCCGCATTTTATCTTTAACTGCATCAATACTGCGCAAAATTTTGTGATTAATGCAGAAAAGGAAGCGGCCTATGACTACCTGGCCAATTTTGCAAAACTACTCCGTCTGGTGCTTGAAAACTCAGGAAAAACATTTGTTTCATTGGAAGATGAACTCATGCAAATCCGACTCTATATCGAGTTGGAGCTCATACGCTTTAGTGAAAAGTTCAGCTATTCCATTTCTGTAGATCCAGTACTGGAAAACGGGGTTTTTGAAATTCCGAGTATGATTCTTCAACCTTTTATTGAAAATGCTATCCTGCATGGATTGATGAATAAAGAAGACAATGCAGCAGGAAATTTAGCCGTAGAACTTCAGCTCAAAGATGACATGATTCAATGTACGCTTACCGACAATGGGGTTGGTCGAGTTAAAGCCCAAGAAATAAAACAACAAAAGGCCATACATTACCAATCTACTGCCTTACCGAATATTGAAGAACGGCTTTCAATTCTGAATCGTGCTAGTGAAAGAAAAATCAGCTACCGTATCGAGGATATTCATGCCTCGGGAGAAACCGGAACGCGTGTAATCATTGAACTACCTATAAAATAGGGTATAGGTCCTCAACTAAAAACAAAGTGTGCGAATCCAGTTATGTGCTCATAATTGCCAATTACAAATTTTGAGGATTTGACACCATAGGCAGGGCTAGGTTTGACTCAACAAACAAAATAAGCCATGAAGATTTATCCTATCTTTTTTATTCCGCTATTCATTCTAGCATCGGCCATACAAAGCTTTGGTCAGACAACAGGTTCATTTGAGGAAACGATTCGTTTCAATGGTGAAAACCGGACGCTAGCCTGCTTCGTTCCATCTGATTATGATGCGCATAATGAGTACCGCCTAATTGTTGCGCTCCACGGGCTTGGGGATAATGCCGCCAACTACAGAAATGCATTGATTAATTCCTTGAAATGGCCAACTATTTTTACGCAAACTATTTTTATTTGTCCTGATGGAGGCGAAGATCAAAACAGCGATTTTCATTCACCTGCGGGCGATGAACAGATTATACAAGAGGCGATCAACTTTGCGAATTCAAATTATAGTATCAATGCATCGGACATCATTTTACAAGGCTTCTCATTAGGTGGAAGAAGTGCCTTGAAATATGGATTAGAACATCTATCTGCCTTCAATGGTATTTTGCTATGTACACCAGCAGTACAGGGTA
>Ga0100381_1005671_pt1 | contig 10314 bp, 12 predicted proteins | sample CryGeymeta201505_FD_80416 | JGI IMG/M metagenome (GOLD analysis project Ga0100381, IMG submission 80416) | Groundwater microbial communities from Crystal Geyser aquifers in Utah, USA - Crystal Geyser metaG 2015-05 | ecosystem: Environmental > Aquatic > Deep subsurface > Groundwater | place: USA...
CAAACTTAAATTATCATTGCTTCAACGCTCTTCGTCTCTCTCCGTAGGACGGGCCTAGGAACGCAAAGACTATGGAGCGACATGAGTACACCGCCCCGTCACTGCGACGGGGGGCACTTTTTACCTGTGATTTTGTAAACCACATTAGTTTAAAGCTGGTTACATTTGAAACTCCTTGACACCAGCTCTTCGTACTAGCACGAGACGCGTTCGATAAATGGCTCTATTTCTTCTCTTTTAGTAAATCTGGAAGCGGTGCATCAAATAGCACCTCTGGCACCTTCCCCACTGTCTGCGCTTCGTTGAGGTACGGATATTGATCGCGATACGCCACCATCACATCGCCGAACTTTGCTAGTATCCAATTTAAACCGAGTCTCTGAGCAACATCCTTCACTTCTGACTCTGTTGTCGCTTCAATTTCAATGTAAGGATCAAGCCATGGCCATTCATCAAGCACTACTTCACAAGCACCACTTTTCCACGTCTCACGCTTGGACTCTTGCAATGACACAACTTCTAAACCGACTTGAGTGAATATTTTTACCGTATCTTCAAACGATGAAGTCATTATTTCAATCTCTTTTGCACCATCAATTGAAAGCTCTGCGAACTGTTTGTATGTCAGAGTCACTTTGTCTCCTTCGTCACGCACACGAATATATGAGTTAGGCATCCCAACCTGTAGCCGTCTATCTGCATAATCAATAATCGCTCGCCGCATTAAACGCATTGGCGTAACGCACTCGAAGCCTATGCCTTTGAGTCTATTGCGAATTTCCTCATGGTTGATATGAAGAAACTTTACCTCTATTTCGGTATTCATTCACACAAGTATAACAAAACCACTCTCATTGAGAGTGGTTTTGTTAAGCGTCTCGAGCTAGCACGAGTTGCATAATTACAACGCAATTAGTGCTAGCTGTCAATGGCTGCCGATCAGGGACTCGAACCCCAATAGCTGGTACCAGAAACCAGAGTCCTACCATTAGACGAATCGGCAATTATATTTTTACTGTACTTGCTATTCGTCTAAGGGGAGGACGATAGTCCTACTCGAGCCAGTGAGGAGTGGTGAAAAAGATTTACTTTTTCACTTGCTCCGAGCGCAGGTCGAGCAAGCGTTGCTTACCATTAGACGAATCGGCAAAATGTTTTAGGTGAGTGTGTACTAAGACGTGATACGCCAAGCCACCTCACCCGTGGCACTATAGTGCCAGAATTTTAAGAAGATTCAAGCCACGACTATCCCCTACTTACGTACCTGGACCCAGCCACAGGTACCGACGTGCTTCGTGTATGTCAGCTTAATGATGGCAGTGTTCTTGATCCTAAGCACCTTCACGAAACGATACACGGCCTCCAAGAGCCCCATCGGTCGATCCTGACAAACATGTTCTAGGAAAATGTTCGTAAATACCGCATGTGAGACTACAACCACACGTGCATCTGCCGGAAGTGCTTCGAGATAGGTACGCGCTGCCACCACTCGGGCAATGAACTCTGGATATGACTCTCCCCCGATTTCGATGGACTGTCCCCGAAACCAGCGCCAGATATAGTGCGCAGTTGCGACACTCACGTACCGTTGCCCGATGAGGTGCTGTGGCCGATGGAACTCCTCAAACACTGGATTGGTCTCAGGAATAAGATCACACACCACACCAATCGCCCGTGCGGTTTCGATCGCTCGGACATTGGTACTGGTCACAAGATGTGTGGGCGAAAGGGTGGCGAGTGCTTTGGCCACCACTGCCACCTGCGCTTTCCCCGTCTCGTTGAGTGACGTATCTGGATGCTGATGGCGACGAGCCACATTTCCATCTGTCTCCCCGTGTCGAATAAAATAGACGTCCATACCTATTCCGCGAAGTGTGCGATATCGTTAAAGGTGAGGATTTGCCACCTGGCTCGATCTGCATCATACGTCAAGGTGGTGATTCCGGTGTTTACCGCCTCGAAGCTCACGCACATATGGTACCAATGTGAAGCCTCGAGCTTTAATTGCATCGCAACGAGCGCCACCACATACCGAATAAAGTGACCGTGACTAATCACTGCCACATCCCCATCGAGAGTCAGCAGGTATTCAAGTGCTGCTTTTGCTCTCGTTACTACATCTACGAAATTTTCTTCATCTGAGTCATGTCCGTTTGGGTCAGTCATGAGTCGATCTAATTCGGCGTCGAGAAACGCTCGGTACTCAGCAGATTTGCGTGACTGGTGAAAAAAACGACTTGGTCGACGCACCTCTCGAAATAACGGTGAGTACAGCGGTGTCAGTGACTTAAGCGCCAGAAGTGGCTCTGCCGTCTGCCTGGTCCGTACATAGTCACTAACGACGAGATGATCAAAGGCTACTGTGGCTAAGCGTTCTGCGACGACCACTGCCTGCTGTTGTCCTTGAGTACTTAATTCAGTCGTGCCATCCTGGACCAATCCAGCTTCATTATGAGTCGTTTCGCCATGTCGTACTAAATAGATTCGCTTCATAGCTTATTTCTCACCTAATTCTACAATCGCTAACTCAAGTGGTAGGTGTGGAATCGGAGAACGATTTATCTGATCTGTCGCAATCAGAAAGCGCAGGAGTAAATGTGAATTAAGTGGTGAAGCGGGCGCATCCGCGAGCTTTGCGAGCACCGCTCCCGTATCCGCACCAAAGGTACTAAGGTGTATCTCCCTGACTGCGGGCTGGAGTCGAGCGAGGATCACTGCCCGGATATGCTCTAGTAATCGGCGCGCAAAAAGCTTCATATCGACATGTTCAGCTACTGCACTCGCGAGTGCCGTTAGTGCGGCATCAGTATTCTTTTCATGCAAAGCTTCAATGAGCGAGACGAGAATGGCACTCCGTGGCGCACCAATGATGACTGCTACTTCGTCAGCATCGCCAATCGTGTCACCCGAAGCCATGATAACTTTTTGCGTTACCCCGAGCGCATCACGAAATGAGCCATCGGCCGCCAGCGCGATGAGGTCGGCCGCTTCGGGTGATAAGATGAATCCCTCTTGTTTTGCTACCTCTGTCACCGCCGTCGCCAAGACAGACCGCGAGGGTGAGCGGAAACGAAACACCTGACAACGAGAGAGAATGGTATCGAGTAGCTTTTCCTCTTCAGTCGTCGCGAGAATAAAAATAACGTGTGCAGGAGGCTCTTCAAGGGTCTTTAAAAGTGCATTAAACGCTTCCTTCGTAAGCATGTGGACCTCATCAATGATATACACCTTATAGGGTGACTCATACGGCATCGTAAAGACCGCTTCTTTGAGCTCACGAATATCATCAATTCCTCGATTGCTCGCGGCGTCCATTTCAGTAATGTCAATCTCTTTGGCACCAACGGCCCGGGCAAAAATCCGGGCCAGGGTTGTCTTTCCGGTCCCTCGCGTACCAGAAAACAAAAGTGCGTGCGGTATTTCACCTTTTTTAATGGCGCCCTCCAGCACTCGCACAATATGATCTTGGTCTCGTACTTCGGCAAACGTCTCTGGGCGGTACTTACGGTACAGGGCGGTGTGATCTGACATAGTGGCACTAGTATACCAGATTACTGATAGGATACTTGATTGACCACAAAATCGCGTAGAACGATCACATCTTCACGGAGATTATTGCTCCCTAACAGAATATACCCAATCGCCCGGTTCTCACCCGTGATCTCTTCGGTAAATACGGCTGCCAGGGTTCGGCCCGCAGCTTCGGTATAGCCATGCTTCCCACCACGGTAGCCGGGTAGATTAGCCACCGGGCTATTATTTCTCCACCCTTTATCCGTGCCGAGGTACTGGGTCAGGCGGGTGATATCAAACAAGTGTGGCTGGGTTTTGTACACCTCTGCTAGATACTGTGCGAGCGCCTCGGCTGAAGCTTGATTTTGTTCCGAAAGCCCTGAGGCATCTGTTATGGTAATACCAAATGCACTCAGTCGCTCTTGCATCTGCGATATCAGTACACTATCACGTGCACGGGTGAGCGCCGTCGCCGCATCATTTGAAGACTCAAGCAGAAGCGGGAAGAGCAGTTCCCGCGTCTTGTATATTTCACCTACCCGCAGACTGCCAGCCCGACCCTCCGTCGCAACATCAGTGGCAGTGATCCTCACTGATTGATCGAGCGCTCTCCCGCTACCAAGAAGTACGTCCCCCGTCATCAGCTTCGTGACCGATGCGATCGGTCGTTTGGTCCGAGGATCCATCTCTACGAGCACCTCACCAGTCGCCACATCAAAAACAACGTAGCTTGGCGCACTCACGGGCGGAGCGGAAGTCGCGACCGTAAAGCTTTTTGGTGCCTCTGACAGTACAACTGGCAGGACAGGTGCTGGCGTAGTGTCAGCAAACACCGTCGCAATGAGAAATAGGCCAGCGAGGGCAGAAACACTACGTATCATGTGATTCAATAGTACCAGAACGGCGCACTCAAGGAGCGCCGTTCTGTGCATACTCGTACAATAGTCTTACTTAGACACGGCTTTCTTTACTGTCTTTTTAGCCACCGTCTTTGCCACTGCTGGTGTGGCTTTGGTTGATTTTTTAACGACTTTTTTCGCGGTCTTTTTTGGTGCAGATGACTTGGCAATCGCTTTCCAGTGATCTTTCATCTCTTTTTTAAAACCAGACACATCGACTTTTGACACCTCTTTGAGTTGACCATAGGTAGCAGTGACTGCCTCGATGAGTTGTTCGTATTCCTCCTGTGACATTTCCTTAGCTTGTTCTAATTTTTCGAGTACTTCAGCCTTGGCCTTGAGGACCCAGCTTTTTACCGTCTTACGATTCTTCGCTGCTTGCTTACTGCCATAGAGAAAGTACGCACCAGCAGCTGCGACCGCGGTCGCGGTGAGTCCAACGCCGAGACCGACTTTTTGCGCTTGGGTGAGGCCTGCCTGTTTTTTCGTTGCCATAGTATATATATTATTCCTCGTTAGTAACTGATGACCGCTTCCTTTTCCGACGATGTGTCGACGGGCCAGAAAACAAGCCAAACATGCGTGAGAACATGCCACCACTTTGCACGAAGCTGCGAACGCTCGCGAAATCTTCCGCGATCACCTCGCTCCCAGCTTCTATCCGTTCGATAATCGCTCGGATTGCCCGCATGATCTTGATCACATGGTACAAGACAATGCAGACCATGATACAAAAGACCACCGTAGCGATGCTCGCAATCAAAAAAAATATGTTGGCGTGTAATACCTCACTCATCACTATAAGTGTAACGCGTTTTAGGCAACTCCGGGATGGCTTTTTAGGAAAGCGTGGACAACTCGCTCAACGTCGGTTGGAGTATCCGCTGCCATAAGTGTCTGGCGAAGTTCTGAGGCTTTCGGAAATGAATGGATGTAGCCTTTGTAGTGCTTCTTCATCACCGCAAAATGTTTGTGTGGGAGTAGTTCTGTGAACAACTTCGTATGTTCGACGAGAGCCTCGAGCCGCTCTACCAATGTCACGAAGCTCATGCCTTCAGCCGGGACCAACTGATTGTAGAGCGACTCTCGGTCTACCCCACTCGTTGGAAGGGTGTGCTGAGCGAGGGGCAGACGGTGTGTCGGATGAAAAAACCACGGGTTGCCAAAGAGCGCTCGCCCGACCATTGCTCCATCTGCGCCCGTTGCAGCAATCTTAGCGTACGCATCCTCAAGTGAGAGTACGTCCCCATTCCCAATAATCCGAGTCTCTGGCGACAACTGGTCCCGCAGGGCGACCACCCGCTCCAGTCGCTCCCACCTGGCAGGTACCTTGCTCATCTCTTTCCGAGTCCGACAGTGTACCGAAAGAGCTGCTGGACGAACGCTTAAAATCTCTGGTATCCACTCTTCTACCTGGTCTTCGTTATAGCCCAGTCGAGTTTTTACCGACACCGGGATACCACCCGCATCACTCTTGGCCCCTCGCTTCGCAGCAGCAATAATCTGCTTGGCTACCTCGGGTGTCTTGATCATCGCCGAGCCACAGCCTTGCTTCTCAATCGAGCGATCAGGACAGCCCATATTGATATCGACACCATCAAAACCGAGCTCAAGGCAGAGTGCGGCCGCGTACTCCATATGCGCCTCATGACTCGTGAATAATTGCGCTACAACCGGGCGCTCTATCTCACCATATTGTAAATCAGCCATTAGCTTTTGTTTCCCCTCCTCGGTCGCGCGCACGAGCCCATCGGCTGCCACAAACTCGGTCCACATGACGTCGGGACCACCGACTGAGCCGTCAGCGCGCACATGTGCACTATGTTTTGCGATCATGGTCCGAAACGCCACATCGGTCACATCAGCCATCGGCGCGACGGTTACAAACGGACTTGGAAGTTGTTGCCAAAATGACATAAGAATTGTACTCTACCGTAGAATACCGTTCTTGTCAGCCACGGAGGAGATGATGCCGAAAGCCTATTGGATGCGAGTTGCTATCCTACTCGCTCTATTATGTTTCGTTATGATTACGATTGAACAATATGTCACCATGTTGTTCAGCGTAGGAGTAAGGTCAATCGTTACCGCCATCTTTGCCTTCCTGATCGCCTTCTTCGCCTGGTGCTTTGGGATGGTGCTTGGCACCATCTGCGAGCATGATACGACGTACCCTGCTCGTTCCGCGAGAACACTGCGCATACTGCGCTCAATCTTCTGCATCAAGTCCTGATTCGCTCGCCCCGTCGCTTGTCGACGGGGCGTCTGCTGTGCTACTCGCCACAATCATATCCGTTGTGGTGGCCACGATCTGCTCTTCGTTTACAAATACTTTATTTCCAAACCGAAGGTCAATGTAGGAGAAATTACCGGGGGAAAGATCGGCAAATTCTGGTGCCGTGAGTACAGTTTCAAGATTAGCAACGGTCTGCTCTGGAAGCATGGTGAGTGTCGCCTTGAGTTCACCACCACCCACCACATGAATATACACGTCCCGTACCGCGTCAATTTCGATATGAGATACATACCAACCAGCCTCATGCAAGGCAGATCGTAACCGTGTCATTAGGGTCATATCAGCTTCACTAAATGGTCGACTATCAACGTGTGGCGTCGAGGTTCCGAGTGACACGAAGCGTAAGATTTCTCCCCCCTCAAGGACGGGAGCAATCGCAAATGCATAACCTGATGCATCAAGAAATGCACACGTCGTCGTCGCCACATCAGCACACCAGAGCGCAGCAGGGACAAACTCTTCAAAGACAATCGACAATTCAGATCCGGACAATCGATCAGCCTTCACAGTCGCTACCCGCGGCACTGCACGAACTGCCGACATGATCTGTTCCTCCGGGTAAAACCAGGCAAACCGACGCGGCACCAAACCCAGGTACGTTCCTGCCAATTCCGCCTCAACTGCCTGACGCACGAGTGCATGATCAATCGTTTCTCCGCCACGAATAGTAATTTCTGTAATTGTCAGCCACGCGACTCTCGAGCCATACCAAATACCCATAATAGTTCCCCCAATGAAACCAAAAACCAATACCCCAAGGACAATCTGACGAATGAGAATGACGGTATTTGGGTCAATCGACCAACGATTTTTTTTCTTATGCGCACGCTTCATTTTGAGTATCCTAGCACACCACCTCTTGATCGATCAGCTCCATTGAAGCAACATACTTGGCGTTATACCACAAACCCCGCCACCCGCATCTGCTCCTCAAGCCGAGCATAATACTGCAATGCCTGCGTCCGCTTGGGTTCTGACAGCGTATTGATAGCCTCCTGTAGCTTCGCTGGCACGAACCGCAAACACTGGTCCGTGTACGCATCTGCCCCGATGTCCTCTGGTTCATCCCACGGCACATCAACATCGACGAACGTAAAATCCCCGTCTTTCGTAAAGACAACATCCTGAGCCCCCCAACCAATCTGTACCGCTCCGTCTGGATTCGATAACCCAGCCGCTGCATACGCAGCACGAAATGCTTCAATAGCGTTGTCGGTGTATAAGCGATCGTACCGATCATTCGTAATGGCTTCGAGCCTACCTCCGTGAGATTCATCATACTCTCGTGCCGCCTCCATGTCACCATCAAATTGCGTCGCAAACTCTTGAATATCGCGATGCTGTGCATCTGGCTCAACATAATGTGAGACAAATTGTGAACTGACTACTTGTCCGTCGTCGCCATGTATATTTCCACCCTGCTTCACCGCGGCAATTTTGCCTGGGAACAACAACGTCGCAATTTTGTTCAAATAGAACAAGCCTTTCATTTGCTCATTCGTGTACTGGTGTTTCATCACCAGTTGCACTTCGGGAGTACCATCGGCGCGCACTACTTTATACGCCCGCTTGTACCCACCCACCCCTATCTGCTCACGCGGATCTGGAGTGGACTCAAATCTCATACTGATTACCTAGCCAATCTGTTCCTTCCCAAAGTATGGGCGTAACACGTCCGGAATTTTGATCGAACCATCAGCCTGTTGGAAATTCTCCACGAGTGACACCAAGATGCGTGGCGTCGGGATGGCAGTACAATTGAGTGAGTGGGCATAACGCATCTTCCCTGCCTCATCGCGATAGCGGATATTAAACCGGCGAGTTTGGAAATCATGGAAATATGAGGCGGAACTAATCTCGCGGTAGGTTTGCTCACCTGGTACCCAGAGCTCAATGTCATACTTTTTCACCTGCCCCTGCCCGATATCCGCGCCACAATTGAGTACGGTATGGTATGGGATACCCAAGGACTCAATAAATTCTTCGGTGTTACGATTGATCCACTCGTGCCACTTCACACTTTCTGCATGTGACGCTTCACACAGCATGACTTGTTCAACCTTATAGAATTCATGTACTCGAATCAGTCCGCGCGTATCTTTGCCATGACTTCCCGCCTCCCGCCGAAAGCACGGTGAAAAGCCAAGTAGCTTAATCGGAAACTGGGACTGCTCAAGTACCTCATCAGCATAAAACCCCATCACAGAGACTTCACTCGTACCGATCAGGTAATCATCATCTTGGGTGCGATACACATCGTCTGCATCATTTGGTAGATGGCTCGTCCCGTAGAGATTTGTCTTCCGGACAATCGCTGGAGGTAAGACTGGTGTAAAACCTTTTTGCATGAAAAACGCGTTCGCGTAATTCCAGATCGCCCACGAGAGCATTGCGCCGTCGCCGAGCAAATAGTACCCACGGAAGCCGTGTGCCTTAACTCCCCGCTCGAAGTCGACCATACCGTGCATGGTCATGAGCTCAACATGATCCTTTGCCGGGAACGAAAACTTAGTTTGTTCTCCCCACTGCTTAATCTCCTCATTATCAGCGTCACTCTCGCCATCTGGGACTGACATATCAGGAACATTAGGCACCTGGAGCATGAGCCGCTGCCACTCTTCCATGATGGGCTTGAGTTTTTCCTCATCTTTTTGTAGCTCAGCTTTGACTACCTGCATCTCACTAATGAGCTGTTGTTTGACAGCCGGATCTGTGGCGACAGGGATACCGTCTGAGACGCGCTTTTGCTCGGCTCGGACTGATTCGATCTGCTGCATCAGGGCTCGACGCTCATCATCAACCACAATGAGTCGATCAATATCGATAGTAATCTTCTTTTTCTTCGCCGCTAACTTCACAATGTCAGCGTTCTCTCTGATGAATTTAATATCGAGCATAGTGATTGGAATTATACACTACAGAAACAAAATATATATAAATAGCGAAGCCGGAAGAGATGTCAGACATCCCTCCCGGCTATTTATTAACGTCTGTGTTTACCAATCAGGGTTGCAGTAAAGCCAACCCAAGAACTTACCCGGCCCCTAAGGCACCGAATCCTTCCCACGAATTTTAGCACGTACCACGTTTCAACTGCTTTGTTGAGGGAAGGTTTTCAACTCAGCGTGAGTATAATAGCATAGTAGTAGATAAATGTCAAATAGTCTTAAAGTATCGTGATATGATGTCTTTAATGGCGTCGTTTCCAATCCTATCGCTTGCTCCACAAAACTTTCCTCCTCTCCTACTTGAAATCCCCCAGCCACCGTCATCTCTACAGTACCGTGGCGCTTTGCCAGCGACCGATGTAAAACTCCTCTCCGTCGTTGGTTCACGGAAGTACACGAGCTACGGCAAGCAGGTCGTTGACCACCTCCTTGATGGACTAAAGGGCTACCCAGTCGGTATCGTCTCCGGACTCGCACTCGGGATAGACTCGCTCGCCCATGAAGCAGCCCTCCGCAATCATTTATATACCCTCGCGATTCCAGGCGGCGGGATAGATGACTGCGTCATCTATCCCGCCGCCCACCGGCCACTCGCAGGACGGATACTGGAAGCTGGTGGCGGACTCCTCTCTGAATACGAACCAACCTTCAAAGCGAC
>Ga0100381_1005680_pt1 | contig 10306 bp, 1 predicted proteins | sample CryGeymeta201505_FD_80416 | JGI IMG/M metagenome (GOLD analysis project Ga0100381, IMG submission 80416) | Groundwater microbial communities from Crystal Geyser aquifers in Utah, USA - Crystal Geyser metaG 2015-05 | ecosystem: Environmental > Aquatic > Deep subsurface > Groundwater | place: USA...
CACAGATCCGTCATCATGTCACTCTTTGGTGTTCCGCTCAACATTATTGTAGTTGCCGTTTTTCTGCTGGTTCACAAGTTAGGCAACGTCGGGGCGCTGGCAGTTGCTTCCTTGTCCTTGGGAATGGCCACGATCTGTGTGATTGGTCTTTACCTCTCGGAAAAGCAACGACTAAGAAAGGAGGCAATCCGGAATCGCTTCAAGAAAGTAGTCCGCAAGGTACAAATGATCCAAGATATATCCGATCACTTTCGGGAAGAGCTGGCAAAGTTACGGACAGAGAAGGCCATTCAACAGAAAATACAAGAAAATCGTTCTAACTTCTTTACATTCAGTGTCCCACAATTTTTTTGAGAAGAGCGATTGCGTTACCAGTTCTCCAGAGTCAACGGTTGGTTGCATGTTCGCAGGGAACAAAATGATAAGAGTTATTAAATGACTTTTTATCGTTCGATTGATTCACATGCCGATCGAGTTTTAACCACTACAATCAAAATAGAATGCTGTGCTGTGCTAGTCTAGTAAACAGGTGTTTTCGACCTTTCTCTCCCTTCTCAACCGATGCTCCAACCAAGTGATGATTCCGTTTCGTCGTTCATCTAACGTATTATTGGACAAAATTTGACTAGCTTCTGTCCGAACAAGTGCCGACTGAAGTCATTCATCAAATTCCAAAATCTTTTTGAAACAGCATGGATGCAATGATGCAACAACAAGCCTGCAGAGCTGTAGAGCAGCAGCTGGCCTCCTCTGGAACACGGGGCAATTTAAAAAGAACTACATTACGCTCGCACACAAACATTCGAATATCTGATTTACAGATATCCTGAAAGCTGAGAGCGAGCGGCTGAGCTGGTTGTTTCGAGAGTTACTTTTTGTGGCTAGAGTCTACTCGTCTGCTTTTTACTCTCTACCAGTAGAGTGCCCGTAGTAGACTACTAAGCTATCTGGTCCGAAGCTGTTCTGGAAACAGAATACGCGCAAGCGGATGGAACTGAACAAAGAATCTGCGCAGCTTGCAACAATAATAGTAGTCTAGTCTAAAAACGCAAATCGAGCATATTTATTAGTATTTCTAAATAAATCCAAGGATTGGCTGCTATCAGAATGTACTTGACTACCTGAGTACACATGGTGTATAGTAGCTAATAAATCCGTTATCGTGTGCATAGATATAGCCATGAAGAGCGTTAAAATAAAAGTTAAAGAACCATGATTATTTAGAGAATTGTGGCGCACCAGGCCTCACATTTTGGTAGTTACTTTTTCTCCTCACATTTTGATAATTTTTTTCGATCGCTCGCGAGAATATCGTCCAAGAAAGAAAATACAACAACAGAAACAACAACTTGTTGTGTGTACTAGTCTAGTACCAGTGAAACAAACAATCAAACAAACAAACAAGTCAACTTAATCTAATCTTGACCGATCTGTAGTTCATTTATACTTTTGTAGCGCTGACGTGACGTATCATCTAACTACCGGCTGCAGCAAAGATAATTATCTCATAATACACTACAACCTGCACACCTCTGAAGACTACCCAGAGCAGCACTGACGTGAAAGAAAGTTTTAATTGTTTGAGCAAATCGAAATCCACGTGACGAACTATAATTAACAAAGATGGTGCGAAAGACATCAGCCAGGCCATCGTTGCTCCAAGCATCGGCGGCCAACAAGAACCATGGTCGACCTCGGCTTGGTTTGAGTCAGAAACATCACTTACTTGAAAGTAATCAGAATTCAAAAAATTCCCATTCCCGCGATCCACCAGTCAATGTCAAAACTCGTTCAAAGGGTTGTGATCCGAAATCTCCCTTGTCGTGCTTCGCAGACCAAGAAGCCTACACGTTGGATGATAACGAATTTGACATGAATTTTGAAGACATCAACAACAGTGCTGATCAAGACAGCGCTGTGCTCATGGAACGTAATTCATCCAACACCACAAACAACTACTTCAAGGACCCTACCAAGGTGCATGAAGCAAGAGATGCCGAACCTTCCTTTTCTGCTGAAGAGCCAGACGAAAACGATGCACGTCAATCCAATCTGAAACAATCGCCACATCAACACGAACCTCCTGTCTTCAAGGCTAACCTTCCTACTCGCATACCACGCAAACAACAGCCGCCAACAATCGCTGCCATTGCCGCAGCTTCGGCTACTTCAGTCGGTGATTCTTCTGAAAGCAAAACCTCCGGCAAGAAGAAGCACATGGATTTGAACAATGGCATCGTCCTTACAGCACCTTCTCCAGTGACTTTGGATCGTGTCGTCTTGCAATCCGTTAATAACCATATTGACAACTCTATTGGTAAGGCTCCGCTGATGCCCGAAAATACTGAAGGAGTGGAACGTACCTTGTCACAATCCTTGGAAGGACGAAAATGGCCACCTTCGACAGCTGCCGACGATGGTCCCGCAAATATCAATAAGGATGACAAAACCAAAATGATTGCCTTTACCAAGGTTCGCAAGCTATTGGGGAAAATGAAACAACATTCCAAGAAAACATCTGCAAATGCCATTCGCGGATCCGGCAGTCAGGAAGAAGATCGGGTCTCGAATGCTTCTTCGAGTGGTAACGACAGTCATCGTTCCAAGAAAAAAACCGCCAAAAAGTTGTGGAAGGCATCTCGCACATTCAAGCAACACCATCAGAAGCAGCAGCAGCAGCAGCAGCAGCAGAATAACAGCAACCCGAATAACGACAAGTCAAAGCGCCGTAACAACAAGCCTCCACCTCCCCTTCCTTCAGCTCGTCCTGCGGCTACTAATGCTGCCAACAAGAAGACTTCCAGTTACCTTAGCAATCAAAACGATCACGATGAACAGCTGAATCTTGCGGCGGGGCTTCTCCTGGAGGCTGCAGAATCCATGACGGATAATCCCCAAACAATCAATGAAGATGTCTTGACAGGTATCATTGCCAGTTCAGAAGCCGGGTCGAATCTACATTCATCTATTGACAAGCTACTGACGATCCAAGCGAAGAATAGCGGCATAGTGGTAGACGATGATAATGATGATGATGATGATGCCTCACATTCGTCGTCTATCATGTCGCGCAGTTTAAAGTCGCTAACAGCTTCAGAGAAAAAAGTCACGACCGAATTTTATCAGACACTCTTGAGCCGCGCCATGAAACTGAAAAAGAATAAGGACTCCTCTGCTTCTTTTTTCTCCAAAATGCACAATACATCGACAGGAAAAAGTACTCAAAATGCAGGTAACGATGCAGACTCAAATACTCCGGTTCTGTCAAAAGATGAAATCACGCAAATGAGTAACGCTGCTGGCCTGAAGGGCGAGTCCGAAAAGAAGGTTAATACTGAGCAGCCATCGGTTCAATTGTCTAAAAAGGACTCTCTGTTGGAGAAACTTTGGGAAAAATGGGAGCCGTGGCAAAAGGAACGAAGAGATCCTCCCTCTTCAGTGTCACCTAGAGCCCCTGGTGGTGGGGAACAGTCTCATTTGGACCCACCAAATACAGCCACATCTCCGATTGTTTCAGTTGGAATTGTGTCTCCAGAAAACAAGGGCATTACAGATGTTGCGTCGCTTGATGGAGAAATTGCTGCATTTTCGGAAGCGGGTTCCAACATTTTGTTGGTGGCATCGACTCTAGAATCACTTGAGCAAAAAAAAAGTATGAAAAGCATCGGTACATCTCCTCGTAGCACCAAGAAACCCATCCGAGGAGTTAATACAGAAGATTATGATCTTCCCATGACACCAATTGCTGTCGAAGATGCAGATATCATGGCGGAGCGCCTGCGTGAAATGGGAATCATACCTTCAAGTCCAAAGAAAGATGACCAAGCTCATCCCGATGTAGTCCTGAAAGACCCTCCGAAGAAGGAAGCTCCTTCATCGCTACGTCAGAAGCTTAAGCAGAAGGCAGAATATGTAGCCAACAAACATCACCAGACGCATCATGGGAGGACCAACGATTCTGGCTTTCCAATTGAGGAAATTGATGCATGGAATAAGAAGGAAAGTGTCTCGGATCTCGACAATTCCATTCGCAACTTTCCCATGACCAATATAGCGGCCGGTGGTACAATCGCCACTGTCTCCGAACTTGGTGGCGTCGCTCTTGAGTATGAGGGGGAGAATGCGGTAGAAGAGGCAGAAGACAAGTTTGACGAGAATCAACTAGTCTTTCATCGAGAGACAAAAAAAGATGACAACGAAAATGAAGCAGCTCTTGCCGATTCTATAACAGAGTGGAGTATACACGAAGTTGAGTCAGATGACACCGGCGCCGTGGCAGTCGAAGTTATGCTCAGCGCTTGCAATCAAACCAAATTGGGACACATGTGCTTCACCCATCTTCCCAACTCAGTGCAGCAAAGGCTGTTACCGAGTGAGAAAAAAGAGCATGTCAAAACTGTCTTCAAGCGCTTCGACCACCAAGGCCAAAAGATCCGCATCAAGAGACCAACCGAATCTATTCTCAAGCAGGTCCATAAGACTGTCGAAGAAACCCCTCGGATGTCTAATGCTGGATATGGTCAGTTCAATCGTGGTATCAGCAATGTGAACGAGTGGGAGATGGGACCCAGAAAGAAATCCTATGACTTAGCAACAGAGCAGACGACGCAAGAGTCTGACGGTGTTAAGGCTGCACCTGATACAAACAACAATGACCTTGAATTTGATCTGGGTGATATGGCGAAAACCTTGAGCAACGCAAACGAAAAATCTGTAGTTGAAGAAGTGGTCTCTACCAAAAATGTAAACTACTCCACGAGCAATAGCAAAGATGTGCTCGCAGAAGCCACTGCTCAAGACGTCATCGATCTGACTTACGGTTTGAGGGACGGAGAGGAAAAATCGGATGCCAAAAAGCTTCTTGTAGAAGCTAGGAGACTTATCATGAAAAGTCAGATCGCCAAAACTAACAAGATGGATTTGCTTGATACCCTTGCCAACTTTGGGATAGAACGGCTTTCGTTGTCTCCTTCAACAAAAGAAGAGCTCGTTCGTGGACTTAGCAACATCAGGGATGACAGCATACCCGATCTGATTGATCTAACAGGATTTGCTGACAGTTTTAGCGTGAATAGGGCCGAGAATGCAGCCAATCAGGTAGCAGCAAGGCAGCCTACTTTAGAATTTGCCAATCTTGAATTGACAGAAGACCCAGCAAAAAGCCAAGACTCCTTAGAGACACTAATGGATCTGGCGGCGCAACTTCTCAGAATGAAAAGCGAGACTGCTGACAATAAGCTGACAATCCATTCTGGTAACGACAGATCACTAGTTGTAGCCCAGAGTAACGACAGAACAACAACGAATAAGGTGGAAGAAACTGGAATGAGTGAACAATGTATGGCTCACGAGCATCACATGTTGGCAAGTACAGCTATCAGCATGTTATTGGATCAAGTTATGAAGAAAACAGGAAGTGATGTTCTTGATACTGTCTGTGGCGCCGCTGAACGATTGACTTGCGGACCTTCAGGCGGTAGGCCCTTGAGAAGACTGCAATCCAATCATTGTGAAACTGATCCCAAAGAATTGCCAACGCCGCCGCTTACCAGTACCCTCATAGCGAACGACAAGGGTGATGGCAGTATTCCAACACAAAACATTATGCAAAGAAGTATCCCCACTGTGATTGTCAATCCAACTCCAATACTTGATCCTCTGAATCTGCTGGATGATACTAAGATTTCTGAATATCCTGGCAAGAATGCAAACAATGAGGCTACGTATTTGAAGACAATTGATTCGGTCATTACTTCCAACAGAGAATTAATTAACCCATCCATGCTAGACAATGTCCAAGGCTTGTCTGAAGAAATAATAACAAATGTAGGCACCCCAGTATCCCTCATTGAATCAATGAAAAATGAAGACAGTGAACTTCTTGACACTTATGCCAAATCAAGACCAAATAGTCAGCCTCTCCTCCTTTCAAAAAAAGAAAGAAGACAGGAAGGAGCTGTAACTGCAAGGGCACCTATAGCTGATAAAACCCCACTTGCAGCTTCAGTGCCAACGCATGCAGGCCACAAGCCATCCCTCATTGAATCAATGAAAAATGAAGACAGTGAACTTCTCAACACTTATGCCCAATCAAGACCAAGCAGTCAGCCTCTCCTCCTTTCAAAAAAAGAAAGAAGACAGGAAGGAGCTGCAGCTGCAAGAGCACCCATAGCTAATAAAACCCCACTTGCAGCTTCAGTGTCAACACATGCAGGCCGCAAGCCACCGCTACCCGGAGATATGAATGGGCTTTTTCAGAGCAGAAGAACACCTTCACCAAGCAAGAGCGCAAAGCCATCCAAAGAACACCGACCAAAACCCTCGCCGGAAGCATTCCTTCATCGTTTAAAACAAATAGCAAATTTGGCAAAATCTCACAAAGAAACGTCTAATATTCAAGAAAGCAAATGCATTTCTGCTGGAATGAATTCCAAGCACAAAACGGAAGTAGTTGCAGCAATCAGGGCGTCTGCAAAAAGAGAAAGAAGTGGTCTTGAGCCTGATGGCATTACAGAAATTGAAAGGAATAGATTACTTCTCGTGGAAAATGATGACAGCGTAGATTGCAACCATAACCTACAAAAGCCGCTCCCAGCCAAAGGTGACCAGAAAATTGAGCAGCCGCCACTAAGGCAGATTGAAAGCAATGAAGAGGGCTATACTGGAATTGAACATCCAAAAAGAGAAACACAATCTAGCGATGTTGTGAATTTAATGAAAAAGAATGATCACAACCTAGATGCAGTTAGAAGCGATCCAGAGGAGACTCAAGGGTATGTCTTCAATCATGAGAAGCATCTAGAAAGGAACAATAAAAGCAATAAAAATGCCATGGGTATTGGCGGAGCCAAAGCTGATGGTGTCAAGAACAGTGATGAAAAAATTGACGGTAAGCCTGTGTTTGTTAGTAGTGATCCGGACGGACTTCAAGGGTCCATCTTATATCATGGGCAATCACTAAGAAATTCATCAGATAAGAAGCAAGATTGTATTGAAAATGCTGTCTTGGATCAAGATGAATCACCTTCAAAGAACTCTAGTTACAAAACTTGCATTGTGTCGGCATCAGAAAATGGTTGTATTGAGATCCAAAGAGCAGTATCCAAACATGTTTTGGACAAAAGTGACACATCTATTTCAGCTGATGCATCTGGTGATTTCTATTCTGAGTCTGCTGGTAAACCAAAAATTGTGCAGCAATCAGATAGATCAAGGGAAATTATCAGTGATAATGATTTGCATTCTAGCATTCAGAACCAAGCTGGTACCACTGGATCATTGCAGACTAACTTCACTGGTGAATATGGAGAAAGATTCCAGCATCTGTTCAATCCAGATTCAGGAAGCAACACTGATTTGCCAACATTAGAATCCAAGGAATCTGCACGGCCAGAAAAGAAAGCATCGTCAAGATCAATTGATTCCCAACCATTAGTCAGTGATCAGACAAGTGCAAGCGCAGATATTTCTTGTCATTCAATTGAACAAGTTACAGAGAGACCAATTCAGAAAGTGCTGTCATATGATACAGAGTCCATGCCAGAAAATACTAATATGATAAGGTTCAAGAACAAGCTAAGAAAAACTGAGCACTCATTTCTTGGACAGAATCAAAGCAAGGGAGACAATTTTAACCCGTCACAGTCAATTGGCGAGGCAAACGCTGATAATCTCAACACTTTTTGTGTCAGACGTTACAGTTATGAGCAAGATCGGCCTCATGGAACCATCATAGATTATGATGCAAAAGGTTGTGTTGATCAAATGGAATCATTATCAGAGAATTCCAGTTCCAAAGTTTGTGATGTAATTGCATTGGACAATGATTGTATTGAGGTCCAGAGAGCAGTATCAAAAGATGTTTTGGACAAAAGTGGCTCATCTGTTTCAGATGATTCATCTGATGCTTTCCATTCTGAGCCTGATAGTAAAGAAATACTTGTGCCGCCATCAGATGGATCAAAGGAAACTATCAGTGACGATGATTTGCAGTCTAGTATTGAGCATAAAGCTGATACCAGTGGTTCAGTTCAGACCAACTCCACTGGTGAATATGGAGAGCAATTCCAGCAAATGTTCAATTCAGATGCACATTCAAGGGCCCAAGCTGTTTTTCAGGAAACAGAAAGTGTAATAAGGAGCATAGAAAACACTAATCAACTCATGGCAGATACATTGGTGCTGCAAAAAACGAGTACAGTTTATCATGATCCTCAACGAAAGATGACATTTGATCAATCAGAAGGCAGTATCATTGCAGAATCTCGGTTTGATGCTAGCTCAGGGTCTTTTGCATCTCAACAACTAGTCAGTCATGTAAAGACTTGCAATTCACAAGCATCTGTAACAACTTTTGAGGGGAATGCGCCCAAACAGCACGCAGACGCTAGCATACATTCTGCTTTCCAGGAAACAGAGTCTGTTGTTAGTGAAGTCATGGAGGCAGTCCAATTACAGCAATCTCAATTAGCTCTACAGAAACCGGAAGAAGAGTCCGAGTCATTGCAGCAGAAAAGCACTCCACTTCTACCAGATCACGACCTTCAAGAAAAAGAGCTATTAGATGAACTTGAAGCTGTAGCCAGTAAAAGTGATGAAGAAAACAGCAACGAATATACTACAGGCTTGGCAGTCTACGCTAGCTCTGGGTCTTTCGGATCTCAGCCATTAGTGAGTCATCTTTCTGGTATCAGTAAACAACAATCTTCTTTGCAAACATTTGGTGTAGAGGAAACAAGGACCAATGATTCTTCTATCCTTCTCTGTCCAGCTATTGGCGTTACAGCTTCATCAGAGGGGATTCAAAGTGAATCTATGGACAATTACCAATCTGTCAGTGCTCAAAACATCCTTACATCATCCACAATGATATCACAAGTTCATGGCGCCTATTCCTACGATTTTAGAAAGAATTCACTTTTGGAGAGCAAGGACACTGTAAGAAACTCCATGCTTGAGCATCAGGACACTTTTGACTTCAGGAAAAACTCTTTGCTTGAAAGCAAGGACACTTTTGATCTCAAGCAAAATTCTATTTTGGAGAGCAAAGATACATATGATCCTGAGAATCTACGCAAGAATTCTATGCTGACAACAAAGTCTGAGGCAAGATCAACTGTCCTGAATATTCCATCTGATGTAGATGAGGATGGCGAAGATCCAAACGAGACCTTGCAGGCACCATCTGCGATAACAGGAAAAACAGAACAAGGTCAAGAGCATGTAGCACCGCAAGTTGATAGTTTAGGTGCCACTGAGTCCGTCCCGGTGCTCACTGGCAACAAAAACAATAGCTCTGAGACTCATAATGGTGCCATCTACAAAATCATACATCCAAACAATCATCAAAGAGTCAGGTCAAGTGTCAGGTCTTGTCCTGACACTGGTGGATCTTTAGCTGGTGCAACTGTGGATGAAATTGAGCACACAAGTGCACCTACAGAAGTGTTTGGAGGAGGTTTTGGGTGTATTGATCAATCCACAATAGCATCAGATGATGTATCCTCTCTTGCTAAGCTAAGGCCTTCTCCCAGCACTGGTGAAGAAGCAATTCCTCAAAACAAATCCAGTAGTTTTGAATTGCCAGTTGATAGTGCAAACAACTGTGAAGACAGTTTTGCCCAGAATGGCAGCCCAATCAGTGCAACCATGCAGTCTTTGGTAGTACCAGAGACCAACAACAGCCAATCAAGTCCTAAAGTTGGTCAATGGCCTTCACCAATCACTGGCAAAGAAGCACTTCTTCAAAACAAATTTAGCATTTCTGAATTGCCAATTGATAGTGCTAACCACTCTGAAGACAGTATTGCCCACAATGACAGCCCCATTAGTGCAGCCACACAGTCTTTGGTAAAGCCAGAGACCAACAAAAGCCAATCAATGGATAGTGCAAGCCACTCTGAAGACAGTATTGCCCACAATGACAGCCCCATCAGTGCAACAACACAGTCTTTGGTAATACCAGAGACCAACAAAAGCTCATCAATGACAGGGCTCTTTGCACAAGAGCTTGATCACAGCAAGAGTGTTGGAAGCTCAAACGAGAAAGACTCTTTTTCTCTAGCCAGATCAGAGAATGCCAGCAATAGTAACTCATCTTCAGGTCCTAAAATTGGTCAACGGCCTTCCCCAAGCACTGGTGAAGAAGCATTTCCTCAAAACAAATTTAGCATTTCTGAATTGTCAATTGTTAGTGCTAACCATTCTGAAGACAGTATTGCCCACAATGACAGCCCCATTAGTGCAGCCACACAGTCTTTGGTAAAGCCAGAGACCAACAAAAGCCAATCAATGGATAGTGCAAGCC
>Ga0100381_1005704_pt1 | contig 10280 bp, 9 predicted proteins | sample CryGeymeta201505_FD_80416 | JGI IMG/M metagenome (GOLD analysis project Ga0100381, IMG submission 80416) | Groundwater microbial communities from Crystal Geyser aquifers in Utah, USA - Crystal Geyser metaG 2015-05 | ecosystem: Environmental > Aquatic > Deep subsurface > Groundwater | place: USA...
ACGTTAACTCCATGTCAGGATTTCTCTCCAAAGCCCTTTTGACTCCTCTCCCCAAATTACCGAAACCGACAATACCAATTCTTATCTTTTTCGCCATGCGACACCTCCGATCAAATCTTTGATAGTTTCTCTTGGTCTAATCAATTCTATCTGATTAGACGGTTTAACGAGCACTTCTGTCGGCCTTGGCCTGAGGTTGTAGTTAGAGGACATTGAATAACCATAGGCTCCGGCATTTTTTATCACTAAGAGATCGCCTTCTCGTACCTGGTTGATCTCTCTCTGCTCGGCAAATTTGTCGCCGCTTTCGCAAAGATTACCTACAATGTCAACCTTCTCTTTTTTACCATAAGGGTTTGAGAGATTGACAATCTGGTGGTAAGAGCCATACATGGCTGGTCTGATGAGGTGATTGAAACCGCTATCTACGCCGACAAATTCTCTTCCATCAGGATTCTTTTTAATGGTATTGACTCTGGTTAATAAATAACCAGCTTCAGCCACTAAATAACGACCCGGTTCAATTATCAAAGTCAATCTCTTGCCATACTTTCGGCAAAATTCTGAAAATCGTTCACAAAACTTTTTGCCCAGTTCTATCAAGTCTAGCGGTTTCTCTTCCGGCTTGTAGGGTACGCCTAATCCACCGCCAAAATCAAGAAATTCTAAGCCTTGAAAATTTTTTGCGACGCGCAAAAGAACATTCATTGCCATTAAGAATTTGTCAGGGTCCAAAATTTGCGAACCAATGTGCTGGTGAAGACCGATAATCTTCAGGTCATATCTTCCGGCGATTTCTTTAATTTTGTCAACTTCCGAATACCAAATGCCGAACTTTGACTTTGGTCCGCCAGTAATGCAATGATCGTGATGACCCGCTCCGACATCCGGATTAATTCTGACGCAGACCTCGGCCCCTCTGTATTTTTTGCCGAATTTTTCCAAGCGCGAAAGCGAATCAATGTTCAGCAAAATTTCTCTTTCCATGGCAAAAACCATCTCTTCATCAGTGATGTTGTTGCCAGTGAAGAGAATGTTTTTAGAGGAAAATCCGACTTTCAAAGCTAAGGCAATTTCTCCGGGAGAAACCGCGTCAACCCATATCCCTTCTCCCTTTAAGAACTTTAAAAGATAGGGATTGGAATTCGCCTTGACCGCGTAAAGAATTTTTACCGGTTGGTAACGACCAAAACTCATCCACAAGCGACCCGCTTGACTCCTAATTTTTTCTTCATCATAAATAAAAATAGGAGTCCCAAATTTTCCTGCCACTCTTTCAAAAACACTCGTCTCTATCATTTTGTCCTCCTTTCATTAGAAAATGATTGTAAAGGTGCGCCTCCTTTTTATTTTGAGTATATTTAAAAAATAAAAAAAGTCAAGCCCGTGAGGACTTGAAAAATAAAAGTCTAAATTAAAATTTATTAACAGTTTTTATGTTCTCCTTTCCGGGAATTTATCTTTGTCTTTTTCCCAGAGTGGTTGATATAATTTTTTCGCTTCTTGAGAATAAACCGTCAGGCAAGGAAAGAATCTGTTCACTAGCTCTTCCGCTCCTTGATGAGTTGGGTAGGGATGATATTTTCCCACCAGCTCTTTAAGGATTTCGGGATTGTCTAAAACCTGGCAAGGCAGGTAGAGATTTTTGCTGAACGGCTGCTTGTCACGCATGCCCCTAAAGAATGGTGAATTTAAGGCCTCAGCCAAATTGGTCTTTTTAATATTACTGGCTGCTAAATGAATAAAGATACAGGGCTCTAAATCGCCGTTTGAATTAACATGAGCAAAACGGCGGCCGCCAGCAATGCAACCGCCAACCCATGGCGCGTCGTTCCAAAAATCAATCAGGAAAATAGGCTTGTTGGCTCGAAGTTGGTCTCTTCTTTCTTTCATGAATAATCTCTGTTTTGGAAAGGGCATTAAATTTAGGTCTACCTCCTTGCCAACCGGCATATAAAGGAAATACCAGCCAACGAGTGCTCCTTTCTCAATCATTAAATCAATAAATTTATCAGAAAGCGCTTCTTCCACGTTATTTCTCGTGGCACAAATGGAATAGCCAAAAGGGACGCGATATTTTTTGAGCAAGTCCATGGCTTCCATTATTTTGACAAAACTTCCCTTTTGCCTTCTTTCATCCGTGCTTTCCTCAAAGCCCTCAATAGAAAAATTAACAATCACGTTGCCTAATTTTTGCAGTTTCTTGGCTTTTTCTTCATCCAATAAGGTTCCATTGGTAAAGACTTGAAAATAGCTGTTCTGATGATTTTCAAATATTTTGAAAAGATCTTCCCAGATAAACGGTTCGCCGCCCAAGATAGTATAAAAAAGAGTGCCGATTTTTTCTCCCTCGCTGATAACCCGGTCAACCGTTTCAAAACCAAGATCGTCTTTTTTTGAATATTGATTGGCGTAACAACCAACACATCTCAGATTGCATCTCATGGTTGGGCTGATCAGAATCGTGTATGGAGCTGGACAACCGTATTTCTTTTCATATTTATAATAACCCGAAGGTCGCAGGACAGAAGCGCGAATTAAAAAATCACCGAAAAATTTTTTTCGGCAATTAGGATGCATGTTATTTATTATTCTTTCAAGCAGCTTCAACCCCTGAGGATTTTTGAAGAAGATAGACTCCACGTTCTTTATACTATTCGCCATTTTTCCTTGGTCTTTCGCTCTTTCAGATATTTTTTCTATCTGCTCCGCTATTTTTTTGACGATAATTTCTCCCCTTTCTTCTTTCTCGATTAAAGAACTGATCGTCTTTTTAAGATGCCATCCCTTTATCCTGTCTAAGATGTTTGGTCCCATAAAATAAATATATATTAGGGGGCTTGAAAGTCAAGCGAATAAGTGATAAAATAAGCTTAAATGGCGAGGGATAAATTTTTTAAAATCATCTTATTTTTTTCGCTTTTTTCCATCCCTCTGAGAATCTCAGCTTCTTCTAATATTGTCATTAATGAAATTTGTTGGATGGGCAATAGCACCAGTTCAGCCGATGAATGGATTGAGATTTATAATCCGACCAAAGAAAATATTTCTCTTGAAGGTTGGCTCTTAAAAAGGGCGGATAAAAAAGTAAATCTTAAGGGAGGGATTAAAGCCTTCGGATTTTTCCTTTTAGAAAGAACTGATGACGAGAGTGCGTCTGACGTGCCAGCTGACCAAATTTATAAAGGCGCTTTGTCTAATAAAGGAGAAAAATTGATTCTGGAAAATGAAAAAGGCGAAATAATTGATTCAATTGATTGTTCTCCAGGTTGGTTTAGCGGCGATAATAAAACTAAACAGACAATGTCAAGAATCTCTCATTTGGTTTCAGCTAGTGAAATTTCAAACTGGAAAAATAGTCAATCTGCTGGCGGTACGCCAAAGGCGGAAAATAATTTTGAGAAACAACCTGAAAGCATAAAGAAGGGGAGTCTTTCGCAAAAAGAAATGAGCCTTGATTTGACTGGCAGCGAGGGAGAGATAGACAGCACTAGATCAATTAAATGGCGAGATTTTTTTCTTAAAAGTTTTATCGTCCTCGGTCTGATTTTAATTTTATTAATAATTTTAAAGTATAAAAATTTAAAAAATGAAGAAAATAGTTAAAATTTTATTAATCATTATTTTTCTTGCCATTCCTTTCGGCTTTTTTTTGAGATTTAATTCAGAAAAAGCGCATGAGCGGGTTTTTGACCAGCAGAGAATTAAAGATCTAGAAAATTTTAAAAAAGGAGCGGAGAATTATTTTAAAGACAATGGCTGCTACCCTGTCTTAGATGAAGGAGGGTGTTTAGAGGATTACAAAGAAACATTTAGACAGAGACTAGTGCCTCAATATCTTGATTCTATCCCGGCTGAACCAGAACCGGGCTTTAGCTGTTATTTTTACCAGACGCAGAATCAAGGCGAACTTTACAAACTTTCCGCTCGCCTGAGCTTTGAAAAAGAAAAGGCAAAAACAGATGGCGGAAACTTGGATAGGTATTTTGAAATTTTTAATCAAAAAGAAGAGAAGCAGGTTGTCACTTATTTAGATCATCAGGTCATGAGTTGGGGGAATAACGAAGCCAATCAATTAGGAATTGAAAATGGAAAATATAAAAAAGGCGCTCAATTGATAGAAGGATTGACCAATGTGGTCGCCATCGCCGCCGGTTCTTCAGTCAGTTTAGCTTTAACCAGTCAAGGTGATGTTTATACCTGGGGAAACAAAGAGTTTAAACCAGTTAAAGTTAAAAATTTAAAAAATATCAAAGCTATTGCCGCTGGCGCTAATCATTTTTTGGCTTTAAATTCTGAGGGCAAAGTTTTTGACTGGGGTAAAAATGATTTTGGCCAATTAGGCGATTCAACAAAGACTGAAAGAGACGAGCCACAGGAGGTTAAAAATCTTCCTCAAATTAAAGCCATTGCGGCTGGCGCCAATCATTCTTTAGCTTTAACTTCAGATGGTTTTGTTTATGCCTGGGGAGATAATAGTCAGGGCCAAATTGGCGATGGCGTGAGTTCGCCTGATAGAATAGCGCCAGTCAGAGTTGAAGATTTAAGAGAAGTAGAAAAAATTACGGCTGGTCTGGGACATTCTTTGGCTCTAACTTCTGACGGTCAGGTTTATGCCTGGGGCTACAATTACTTTGGCGAGTTAGGTCTTGGTAATAATCAAGATCAAAATAGGCCGCAAGAAGTGAAAAGTTTAAAAGGGATCAAAGAGATAGCGGCTGGTGATTACCACTCCCTGGCTTTAGGCGAAAATGGGATGGTTTACGCTTGGGGCTACAATAAATATGGTGAATTAGGCGACAGCTCGGGCGAGGATAAAAATAGGCCGGTGATAATAAAAGATTTTTTCTCCATTGAGAAATTGGCAGCTGGCAGCCATCATTCTCTGGCTTTAACCTCATCTCGCGAAGTTTATAGCTGGGGTTATAATTTTTTCGGCCAAATAGGCGACCTGACCACTCATGATCGCTTCTCGCCGGTTAAAGTTTTGAAAAATAAATTTTTGAATTTTTTGATCAAAGAACCGCTTGATAATATTGTGGCTATTTCTGCTGGCGATGATTTCTCTCTGGCGATTAGAAAAGGGGAGTAAACGAGGGTTGACTTTTTTGAAATTTTTGCTATGATTTAATTATCTTATTGAAAACAATTTAAGTTTCTTTAACAAAAAGAAAAAAGGAGGGGAAATGAACAAAGAAAAATGGCTGGTAGCAATTGTTGTCGTCCTGGTTTGGACGGCGGCTATAGTTACCGTGATGAGTAAGAAAGAGAGGTCAGGCTTAGAGACCATAGAGAAATGCATAGAGAAATGGGAACCGTTTGTTGTCTCTCTACCGAGGACAAGGGTTTGGCGGCTAGCAGTTAGATACAATCCAGGAGGACGTTATGACACCCGGAAGATTGTAGCACTTATTTTGAAAAAAAATCTCCAGATTGATAAAAGGTATGAATTGAGACCTGGGGACACGGTGCTGTTGCCTGTTTTGAAGACGGATTAAGAGGAGGCGAAAATGGAACTTTATTATAATGTATGTTTTGTGCTCGGAGTGGGAGCTCTTTGGATCTTTATTGCCATAGTAATTATATGGCTTTGCTCTTTCTTGTCAGCCAGGGTATGTCCCCTAGTCCTTGTTTTAATAGGGCTAGTAGGATTTGCTCTTTTTGGAGAGTGCTTAGTTTTCTTTGAAGGACTAGGAGGTCTTTCTGTAAAAATTCCTTTATTCATTCTCAGTTTGGCTTTAATGGGGGACGGTTTGAAGGAATTAAAGAGATGGGGGTAATTAGAAAAAAATAGCCGGAGACAGAATCAAAACCTGTTTCCGGTTTTTCTTTTTTGGGGTTGACTTTTTTAAAATTTTTGCTACAATATAATCATCTTTTAAAGACAATTTAAATTTTTCCTTAACAAGGAAAAGGAGGGTAAAATGAGTAAAGTTCTGGTAGAGATTAGGGTCACAGACAAAGAAGAGGAGGTCGGGAAGCTTATAAAAGACAGATATGGTGATAAAAGCTTTCAGGGGGAAAGAGGGTGGCTGTTTACCAGTATAGAAATCGCAAACGAGGCGCTCAATCTTATAAAAGAGACTTTTGGCGTTGACGCTTTCAAGGTTCACGGGATGGGGAGAGAGCTTAGCGCTTATCGCAAAGGGAAAATAGGAGAAGAAGGATATACTCATTGTCTAGAAAGGGGGACAAATGAAAATATTTAAAGCCGTGAAGATAGTGATAGGCATCTTGGCCGTTCTCGCTTGTGTTGTTGCCATTACTCATTGGACCAAAGGAGGCATACCAGCAGAAAGGGTTTTTTTAACAGGATATCTGATTCTAGCCACTATTGGCTACTGGATTGTCTGTAGACCAGTTAAGGCGTAATCAGAATAAGTCGAGAAAAATAAGCCGAGAATAGGAAACTATTTTCGGCTTTTCTTTTTCAAAGAAAAGAATATAATAAAATTGTCATTTTAAATTTTTTTATTATGTCTTTCTTATCTAAAATTTTCGGCGATCCAAATGAAAGAGAAGTAAAGAGGCAGTCGCCTCTAATTGAAAAAATAAATGGGCTGGAAAAAGAATTTGAGGGAATTGCGCTTCCTAAAAAAACAGAGGAATTTAAAAGGCGTTTGAGCGAAGAAGAAACGCTTGATGATATTTTACCCGAGGCTTTCGCCCTGGTTCGTGAAACGGCGAAAAAAACTCTTGCTCAGCGCCATTTCGATGTCCAATTGATGGGAGGCATTGTTCTCCATCAAGGAAAAATTGCGGAGATGAAAACAGGCGAGGGCAAAACTTTAACCGCCACCCTGCCTGCTTATTTAAACGCCCTTTTAGGCAAGGGAGTCCATATTATCACGGTCAATGATTACTTAGCCCGGCGCGATGCGGTTTGGATGGGCCAGATTTATTACAGTCTTGGTTTGTCGGTCGGCTGTTTGACTCATGAGGAGGCTTTCATTTATGATCCAGGCTTTATCGTGAAAGAGATAGAAGAAAAAGATAAAGAGAGAGACCTCGAGGGCGGATTTAAGGTTGTCCAAAGTTTTCTGCGGCCAGCATCTCGAGTCGAGGCCTACCAGGCTGACATTACCTACGGCACCAATAACGAGTTTGGCTTTGATTATTTAAGGGATCATTTAGTTTTAGAAAAAAAAGAAAAAGTTCAAAGAGGTTTTTGTTACGCGATTATCGATGAAATAGACAATATTTTAATTGACGAAGCGCGCACGCCTTTAATTATCTCCTCGCCCCATGAGGAAGCGGCTGATCTTTACGGCAAAATAGACAGATTGGCGAAAAATTTGTACGAAGGCGAGAAAACAAAAGAAGGAGAAGAAAAAGGAGACTATGTGGTTGATGAAAAAATGCACGCGGTTTATTTAACCCAGGTCGGCCAGAAAAAAATGGCTGATTGGCTGGGAGAAGATCCTTGGCAAATGAACAATGTGGTTTTAATCAGTCATATTGAATCTGCCCTGCTTGCCAATAGCAAATTATTCATCAAGAACAAAGAATATATTGTTAAAGATGGAGAGCTTCTGATTGTTGATGAATTTACTGGCCGTTTAATGCATGGCCGGCGGTATTCAGAAGGGCTCCATCAGGCGCTTGAAGCGAAAGAAGGACTGCGCGTTAAAGAAGAGTCAAAGACCTTAGCGACCATTACTTTCCAAAATTATTTTCGGCTTTATAAAAAATTAGCCGGGATGACCGGCACCGCTGCCACTGAAGGAGAAGAATTCCGCAAGATTTACAACTTAGATGTGGTGGCTGCTCCGACCAACAAACCGATGATCAGAAAAGATTCTCCCGATTTAATTTATCGGACGGAAAAAGCAAAAAATAAAGCGATTATTGAGGAGATAAAAAAGTGTTTCAACCAAGGCCAGCCGGTTTTAGTTGGGACGCGTTCAGTGGAAAGAAACGAATTTTTTTCTGAGCTGTTAAACAGGGAAGGAATTCCTCATCAGATCTTGAATGCCAAACAGCATGAGAAGGAAGGTCAAACTATTGCCCAGGCAGGCAAACTGAAAGCCGTGACCATTGCCACGAATATGGCTGGTCGAGGCGTGGATATTGTTTTGGGCGGCAATCCGCCGGACGTTGAAGAGCAGAAAAAAATTATAGAACTAGGAGGGCTTTATGTTTTAGGCACTGAGAGACATGAAGCGCGCAGAATTGACAATCAATTGCGCGGACGCTCTGGCCGGCAAGGCGATCCGGGCGTTTCCAGATTTTTTATTTCTTTAGACGACGATCTGATGAGAATTTTCGGCGGCGACACTCTGGCTTCAATCATGAAAACTTTTAAAGTGCCGGAAGAAGTGCCGATTGAGAGTAAGATGGTGACTGGCGCGGTGGCTCGGGCTCAGGAAAAAGTTGAAGGCTATAATTTTGACCTCAGAAAACATCTTTTGGAATATGACGACGTACTTAACAAGCAAAGAGAAAAGATCTATGCCTGGCGGGATGAAGTTTTAAAGAAGGAAAGGAATGAGTTGAAAGAGGAAATTTTTAAAATGGTTGATGAGGAATTACGCGAAGCATCAGGTCTCCCTTTGGCCGAGGCTATTTCAAGAATCAAAAATATTTTTCCCTTAGAACAAGTAAAAGTTGAAGATTTGGAGAATAAGTTGCCGGACGAGCTTTTTGACTTTTTTTCCTCCAGCGCTAAATCAGCTTATCAAAAACTCGAAGAAAATTTAAAATTGAAAGAGAAAGAAATTGGTTTGCCAGTTGAAAAATTTTTACCGGCATATGAAAGGGCCATGATTTTGCGCGCTCTTGATTATTATTGGACTGATTATTTAAGTATTTTGGAAAATTTAAAGCGGGGTATTGGTTTGCGGGCTTACGGCCAGCATGACCCTTTGGTGGAATACAAAAGAGAGGCTTATCTCAAGTTTAAGCAGCTTAATGTGATTGTTAGAAAGCAGGTTGTTTATTCTATTTATAGAATCGGTTTAACTAAGCCGCCGCCAGAAAAAAAAGAGCTGAAACTTTCCGGTCCGGAGAAAACTTCTGATGGTTCATCGTCTACTCCCTCAAAAAAAATCGGTAGGAATGATCCCTGCCCGTGCGGAGCGAAGCATAGCGATGGACGGCCAATAAAATATAAACATTGTCACGGGAAAAATATTTAATTAGTCGCTTAAATAAGCGCAGCCCCGTAGTGAGCTTTGCTCTACTACTGGGGCGGAAGCGGGAAGAAGTTCAAAAAGTGTCATGGGAAGTAGAAAGCAAGATGTTCGCGATAAAGAGAATAGCAGAGATAGTTGTTTACAACTTGTTTACAACTTTTAATTTTTGGAATATAATAAAGCTGTCAACTAATATGGCTATGGATATTAAATCTTTTATTTTAAAGAAATTGGCAAGAAGAGAAGAAACCAAGGTTTCAGACATTGTGGAAGAAACTGGTTTTTCGCGCGCTTATATTAATCGTTTTTTTCAGCAGCTGCGCGCTGAAGGCAAAATTATCCTTATCGGCAAGGCGAACCAAGCTCGTTATAGGTTGGCCGAGAAAAATGCCGTGGATAATGGACGTATGTCTATTTTAAGCGCTCACAGAATTCTTCAGAACAAGACTCTGTCAGAAGATGTGGCCCTGGAAGATATGAAACGCGAAACAGGGATTTTTTTAAATTTACCAAAAAATATTTCCAGTATTCTTGATTATGCTTTTACCGAGATGCTTAATAATGCCATTGAACATTCAAAGTCAAAAAAAATAGAGGTGTATTTAAAGCGAAGCGAATCAGACATCAATTTTAAAATTATTGATTGGGGAGTCGGAATTTTTAGAAACATTATGCAAAAGAAAAAGTTAAGTAATGAATTAGAGGCAATCCAAGATCTCATCAAAGGGAAACAAACTACAGCGCCTAAAGTTCATACTGGCGAAGGTATATTTTTTACCTCCAAGGCAGCAGATGTTTTAATTATCCACGGTTCCAATAAAAAGTTGATTTTTGATAATTTATTGAATGATATTTTTATAAAAGATGCCAGAACAATTGTAGGAACGAGAGTTTTTTTTACTATAAACCTTAAGTCGAACAGAAACCTTAGCTCGATTTTTAAAGCGTATTCTGGAAATGGTTTTGAGTTTAGTAAAACAAAGGTTGTTGTTAAACTTTTTAAGATTGGCGTTGATTATATTTCTCGATCGCAGGCGAGACGCCTGATAAGCGGTTTAGATAAATTTAAGAATATTGTTTTAGATTTTAAAGGCGTTGACACCATTGGACAGGCTTTTGTAGATGAAATATTTCGGGTATGGCAAA
>Ga0100381_1005713_pt1 | contig 10270 bp, 9 predicted proteins | sample CryGeymeta201505_FD_80416 | JGI IMG/M metagenome (GOLD analysis project Ga0100381, IMG submission 80416) | Groundwater microbial communities from Crystal Geyser aquifers in Utah, USA - Crystal Geyser metaG 2015-05 | ecosystem: Environmental > Aquatic > Deep subsurface > Groundwater | place: USA...
AAAACTTCATAGTGCGCATAACCATCTCCTTATTCCGCAGATCAAGGATTTGAGCAACAACCTGCGGCCGCCGTTGCCCAACGACTGCCTTCACCGGCGCGAAACCAGCAAGCGAAGCGCCGCTGGTGGAGCGTCCGGTGCAAGGCATGGTTGGGCGTCATGAGCGCACCGGCCGCGGGACTCAACGTTTCGGAGCGCCAAGGGCCGGGCGGTTCTTGCGGTAGGAGTTCTTTACGGCGATCTTGCCATCCCGAAAGGTGAACAAATCACAGCCATTTACTTCCACGCGGGTACCGTCCGTTCTTGTTCCCGTGAACGTCCACTCGGAAACTCCCCGCTCGCCTTGAACAAAGTGGCGAGCGTTGCCCCAATGGGCATCGGGGAAGATTGACCACACCTCCGCGTAGCCAGCTCGGACGGCCTCGCGGCCAGCGTAGCGCGTTCCGCAGGCGTCTGGGCCTGCGGAGGAATCGAATACACAGTCCTCAGTCATGAATGACATAAGAGCATCGGCATCATGTCGGTTCCATGCATCGGCAAAGGTTTGCAATACCTCTGTGGTGACCTCAGCAATCACTTTCGACATGCTCTACCTCCTTTCCAGATCTCCTCCGGCACCGATTCATGACGCCCAACGCCGGCGTTGAGCGGGCGCCGAGGAGCGGAGCGACGAGGGCACCCGGCAGCGTAGCTGACGGGCGCTCCGCTCGAACGCATGGTTGGGCATCAATGCTCGTGGCGCGGCGAAGCATCTTGCGTCACGTGAGTCTCGCTACCAGTCGATTTGCTCTGGTTTTTTGCCGTCCAGGTTGGCACCCGTCCATGACTTCCTTCCTCCCCGGTACCACAATACATCCTTGTAGCCTGCCGCGAGGGCGTGAAGGCAGGCGTTATACGATTCCCAGCACTCGGAACTGAGGCACATGAATACGAGTGGACGGCTCTTGTCGCCTCCCGTCAACTTCTCAAGTGCCGCCTCGAATCTACTTATTTCGGCAGCGTAAAAACGACTATCACCAGCGCCGGGCATCCAATGTGCGGCTGGTACGGTGTCCCATTTCTTGTTGTTCAGAACGTCGATCACGATGACTTGCTTGTTCTCGTCGAGAAGTTCCTTGAGCGCCAGAGTCCTTATTACGCGAGCGCCCGGAATGGACGTTGGAGTTGGCTTGCCGAACGGCGGTCCCTGAGGCCGTGAAGTTGTTGAAACACCCCAATCCTTTGCTTCATACGAGAATAATTGGTCTTGCGCGGGCGTCGGAATCTTGACCTGACCAAGAGCTACAGTCGGAAGCACAAGAAGGAGCGCAAGGACTAAAGCAGCCATGGAAATCTCCCAGTCAAATGTCACACGAAGGGCCGAGCCGATTTGTGAATGATCCATCGGTCCATCGTATCACCGACGGATTGATGCCCAACTCTGTTGTAGGGAGACAGTTTTGCGCCCTAACACCGCCGGCTGCTCCCTAACACCGTCCGGCTGATCTGGTGCGGATGCCCTTGCTTTCCAGCTTTGCAGGCCCTATACTGTGCATAGTACCAGTATTAACACGATCGTGAAAACCGGCACCGTACCGCTCCCGCCGCTCAAGGCCGTCAAGGTGCTCGACCGGCTCCGGGAGCGCGTCCGCTACCTGCACTACAGCATACGAACCGAAGAGGCGTATGTCTACTGGGTGCGGGCATTCATCCGCTTTCACGGCTTGCGCCATCCCTCGACCCTGGGCGCTACGGAGGTGGAGGGCTTCCTGTCCTGGCTGGCCGGTTCGCGGGCGGTGTCTTCCTCCACGCACAGGCAGGCGCTGTCGGCCCTGCTGTTCTTCTACGGCAGGGTGCTGGACGTCGATCTGCCATGGATGAAGGAGATCGGCCGTCCGCGCACCCATCGGCGCCTGCCGGTCGTGCGGAGGAACGGGGAAGCGTCCCGCACTTCGGTCGGGCCGCAACGCCGGCCCGTGCTCACCCGGAAAACCGCCCTCCTCCGGGCAAGGCGGGCTCGCCTGGCGGCGGCTGCGTGCCATCGCGGCGCAACCCCCGTCACTGCCCCGCGGCTCGTGCCGCGTGGCCGTGGATGCGCCGGCCTACCAGCGCCGCTTGCGTGCGGCGGCGAGGAATTCGTCGAGGATGGGCGTGCAATCGAGCTCGGTCACGGAGCCCGGCCGGTGGAACTCGGGATGCCACTGCACGCCGAGCACGAAGTTGCGCTCCTTGCCGCGGATCGCCTCGACGACGTCGTCGGTTGGGCACACCGCCTCGACCTCGAGCTCGCGGCCGAGCGTGCGCACGGCCTGGTGATGGATCGACACGACACCTCCGCCCGGTGCGCCGAACAGGCGCGAGAGCAGGCCGCCCTCGGTGAAGCGCACGTCATGGACGTGGCGGTCGTACTCGGCGCTCCGGTGCGCAGACGCGCCCTGCGCCTGGAGCGCGATGTCCTGGTACAGGGTACCGCCGAAGGCGACGTTGATGAGCTGCATGCCGCGGCAGATGCCGAGCACGGGCTTGCGGGCTTCCATGAACTCGTGCAGCAGCTCCATCTCGTAGGCATCCCGCACCGGATCCCCGGCCCACTCCGGCCGCATCGGCTCCTCGCCGTAGGCGCGCGGGCTGACGTCGGCGCCGCCCTGCAGGATCAGGCCGTCCAGGTATTCGGCATAATCGCGAAGCCGGATATTGCTGCGCATCAGCGCGCCGTCCTGCAGCACCGAGGGCACCATCAGCAGCAGGACGTCGCGCACCGTCACCCACTGCGCCACCGACTGCTCCAGCACCTGGAGGGTCTTGCTGCGGATGCCGCGCGCGTCTGGTTCCGGATGGAAGATGCGCGCCGACAGCCCGATGCGGATGGGCTTGCCACGGCCGGTCATGACGATTTCCTCTCTATGGAACGGAAACGGCGCACCGCTGCATCGACGACACCCTCGACGCTGCCCGCCTCCGCATGGCGCCGGCGCAGATCGCCGGCATCGTTGCCCGCGTGTGCGGCGACGCGGTGGATCTCTACCAGCGCCTCCTCGCTTCCGAGGGTGGCTGCATGCGGCTGGATGCGCCGCAGCGTCGCGAGGATGTCCTCGCGCAGCGTACTGCTCTCGTGCGTGCGCGGATGCACGAGGATGCCTTCCAGGCCGAAGCGGCAGGCCTGGAAGCGGTTGTAGTTGTAGACAAAATAGTCCTCCTCGACCGGCGGCGGCTCGGCGCGCGAGAGCAGATGCCGGCAGAGCGCCTGCAGGTAGCCGGCCAGGGCGGCGGCCCGCTCCACCGTGAGCGGCGTGTCGCAGACCCGCAGCTCGATGGTGCCGAATTCGGGTTTCGGGCGGATGTCCCAGTAGAAGTCTTTCATGCTCTTCACCACGCCGCTCGCTTCCATCCTGGCGAAGTAGTTCTCCTCGAATTCCTTCCAGTCGAGCAGGAAGGGCGCCCGCCCGCTCAACGGAAACGCGAAGACCGAGTTGAGGCGCGCCGAATCGAACAGCGTATCCACTCCCTGCGAGTACGGTGACGATGCGGACAGCGCGATGAAATGCGGCACGTAGCGGTTGAGCGCATGGAGCAGGAAGAGCGCTTCGTCCGCGCTCTCGCAGCCGACATGCACGTGCTGGCCGAAGACGGTGAACTGCTTGGCGAGGTAGCCGTAGAGCGAGGAGAGTTCCCTGAAACGCTGTGCCGAATGGATCCGCTGCCGGAACCAGCGCTGGAACGGGTGGGTGCCGCCGCCGCAGACGGCCACGTTGATGCGATCGCCGGCCGCCACCAGGGCGTCGCGGATGACACGCAACTGGGCGAGCAGTGCGCCGTACTCGCGGTGCACGCCGGTCGCCACCTCGATCATGCTCTCGGTGATCTCGGGCTTGACGTCGCCCGGAAACGGCGCGCGCGCGAGCAGATGCAGCATGTCCGAGGCGGCGGCCGAAAGATCGAAGTCGGTCGGATTGACGAGCTGGAGCTCCAGTTCGACGCCCAGGGTCAGGGACCCGGAAGCCTTGAAGGGTTCGAGCGGCACGCTCAGTCCTCCTCCCGGCCGGTCGCCTCGCCGGCCCGGATCAGGGCGCGCTGGGTGATGATCGGCGCGATCACCTCCAGCAGCAGCACCATGCCCATGATCGCCTTCAACTCGTCGAGCAGATCGAGTCCGAGATACCGCGACTGTTCCAGCAGCAGGATGGCGAAGACCGACAGCGGGGTGAGCGCCAGCCCGGTCAGCACTCCCTTGCGCCAGCTCAGGCCGCTTGCGCGGGCGAACAGGGTCGTGGCCGACGTCTTCACCACCACACGCACCGCGATCACGGCCAACGCCAGCCCCGCGCCCTCGACCGCATGGCGCCAGTCGATCGTCGCGGCCACGAAGACGAACAGCAGCAGCGTCAGCAGGTCGCCGAGCGCGCCGAAGTTGCGCTGCGCCGGGGAGAGCACGACGCGGCGATGTCGCGCGACGATGCCGAAGGCGAGCGTCGCCAGCAGGGGCGAAAATTGCAGGGCATGCGAGAGCGCGGTCGCGACGATGACCGCAGCGGCGAAGGCGAGTGTGGCATTGCGCTCGCCGCCGCCGAGCATGCGCAGCAGCCCCGGCACCGCAACGCCGAAAGCCGCACCCAGCCCGGCGGAGACCGCGAGCACCGCCAGGCTGCTCCAGAGGGCCCGGAGGATGCCGCCGTCGCTGACCAGAAGGCCGTAGCCGACGACGATCTTGAAGGCGATCACGGCCAGCACGCAATTGAAGGCCGACAGGTGCAGGGTGCGCTCCGTGACCTGACCCGAGCTGTGCAGCTCGTTGGTCACGCGCACCACCGCCGCCGGCGAGGTCGACATCGCTAGCGCCGCCAGCAGCAGCGCCGGCACCGGTGCGACCGAAAAACGCTGCGCGACGAAGAACACCGCGACGAACGAGCCCCCTGCCTCGACCAGACTTGTGACGGCCAGCCACGGATTGGTCCGCAGCCAGTTCAGGTTGATGCGGTAGCCCAGCTCGAACAGGATCAGCCCGAAGGCGACATCCGCGAGCCACGCCGCGGGACCGTCGCGCGGATCGGGCAGGAAGCCGCCCTGCGCGGACGCGAGGAGAAAGCCGACCACGCCGTAGCTGCTGATCCTCGGCAGCCCCAGCCAGCGATGACCGATTTCCCCGGCCAGCCAGGCGAGCGCCAGGCTCGAAGGCCAGACGATCTCGCCGAGGGCGGCTAGATCCGACATCGGTGTGCTCCCGCCCGCGGATGGCGGCCGCCCCGCAGGCGCGAAATCCAGCAGCGCCGCGTTGCGCGGATCCCTGCGCCGTCGCCTCGCGGATCGCCCGATGTCGTTGCGAAGTCGCTCATGGTTCTCCCGCGCCTCGGCCGCCACCATCCAGCCGCGTCGAGGATACCATCCCCGCGTCGCCGCCGCGGTTGCGGCGCGATCGCCGCTTCGGTATAGTTCGCCCGCTCTCGCGGGAGAGCGCGCACCGCGCGGCTGCGGGGCGCCGCCGAAGGCGCAGCACCCGTAATCGCTCAGGCAAACGGACCGCGGGCGCTTCCCCTCAAGGGGAATCGAATCTGGAGAGAGACACCGGACGGCGCATCGGCCGGCGTCCACCGAAGGGGCACGCGGCGCGCCAGCGCGCTGCAATCTCTCAGGTACCGAGGACAGAGGGGTGCAACGGCACGGCTTCGCGCTGCGCGCGGGGCGTGCGGATCGTCGACCCGAGGTGCCTGGACCCATGGGAAAGCAGACCCCGCTGTACGAATCCCACCGCGCGCTGGGTGCGCGCATCGTCGATTTCTCCGGCTGGGACATGCCGTTGCACTATGGCTCCCAGATCGAGGAACACCATGCCGTGCGCAGGCACGCCGGGATGTTCGACGTCTCCCACATGCTCAATGTGGATGTCATCGGCTCCGGCGCGCGCGAATACCTCGAACGCCTGATCGCGAACGACGTCGCGAAGCTCAAGGCGCCGGGGCGCGCGCTCTACTCCTGCATGCTCACCCCGGAGGGCGGGGTGATCGACGATCTGATCGTCTATTTTTTTGGCGAGGGCCGCTACCGGCTGGTCGCGAACGCGGGCACCGCGGACAAGGACCTCGCCTGGATGGCGCGGCAGGCGCAGCCCTTCGCCGGCCGGCTCGAAGTCGGGCCGCGGCGCGATCTCGCCATGATCGCCGTCCAGGGCCCGCAGGCACGCGGCCTGGTGTGGCAGGCGCTGCCCGCCTCGCGCGCGAGCAGCGAGGCGCTGATCCCGTTCCAGGCCGCCCCCAGGGGCGAGGGAATGATCGCCCGCACCGGCTACACGGGAGAGGACGGATTCGAGCTCGTCGTCCCCGCCGGCGAGGCCGCCGCGATCTGGCGGGCGCTGCTCGAGGCCGGCGTCCGGCCCGCCGGGCTGGGCGCGCGCGACACGCTGCGGCTGGAAGCCGGCATGAATCTCTACGGGCAGGACATGGACGAGAACGTCACCCCGCTCGAATCGGGCCTGGCCTGGACGGTCGATCGCTCGCGGCCACGCGACTTCACCGGCCGCGCGGCGCTCGATGCCGCGGTGCCGCAGCGCCAGTTGATCGGCCTGCTCGCGCTCGACAAGGGCGTGCTGCGCTCCCACCAGACCGTCTACTCGGCGCACGGGGAAGGCCAGATCACGAGCGGAAGCTTCGCCCCGACGCTGGGCCGCTCGATCGCCCTCGCGCGGCTTCCCGCTGGCGCACGCACGGGCGAGGAAGTCGAGGTCGATGTGCGCGGCAAACGTCTCGCGGCCAGGCTGGTCCGGCCACCCTTCGCGCGCCACGGAAAGGCGCTCGTCTGACCCGTAACTCAATGGAGGAAGGAACATGAACATCCCGGAGAATCTCAGATACACCGCGACCCACGAATGGGTGCGCCTGGAGGCCGACGGAACGCTGACCGTGGGCATCACCGATCATGCGCAGGAGCTGCTCGGCGACATCGTCTTCCTGGAGCTGCCGGAAGCGGGCCGGCGCGTGGCCGCAGGCGAGGAATGCGCCGTGGTCGAATCGGTGAAGGCCGCCTCCGACATCTACGCGCCGCTCGCGGGCGAGGTCGTCGCCGTGAATACGCCGGCCACGGACGATCCGGCCGCCGTCAACCGCGACCCCTATGCGGCGTGGCTTTTCCGGATCCGGCCCGACGATGCCGGCGCCATGGCAGGCCTGCTCGATGCAGCCGCCTACCGGCACGCAGCCGAGTCGGAGAGCCACTGAGCATGAGCTTCATCCCGCACACCGCGGCCGACGTCGGGGCGATGCTCTGCGAGATCGGTGCCGAGTCGATCGAGGCGCTCTTCGACGAGATCCCGGCGGGGCTGCGCTGCGCCGGGCTGGAGCGCCTGCCCGCGGCGATGAACGAGGCCGAGGTCACCCGGCTGATGCAATCGCGCGCGCGCGCCGACGGACTCGCGCTGAACTTCATCGGCGCCGGCGCCTACGAGCATCACATCCCCGCCGCAGTGTGGCAGATCGCCGGGCGCGGGGAGTTCTACACCTCCTACACGCCCTACCAGGCAGAGGCGAGCCAGGGCACGCTCCAGCTCCTGTACGAGTTCCAGAGCATGATGGCTTCCCTCACCGGCATGGACGCCTCGAACGCCAGCGTCTATGACGGCGCCAGCGCGGCTGCCGAGGCGATCCTGATGGCGGTGCGCGCGAAGCGCGGCGCGCGCCGCGTGCTGATCCCGGCCGCGCTCCACCCGCTGTACCGGCGCACCGTGCGCTCCATCGTCGCCGCGCAGGGCATCGAACTCGTGGAACTGCCCTGGGAGGCGGCCTCCGGCACCACGAACTGGAAGGCGATCGCCGCCGGCGCGCAGGAGGCGGCCGCGGTGGTCGTCGCGCAGCCGAACTTCTTCGGCGTGATCGAGGATGCGGATGCGGCCACCGACCGTGCGCACGAGATCGGCGCGCTCGCGATCGCGGCCTGCAATCCGCTCGCTCTCGCGCTGCTCGCGCCGCCCGGGCGGTGGGGCTCGGGCGCGGGTGCGGACATCTGCTGCGGCGACGCCCAGCCCTTCGGCATCCCGCTCTCGGGCGGCGGGCCGTATCTGGGCTACCTGACCTGCAAGCAGCCGCTGCTGCGCCAACTGCCGGGACGCATCGTCGGGCGCACCGTCGATCTCGACGGGAAGACCGGCTACACCCTCACCCTGCAGGCACGCGAACAGCATATCCGCCGCGCCAAGGCGACTTCCAACATCTGCACCAACCAGGGCCTGATGACGGCCGCGGCGACGATCCATCTCGCGCTCGTGGGTGCGGAAGGGCTGCACCGCATCGCCGCCGCCTCGCACGCCCGCACGCGCGAGCTGTGTGCCCGCCTCGCGGCCATCCCCGGCGTGCGCCCGCTCTTCCCGGGGCCGTTCTTCCACGAGCGCGCGATCGGCCTGCCCCGCCCCGCCGCCGGGGTCCTCGAACGCATGGTCCGCAACGGTATCCTCGGCGGCCACGACCTGTCGCAGGATTACCCGGAACTCGGCCACGCGCTGCTCGTGTGCGCGACCGAAACCAAGACCGGAGCCGATCTCGACCGCTACGCCGAGGCGCTCGCGGAGGCTCTCTCATGCTGATCTTCGAACTCTCCCGGCCGGGCCGGCGCAGCGCGCAGCTCGCCCCCGCCATCCGCGAAAACACCGACGACATCCCCGAGCGCGCGCGCCGCGTGCAGCCGCCGCTGCTGCCCGAAGTCTCGGAACTGGACGCGGTGCGCCACTACACCCGGCTTTCCCAGCGCAACTTCTCGATCGACACGCAGTTCTATCCGCTCGGCTCGTGCACGATGAAGTACAACCCGCGCGCCGCGCACGCGCTGGCGATGCTGCCGGAATTCCTCGCCCGACATCCGCTCGCTCCCGAGGCCACCGGCCAGGGTTTCCTCGCCTGCCTGCACGAGCTGCAGGAGATGCTAGCGGAGATCACCGGCATGGCCGCCGTCTCGCTCACCCCGATGGCGGGCGCGCAGGGCGAATTCGCCGGAGTGGCGATGATCCGCGCCTACCATGGCGCGCGCGGCGACCACGCGCGAAACGAGATCATCGTCCCCGACGCGGCCCACGGCACCAATCCGGCCAGCGCGACGGTGTGCGGATTCAAGGTGCGCGAGGTTCCGACCACCGCCGAGGGCAACGTCGATCTCGGCGCGCTCGCCGCCGCGGTCGGTCCGCAAACCGCCGGCCTGATGCTCACCAACCCGTCGACGCTGGGCGTGTTCGAGGCCGGCATCGTCGAGATCCAGCGCATCGTCCATGCCGCCGGCGGACTCACCTACTACGACGGCGCCAACCTCAACGCGATCCTGGGCAAGGTGCGTCCGGGCGACATGGGCTTCGATGCCATCCACATGAACCTGCACAAGACCTTCTCGACGCCGCACGGCGGCGGCGGGCCGGGCGCGGGCGCGGTCGGCGTATCGGAGCGGCTGGCTGCCTACCTGCCGGTGCCGCTCCTCGGGCGCGAGGGCGGCCTCTACCGCTGGATCGGCGAGCGCGAGCGCCCGCAGTCGATCGGGCGCCTGTCGGCCTTCATGGGCAATGCCGGCGTGCTGCTGCGCGCCTGGGTCTATGCGCGCATGCTGGGGCGCGAGGGCATGGCGCGCGTGGCGGATTTCTCCACGCTGAACGCGAACTACCTGATGGCGCGGCTCGCGCGCATCGGCCTGCCGCCGTTCTTCCCGGCGCGCCGTGCGAGCCACGAGTTCGTCGTCAGCCTCAAGCCGCTCAAGGACGAAACCGGAGTGAGCGCGATGGATGTAGCGAAATGCCTGCTCGACAAGGGGTTCCATGCGCCCACGACCTACTTCCCGGCGCTGGTCCCGGAGTGCCTGCTGATCGAGCCGACCGAGACGGAATCGAAGCAGACGCTGGACGCCTTCGCCGATGCGCTCGCCGAGATCCTCGATCTGGCGCGCAGGGATCCGCAGCGGGTCAAGGGCTCACCCTGGACGCTGCCGGTGCGCAGGCTGGACGACGTGCGCGCCGCACGCGAGCCCGACCTCGCCTGGAACGGATAGCAGGGAGCGGCCATGCCGTTGTACTTTCTGAACGAACGCGTGCCGCGGCTCCACGAATCGTGCTGGGTCGCGGACAATGCGACCGTGATCGGATCGGTCGTGCTGCACGCGAACGCCAGCGTCTGGTTCAACGCCGTGCTGCGCGGCGACCGCGACGTCCTCACCATCGGCGAGGACAGCAACGTCCAGGACGGCGCCGTGCTGCACGCCGATCCAGGTTTCCCCTGCACCATCGGGCGCAACGTCACCATCGGCCATCAGGCCATGGTTCATGGTTGCACCATCGGCG
>Ga0100381_1005716_pt1 | contig 10269 bp, 5 predicted proteins | sample CryGeymeta201505_FD_80416 | JGI IMG/M metagenome (GOLD analysis project Ga0100381, IMG submission 80416) | Groundwater microbial communities from Crystal Geyser aquifers in Utah, USA - Crystal Geyser metaG 2015-05 | ecosystem: Environmental > Aquatic > Deep subsurface > Groundwater | place: USA...
CTACGTATATTAGAGCTATTCAAACAGCCAGATGAATCCATCAGAGCAATATAATAACTCACAGAAAGCGAACAAACAGAGATAGTGTCGGCATAAAGAAGAAATGAAGAACTATCAATCAGAGAAAAACTTCCGCCATTTACACTTCTGAAAATTTGATAATAAGAATTCAAATTTGATGAATCTCGAATGTCGTTCCATGATAGATTAGCGATGCCAGTGCCAGAGTTTTGGAGTTCTAAAAATATTGTGGAAAGTGTATCTGAGGCTGCCGAGAACATATTATCGCAGCCCGAGATTGTTTTCATAAAATAGTAAAGAGTATCGGCATCAGCGCCAGCACCAAGATGCAAATATGAGGAAGTGTTGATGTTGAAAAGACTATCAATAAGCACAAAGCCCGAATGTGGCGAATGTGAGAAATAGATGTTATATTTTTGAAAACTTCGTCCTAGAGAATCCACCACTGGCGCCCATGACAGCAGCACATTTCCAGCGGAATCCACCGAGCGACAATGTAATATTGGTGCAGGAAGTTTTGGAGGACGCAGCACAGTTATCTTAATGCTGTTGCGCCCGATTGCATGAATTGGACAGTGATCATCTTCTGCCTTTAGCACAAAATTATAGGTAACAGAATTCTGGTTTTGGTTGATATGATTGCAGGAAGTTTGCCAGTGGAAAACGCCAGCAGAAAATATATGAAAGCTATCGGGAGGCAAAGTTGTGAAATAAGCACAAGGAGGTTTGGCGCAGCCTGTTGAGGAAACAAGTGAGGAATCCAGAAGGAAGCCATTGGGTTTAAACTTCACCCAATCGCTATTATCGCCATCAGAAATAGAGAAAGGAATATTGATAGAATCGCCAGCATAGATGGTATCTGTAAAAGGCTGATTAGAAGGCGATATCACAGGAGGGTGATTTGAATCGGCAGGAAAGATTGTAAAGAAAAGCCAGCGTACAGTCTCCGAGAGTCGAACTCCAGCACGGTATGAGCGCACCATAACCGCTGCGGAATAATTCCCAGGATTATGGCAGCAGAAATATATCTCGCCAGTATTGGTATCCAAAGTAGCAGGGATATTACCAGCATTAAAATTTTGATCTGGCAATGGATTATTGTAATTATAACCTGGAGCGTAGTGGACGGAGTCGAATATAGTTTCTGGAGGTGATATTGGAAAAGCAGAATTTGCTTTTGGCAAACTATCTATTGGCCATTGATTATAAATAGTATACATATAACCCTGTCCGCAAAATTGTTGTTGCCAATGAACAGTTATTGAATCACCATCAAGATCATAAATTCCAGGATCGTAGGTAACAGTATCTCCAACTTTAGAATAAATTATTGGGTCGTTAATGAATTCTGCAGAATAATCTTCGAAAGGGAAAAAAGAGGAAGGAATTGGATAAATCCTTGTGTAAATTAGTGGTTGGTTAAAATATTGTGAGATTCCAGTACCAAGATGTGGAATAATATTTATAACACTAGTATCCATATGAGATTCTGGTATTTTAAGAACCCAACCATTTGAAGTAATATGACTGTTTATAGTGGGACTATTTGAAGTATCATTAATGGTATGCAACTTTACATATATTCCCTCAACCGAAGGAACCATTCCCCAATAAAGATTATTAAAATATAAATTATTGAAATTACAATTAATTGATTTTGAAGAGAATTGTAAAACGCTGGTTGGTATATTAAAATTAAGGTTAAATATCATAATATTTGTTGGGAAAAACCAACCTTTAGTGACATTAGCATACTTATTACTCCTAGTTAATATTTTAATATGAATAGAATCAGCAGCTTTAAGATGATAATTAATGTCTCCTGCTATTTCTCCATATTGCTTTGCTTGAGCATAAGAACTTATAGAGCAACTTATTATTAAAAGTAATAAAATTGTAATTTTAATAGGAAAATTCATTTTGAAGGAGTTTAATAAATAGGTTTATCCTGTTTAATTTCAAACTGGCTAAACCTAATGTTTATTTATAGGATGCTTAATTTTTTGGTAATAGTTTCTTCATTACAAATTATTTTAACGAAGTATAATCCTGTATTTAGTTTTGAAACATCAATCAGGTTTTTATTAGATTGTAATTTACCAGATAAAATCATTTTACCTTGAATATAAATAATAGAATAAAATGAATTATCAGAAGTGTTTTCTATTTGAATAGTCAGCAAATTTTCAACAGGATTTGGATAAACATCATTATTTACAGTTTTGCCAACTCTTAAACTCTGATTTGTTGCATAACTGTATTTATATAGAATTTCACTGCTATAATCATCAACAAAAGAGTAGAATGCGTATGGGCTAACTGTTCTGTTGCCACAAATTGATGATTTTATTTGATTACCCATTGCATTATAATTTACTATAGAGTAATATTGCCAAGTTGTTGGATTTCCATCAGGTTTCATTCTTTTACGTAAGATTTCATAATCGTTATTTGGAAATATTGCAGTAAATGAAACCAGCAAATCTTCCACAATATATGTAACAACTGGGTCAATACATTCTGATGTAGTAATATCTGGATAAGTATTTATAGCAAAAATTGGCATAATAGAATTACCATAGGAAGTAATATCAATTATTTCATACTTATTCCCATCATTTTTTGAAATTACTGCTGAGAAATCTTGGTTTAAATAATATATGTTGTTAAAAATAGGTGAAGCGATTCTTGGTTTGCCATATTGCCAAGATGAGTTAAGACTATAGTTATATAGCGTAGTATTTGAAGTTAAAGGATTACTATAATCAAACTGACGAATTGTTAATTGGCTGTTGATTAATTCTTTATAAACAATTTTAAACCATGTTGAAGTATTTGCGTTATCATATAACACAGCAACATCAGGTTCTGCAAAACTTAAATTCGTATTTTGATATGTGTAATAAGAGATATTACTAAAAGTGATATTGCAAGTTAAGATTTTAATATTTGTTGAAGATTGCCAAACAGCAGCAAGATGATTATTAATATCAATATCAACATTTGGAGTACTACAATCCGCTGAAGTAGTAAGTTGAGTTGAGCTTACATAAATATTCCATGCCCCCATATAATATTCCCAAACTTCAGCATACACATCATCACTAATTAGATAGATAAAAAAAGCGTAAAGTTTTGAATTGTATTCTGATATCACTACATCTGGATCTTGAACAGGGCCAATACTGCTTCCATCAAAATTAAAACTCTGTTGAGGAGCCATGCCTATTCCGTATCCGATACCAGGTTGGTCGCCATCCCAGCACATTACTTGAAACAAATCACTTTCAAATACAATTGCATCCATGCCAGTATTTTGCACGTTTGAAATATTAGTAGAAGCAATTATATCAGTTGTAACAGCAGGATAATACATTTGAGCATTTAAAGAATTACCAAATAAAAACAATCCAATCATCATTAGACTAATAAAATATATTTTGTTCATAATTAAAAAATTAGAGATAAATACTTAAAAAAACTTCATTAATATTTTTCATTATTCTCAAAAGCATTAAAATGAAGTCAAGTAAAACCTCTACCACCGATAATAAAATTCGGTATTTTATATCCTATGGAGGGAATAAAATTCTCATGGCAATAATCTATGTAAACAGCTGAATAACAATATCTTATGGGGGGGGTAAAATAAAAACCTTCCTCTCAAAAGCTAAAGATGCGAAAGAAATATTATTCAGATTCATTTTATGTGATTTTATGGATTGCAAATATAGGTTAAAAATATTGAAAGTCAAGGAAAAATAATAATTTACATATCATAAACTTGTCAGACTGAGTAATTTCGCAGCAAGAAATTAAATAGCAGAAGGCGAAAAAAGTTTTTTTTATTTACGGAATTGTACCGAAGGCTGACAGCGGTAAGGGGGAAATTTGAAAAGCATTTCATCGTTTATCTCGAAAAATACACAATCTATGATTTGCTTGATGGTGTTGATGGGAAAATTATCTACATCAGCCTATCTACTTCTTAACCGTCGCCGAATCAGGGCTCACATAAACGTTGCGTTTTTGATTTCTTCCAAATACAGAGAAGTTCACATAGCGCTGTGGATTGAGCTTCATATCTTGAAGCAATTGATCAAGTTCCTTTGAAGCAGCGTGGAGTTCTTTGTAAAGCTTATTATCATTTACAAGCAATCCAAGACTACCTTCTCCACGATTGATTTTGTCAACAATTTTTTGGAAATCGCCCAAAGCTAAATCAGCTTTAGAAATTGTGGATTTAATATTTATCTGAGCTAATGTATCACTTATGGCGGCAAAATTTCCAATGGCGTGAGTTATCTCATCATTATTATTTCTAAGGTTCTCAGTGATAGAATTTATATTTGATAATATTCTAATTATTGCACTTTTTTGTCCAGTTATTACTGTATCAAGTGTATATGAGGAGTGTTCTATATTTTCTATTGTAGATTTTATTCTCAGGAAAGTGTTGGCCAAATTAGCTTGTGTTTCTTTATTAAAAACATACTTAACAGCCTCTAAAATACTGTCTAAAGAGCCAAGCATATTTTCTGTTTTTACTTTTATTGGAAGCATTTGAATAGAAACTTCTTCTTGAATTGTGCTTGCAACTTGCGAAATTAAAGTGTCACCATCCTTAGCATAAGAATCTGATTTAACAAAAACCATGCTGATAGAATTCAACCCTAGGAAGTCGCTTTCGATCTTAGCAATAGAATTTCTGGGAATTTTTATGTTTTTATCGATGCTTAGCTCAACAATTATTCTACCCAAGCTATCGTTTTTGATAAGTTCTAAATTGCTAACCATGCCGATTTTAAATCCATTCAAATTTACTGAATTTGAAACATTGAGACCAGCGATTTTATTATAAACGACAAAATATTTTTGAGTTCTATTAAAAATATCTTTCCCTTGTAAAAAGTTATAACCCAAATATATACCTACCAAAGTGAAAGTAGCAACTAAACCAATATAGAATTCTTTTCTAATTTTCATTATTTGAATTATTTCTAATGGCAAAGATATTTATAAAGCTCTTTGCTAAAACTATTTTTTATCAGCTTGATTTTTTAAAATGTTCATAGCTTCATTTGGGCTAATACGTTTGCCGCCAATGAAAGCCACCACGAAGGCATCGCTAAACCCTAATTCTCTAATTTTACTAAGCTGAATTGCCGCTTTCTCAATACTGTCGTATCTCCCTGATACATACTTGTAGAATCCTGAGTGATAATAATTCCACATGTCGTCAATACCTTTAAAAGAGGCTGATGATGCAGGTTTTTTATCAGAAGTGGTTGCAAACTGTACCCCGAAAATTATATCGGAGTTTAGATTATTTGGTTTTGAAATATTATTGGTAACGTCAGTATTTGTCTTATTTTCCTGAGTTATAATATTTGCATCTTTAGTACTATTTTTTTCTTCAGATTTTTGATATCTTTCGCCTTCCATTTCGAATTTATATTTCTTGAAAGCTTTAAAAATTGAAGCTGCTAATTGGTTTTGACCTTGTTCTGAGTTCAAATATTTTTCTTCTTCAGCATTAGAAATAAATCCAGTTTCTATTAAAATTGCTGGCATAGCAGTTTTCCAAAGCACCAAAAAGCCAGCTTCTTTCACTCCCCTATCCAATCTTTGTGCGTTTGTTTTAAACTCACTTTCCACCTTAGTAGCAAAATCGATGCTTTGGTCTCTAAATGCGCTCTGAAAAAGCGAAAATGATATGTATGATGCGGGAGAGTTAGGATTAAAATTATTATATTTTTCGTCGTGATTAGCTTCCAAAAGTATTGATGCATTTTCGGTTTGGGCAACTCTGAGATTTGCGCTACTTTTATGAAGTCCCATTATCCAAGCTTCTGTACCAGAGGCTTTTGAACTTTCATTTGAATTGCAATGTATCGAAATAAATAAATCGGCATTAGCCTGATTTGCTATTTGAGCTCTTCTGTAAAGTTCTATAAATTCATCAGTTTGTCGAGTAAAAATAACTTTTACATCTTTGAAATTCAATTCAATATAATGACCAAATTTTAGTGCAACATTAAGAGCAATATTTTTCTCTTTTGAATTTTTTCCTAAAGCTCCTGGATCATGGCCACCATGACCTGCATCTATCACTACAACAGTAATTCTATAGGGATCTTGAGGAACTATAAATCTATAATTTATACCACTGAATATTATTATACCAAAAATTAAAATTAATCGTTTCACGCTCTTGGAAGTTTTATAGTTTTGAAAATTATTTCAAAAAGTCTCATCAACCTATAACAATCAATGGTTTAAGACGTTGAGACTTCCTACATTGACAAATGTAAATCTTATGATTAGTAATATAGTAATCCATTTATTAAATTGTTAACGAAATTATCAACAAAAATATTTTGTAGAACTTTTATAGTTTTTTCAATTTTGGTATTTCTATCTGATGATATAATTGCTCAAGTTGTTGATTCTATTAGTATTACCGACACTTCCTTAAGTAATATTATGCCAAAAAATAATGTTGATAGTAGCAATAATAACAATTTTATTCTCGATTCCAAGATAATTAGAAGTGCAAAAGATAGTGTAAAAGTAAATTATTTGGAGCAAAAAGCATATTTATATGGCGATGCAAAAGTGGAATATGGGACAGTAACTCTTGTAGCTGCTTACATAGAAATAGATTTTGTAAATAATAATGTTTACGCCAAAGGAATTGCCGATACAAGTGGGGTAGTAAAAGGAAATCCAATATTTAAAGACGGCAGCGATGAGTACCAAACCACTGAAATAAGATACGACTTCAATTCACATAAAGGCTTGGTTTACAATGTTACTCGGCAGGAAGGTGACGCATATTTGTTTATCAAGGAAGGCAAAAAGATGGAGGATAATACTACTTATGTTAAGGAGGGTTATTTCTCCACTTGTTCGCTTCCAAACCCTCATTACAGCATTAAATATGGCATTGGAAAAATTATTCCTGATGACAAAATCGTTACAGGGCCTATCCATATTGAAATTGAAGGAATTCCATTGCCAGTAATTTTGCCTTTTGGGTTTTTTCCAAATAAAAAAGGAAGAGCAAATGGAATCCTTATTCCTTCTTATGGCTATACCGAAAATAGAGGTTACTATTTAAGCAATGGCGGATATTATACTGGCTTAGGAGAGCATATAGACCTTGCAATTCGGGGTGATATTTATGCTAAAGGCAGCTGGGCAATAAGGGGAAAAAGCAATTACAATTTCAGATATAAATCCCGTGGCAATATTGATATTGGTTATGCATTAAATAAATATGGCGAAACGGATGTAATTAAAAATAATGAAGACAAAGGCTATTTCATAAGATGGACTCACAATCAAGATCCTAAATCAAATCCAAGTTCAACTTTTTCGGCAAATGTTAATTTTGGCTCTACTCAATATAATAAACTTAATTCGGTGAATATCAATGATTATGTAACCAACACTTTTCAGTCAAGCATTGCTTATTCGGCAAAAATTAAGCACAAATATAATTTGGCTATCAATGTAAATCATAATCAAAATACAAGCACACATATAATGAATCTGGATTTGCCTACCATTTCATTTAGCACGCCAAGAATGAACCCCTTTGAGCGAAAAATTGCCATTGGCTCTAAAAAATGGTACGAAAAAATTTCAGTCTCTTACAATATGGATGCTAAAAATCAATTATCAACTCTTGATTCTTTGTTTTTTACTTCAAAAATGACTGACTTCAAAAATGGTATCTCTCACAACATTCCTATCAGTAGCACAATTCCGTTGGGTCACTTAAGTTGGACAAATAGTTTGAATTTAAGAGATTATTGGTATTTTAAAACTGTAAATAAATATTACGATCCTAATGTTATTATCAATGGAAAGGACACAGGGGCAGTCATTACAGACGATGTTTTGAATTTTAAAGCGGCTCATGAAGCTTCGTTTTCTTCTAATTTTAGTACTTTAATCTATGGTATGTTTACTTTTAAGCATGGTCCTATGACTGCTCTTCGCCATGTAATGTCGCCAACAATTGGATTTTCCTACCATCCAGATGTTAGTAAATCATTTAATTATTTTAAGGAATATACCGACAAAAATGGAAAGACAGTTAGATATTCTATTTTTGATGGAGGTATATTTGGCAGTCCAGCAGATGGAAAATCTGGAAACATTACTTTTAATTTGGGCAATACTCTTGAAGCAAAATTGAAATCAGCCAAGGACACAATTACTGGCATAAAAAAAATTAAAATTCTTGAGGGGTTTAATATTTCCACCAGCTACGATTTGGCTAAGAAGGAATTTCAACTTGCTCCTCTTAATGTAAGTGCAAGAACAACAGTTCTGAAAAAAATTGATATACAATTTGGAGGAATTTATGATTTTTATGCCATAGATAGCATGGGTGTAAGAATCAATGAATTAAACTGGAAAGTAAACAAAAAATTGCTTAGAAAAAATTCAAGCTTATGGCGTTTGAGTCTTGGCTATTCTTTGAGTGCCAATGATTTCAATGGCAATAAAAATAAGAAATATAAGTCTGAAATGGGCACTTCTGAAGAGTTGAAACAGGTAAATGATTTTCCAGAAAGATATGTAGATTTCAATAACCAATGGTCGCTGAATTTCAATTATTCATTCAATTATGCTCAAACATTTACACCCACGTCAATGGATTTTAAGAAAACGAAAACACAAACTCTCGATTTTTCTGGTGATGTGAATGTTACTCAGAAGTGGAAATTAGGATTTTCATCAGGATATGACTTTGAAAATAAAGGACTTGGAGTTACTTCTCTTGATATTTATCGCGATTTGCACTGCTGGGAGCTTATGTTTCATTGGATTCCATTAGGGCCAAGGCAATCTTATAATCTCACTGTTCGCGTAAAATCTCCTTTATTGCAAGATTTAAAAATTAACAAGAAACGCGACTGGCAAGATTATTAAAGTTCATAAAATATGCTTTCTATATTCAAGGAATTAAATGTTCATGTCCGTTTTTTTATTATTTTGCACTAATTTCTTATTAAAATATTATGAACCAAAAGAACATTAAGGTTTTAAAGTCGAACGGTGAAATGGTTGACTTTATGCCAGACAAATTAAAATCGGCCTTGATGCGCTCTGGTGCCGATGCTAAGGAGGCTGAATCTATTGTGAATACTGTTATTTCTTCTATTGGCGAGCGAACAAAGACAGGCAAAATTTATAAGATTGCTTATAATTTACTGAAGCAAAAATCAAAATATGTTGCTGGCCGTTTCCGTTTAAAACAGGCTGTTTATGATTTAGGGCCATCTGGTTATCCTTTTGAAAAATATGTATCTAAATTGTTGGAATATCAAGGATATAAGGTAAAAGTAAATATAATTGAAAATGGCGCTTGTGTAAAACATGAGCTTGATGTGGTTGCAGAAAATAATGAGGAAAGACTAATGATTGAATGCAAATTCCATCGCGACAAAGGTCATAAAAATGATGTAAAAATTCCACTGTATATACATTCAAGATTTTTAGATATTAAAGCAAGTTGGGAAAAATCAGGTGATTCAAAATTGAATTATTTTGGAATGATAGTAACCAATACCAGATTTTCGGAAGATGCCACCGAATATGGAAAATGTACTGGTATGAGATTAGTAAGCTGGGATTATCCTCACGGAAACAGCTTGAAAGACTGGATTGATAGAGCTGATTTGCATCCAATTACATCAATGAATTCGCTTACCAAATTGCAAAGGCAGTCTCTTTTAGATAGTGGTGTTGTGCTTTGTAAGGAGATTGTAGAAAATCATGATGTATTATTAAAACTTGGACTTAGATTACAAAAAAGAGACGAGGTTATTAAGGAAGCTGAAGTACTATCTGGCAGCTAAAATTTGAGTCGTAGTGCCTTGTCAATGGCCAAAATCTGTGGTAATATCAAATCCACATTTGAATTAAATATCACAAAATCTGATTTTTCAGCAATTTTTTCCTGTGGCCATTGGTTCTCCATACGTTGTTTTACAAGTTCAATACTCGATTTATCTCTTTCCACTGTTCTAATAATTCTATCTTCCAAGATGGAGCTCACGCAAATTACCTTGTCAACTATTGAATTAAATCCATTTTCAAATAATATTGCTACCTCAATCATCACATAATCTTCATTTTCAAAAGATTTGACCCAATTTTTAAATCCTTGGCGAACCAGCGGATGAATTAAATCATTTACTTTTTTTAGCGAATCTCTATCATTGAAAA
>Ga0100381_1005725_pt1 | contig 10262 bp, 10 predicted proteins | sample CryGeymeta201505_FD_80416 | JGI IMG/M metagenome (GOLD analysis project Ga0100381, IMG submission 80416) | Groundwater microbial communities from Crystal Geyser aquifers in Utah, USA - Crystal Geyser metaG 2015-05 | ecosystem: Environmental > Aquatic > Deep subsurface > Groundwater | place: USA...
CCCAAAGGCCAGTATCGCCATCGCATTTTTTAGGGGGATTCGCTATCAGCGCTGAGACTTCATCTGCCGACCATCCCCTCTTTTTGCCCTGTTCATGGGTCCATGCCGTTGCGTTTTCCTGAATTTCCTTAATTTTGGAAGGTCGAACTTTTTCCAGATTTCCCTGTGCAATGCGCCCAGCGGAGAGTCCGGTAATTTCAGTCAACAACGGGCGCAAACTTTTCCCATGAATCTGCCCAAGATTTGCCAGTGGTGCAATCGCCAATGCCTCTAGGACTTGCCTTACAGCGTTGTGGCCTTTGGTTTCTTGAATAGTCAAATTGAAACTCCCTTGGGCACTGGTTGCCAAAGCACATGGCAGGCGAAGTTTTGCAGGATTTCTAGGTGTTCTGGCCCCGACCAAACAACCAACATTATTGGTGGATAAAGGAAAATTGACGGAGCGTCTTTTGCGCCTTGGCCCAAGATGGCCCCACAAATTGAAACAGCATCCATGAGATCAGTGCGTACTCGTACAACAAGATGTAACCGGTCCATGCGCACGGTGAGCATGCGTTGTTGGCCAAGAGCCATGACAGGGCAGCTAGTGACAATGCAACAACAGACGCGGACATGTCCCGTCCGACCCGGCAGAACCAGTACAACAATTTGGGTTGTGTTTTTATATGGATTGGCTGGCCTCGCTGCCATCGCAATGCGAAGGACCGGAACGCATTGCGCACTTCTGCATTTGAAAGCTGAAGCTCCAAGATCTTTCGCCGGATCAACCAACGCTGCTGTGCTGTCAATGGACACCTGCCAAATTCAAGATCGCCAATGGCTCTGTCGGCGGTGTTTACTAAGAATGAGTGATCGCTCGGCCCGTTGGGCTGGTTCGCGATCTGACGACGGTACCGTGTGATTTTTGAGCACGTCATGGGCCAAAACAGCCATTGCCACCACTTGAGTTGGTAATTTCGCACATACCAAAATGGTCGAGCAGCATGGAAATCAATGGTTTCATCGACTGTGTCGGCATTTCCAGATTGGGCGGTAGCGGAAAGGATGGATGCCCAGACTTTTTGAACGCTCGCGTCAATCGGTTCAGGATCGTTTTCCATGGTGAGCCCAAATTGATTCAATCAATGGCATGGGATCAAACTCTCCCAGACCGCTATCAGTACTTTTGTTCACTTGACTCTGTTGAATAGCGGAATAGAGCTCTGAGACCATTTTCCAGCGGTAGCTACTTGGGCAAGCGGGAGCAAATCGCATCAGAAAGTAGTCCACATGCTCGTAGGCTTGCTGCAGCCGTTGCCAATCAATGCTCTGGTTTTGATTCAGTACAGCTTTCGCTTCATCGTTCGAATGACCAAACAATATGAACGGGATGTCAATCCCAGATTCTTGCACTTGACGCAGATAGGTCGTGGTGGGCTCCGTTGTGCCCGATTCGTATGAGACCTGTGTGGCGCGACTGATGCCGCCGATGGCGGCTAAGTCCAACTGCTTCAATTCCAGTCGCCCTCTTGCCTCACGGAGTCGGTCGCCAACTTGTGCTTTGAGTTTGAAAAAGTCGTCAATATGGTTTGACAAGTCAAATAAACCTTACATAAAATTCGATAAAACTTAACTGATTCATTGTGATCACTTCGCCTTCTTCTGTCAAACAAGCCTTCTCAGACAACGGAATTAGCATCCGCGATTGGGCTCGACTCAATGGATTCGGAGAGACGTTGGTTTATGCAGTCTTAAATGGAAAGAACAAAGCGAGCCGAGGGGAAAGCTACCGCATCGCAGTGGCACTAGGCCTTAAACAGCAGCCCGACGCTACCACCGTACCGTCATACATCCAATCAGTTCTAGGGCATTCGCAGCGGGCCAGCGCTTCTGATCAGTCATTTAAAAACACATCCTCAAAGAATTTGGAGACGAGCATGACCTAAAAAAAAACCGATCAATCCGAAGACTGACCGGCAGGAGTGCTGATAAAAAATCAGTAAGCACGTGTAGTTTCCTCCAGCACTTCCCGGTTGTCAAGTAATTTTTACTCCTGAATCACATCGGGATGGATTTTCTTTGCCTGGAGAAATTATGGAACCCTCAAAAAGGAAGGTGGTTCAGCGCTCGCCTGCCCATACGGTGCGTTTACTTCGTCTACCTCATCTGCAAGACAGGCCTGTGGAGGCCGAATCCTCACTTGAGCGTGACTTTGTCCAAATCGCAGCCCTTTTCAGTTTCACCGAGTCAATTGAGCATCAACCATTCAGACTCGTCTGGGACGATGCCAGTTACACGCCTGACTTTCTCATCCGCTTCAAGGATGCCAGTCAATTGGTGGTTGAGGTTAAACCTTTGGTGAAGGTTGACAAGTACCGAGCACTTTTTGATCGTGCGACAGAAAAACTCAAAGGACACAAGTTGCCATTCATGGTGGCAACTGACACCCAAATTCAAACTGGACAGCGTGTTGCCAACGCACTTTTGATCCGGCGCTATGCAAAAACCAGCTTTGCAGAATCTTCCTGTGATACCGCTATCAAGCTTGTCGATGCTCGCAGTGACGGTATGCCCTTTCTGGAACTGTGCTCTGACACTCAAATTTCGCGTGAGTTGATTCTGCACCTTGTCGCAAAGCGGAGGTTGGCCCTTGGTCCTGATCTTGCCATTGGCTCGACTGCTCTGGTTTTCCCCGTTACTCAACTCAAGGAGCAAAGCCATGCGTTTCAGTTTGCAAGCTGGTTTGACGCTGAGATTTGGGGCTAACAGCTACGAATTGGTGCGTGAACTTGTGGGTGACGAATTCCAGTTCGAAGAGACCAAAACGCGCCGTTCCAAGATTTTGACCAAGGATGAAGTCGTCCAAGGGGTTTACAACAAAAAGTTTGAAGTAGTGCTCGCTGTTGCCTTGAACGGAAAAGGTAAAACGCAAGACAGCGATAACAGCATCTTAGATCTATCGTCGTTGACATCACGTGAACGCAAGACATTAGACCGTCGGTATGAGTACGTCAAAGCACTGCAGCGTGCCAAGGTGACCAGGGGCCAGCGACATAGGGTTGGTGCTGTGATTGCTGCTGTCTCTTTAAAACTGGAGGAAAAAAAACCACCATCGACATCGGCAGTCATGAAATGGGCACGTGACTATCAGACAAAAGGTGGCAATGTCATTGCCTTGGTTGATCGCTATCGGCTGGCACCACGATCAAAGCAAATTCCGCAGGTCTTAGAAGACGCGCTCTGGAAGGTGCTCAAGCGCAGCTATTTCACGCGGGATCGACATAGTGCTCGGCACGCTTTTGATCAACTGCAAACTGAAATCGACAGGATGGTTAAAGCCGGGGAGATTCCCGTCAACGACGCGGCTATCAGTTACCCAACATTTACACGCAGGATCAAAGACGTTGATCTTTATCACCGAATTGCCACCCGAGAAGGGTCGGCGCGTGCACGGATGGTGTGCCGGACATCGTTTCCGGATAGATATCCGGAATATCCACTTGAAAGAGTCGAAATTGATCACACGCCCTTGAACTGGGTGGTGGTGTGTGACCGGACGGGTTTGCCATTGGGACGACCAGTTTTGACGATCATGATCGATTCGTATTCGGGTTACATCCTGGGCTTCTATTTGTCCTTCCATGGGCCAGGACTGACATCTGTCAGCGGTGTTGTTAGGAGTGCCCTGCAAGCCAAAACCGAAATTGTTCGCAGCGCCAATCTGACGAACCCTTGGCTAAGTCATGGTCTGGGTGACGAATGGGTAATAGACAACGGGCTGGAGTTCCACAGCTTTGGTTTTAAGCAAATGGCGATGGTGCTTGGCGTTGACTTGATGTACTGCCGAGTCAGAACGCCATGGTTGAAGCCGCGAGTTGAGCGATTTTTTTCAACTTTAAACACCATCACATTGGCGAAAGGTAGGGTCAGCAAGCCGGTAGCGAATGTGATGAACATCGACCCTTACAAAGATGCGGCGATCATATTTTCAGATCTGGTCAATGGACTTTTGCAGTTTTTTGTGGATGTCCATCCGTTTGAGCCCAACTGGCGAAAAATGGCGCGGCCCTTTGATTTGTTCAAAGAGGGGCTGGAGCGCTGTCCACCCGCAGTTTACCCAGGCAGCCTCGATGACCTAAAACTAGCCTCGGGCATGTCAAAAATTCTGACTTTTAGCCAGGGAGGTATCGAAAACCTTGGTTTGCCATATGGCAGTTACGAATTCAAAGAACTGGCCAATCGGCACGGGACGGGCATCAAAGTCTTGTGTAAATGGGACCCTGACGATATGAGTCAACTCTATGTGCAGGACCCTAAAACATTTCAGTGGATGACGGCGGAATGCCGGTGGAAGCAGTATGCAAACGGATTGAGTCATAACCAGCATAGCTTAATCAGGAAGTTCGCAAAGCAGGAGTTGATTACGTCAGGTGCATTGGAAAGCCTGCTCGCCGCAAAGCAGCGTTTGCATGACCACTGGATGGATTCCACCACTACGCGAAAAAGGGCTGACGCATTGACAGCAGGTCGCTATGCAGACTTTACCTCCAGCCGCGTCGTGGAGCCGCAGCCAGTGCCAGTCGCGACGTCAACGGCTGCTGATGTCGCCCCAAAGTTACAACTTCCGCTGGATACCCCACCCCAAATCAAAGAAATCCCCAACTTTGATTCATTTAGCTTTTGAAATATGAAAAAAACACAGAAAAATTTATCGAGTCCCTGGATCTGGAAACACCCGATCCGGAGGAGCAGGAACTGTATTCCCGTCGCATTACGAGTTATTCGGTTGAGGCACTGAAAGCTGCCGTTGCTGTTGACCGCATTTTTATTGGGCACCCTGCGTTTGTGCAAGCAGTGAAGGCAATGGATCGGATTTTTCAGTTGGCCCCCGAGATGGACTTACCGCACGGCATGCTGTTGGTAGGACCTACTGGGGCTGGTAAAACTGCAGCATTTAAGTACTTTAGGAACACGCTCCCATCTTCATCGCTCTTTGCGCCTGGGGATGGAGCCATTGGTCTTCGCTGCCCGAAACGACCGAGGGTTGGCCATTTTGTCGCTGGCTTGCTCAAGGCCTACAAATATCCCTTCGCGGTAGGTAGTGCGCAGCAGTTGTATGTCCGACGTGGACTGGTATTTGATGCCATTAAGCAAAAGGGAACCAGACTCATTTTTGTCGATGAAGCAGCCAGCATGCTAAAGGCTCGACGACTTGGAAGTGGTCTTGACGGTGATACCGAGGTCAGTGAATTTTTTCGCGAAATCGTCGACGAATGCAAAGTAGGCTTGGTACTGGCTGGCACCGATGAATTGGATGCAATTGCCCAGATTGATTCGGCGTTGGCATCACGGCTAACCGTACGCGAAGAACTGAGCCCCTTTTACTCTGACGAGAAGTGGGTAGGTGTTATTCAATCGTTCAGCAAAGAATGCAAGACTTTTGACATCACCGCGCTGGCGAGCCCTGACTTAGCACATTTGCTGCACCGCGCAACTGGAGGCAATTTGCGGTCACTTAAGCGGCTAATGATTGAGGCGATCTTGATCGCGTTTGACTCCAAAAAAGCAGTGATTGACCGCGCAATTTTGTCAAAAGCTTTTACCTTGGCTTTTGGCTCAGCGAACCTGCAAAGCAATGTATTTGCCTGAATCCGGTTTGCCGTTGACGTTTGAGCCGTTTGCAGACGAGTCGGGGCTTGGCTACTGTTTGCGCGTGCTCAGCCGAAACGGAACCGATTTTCATGGGCTGCGACGACTATTGGGAATCGCTGAGGTTACCCCCATTAGCAGAGTACATGCATACGAGACGGCGAAGCTCCTTCAGGTCTCGATACCCTGGCTAGAAGGGTCACTACCGGAGTCGTATAAGGCTCGCGCTGGTGTTCATGTTTTTTTCGGCCACCAATTGTTTGCACATAATCATTTGCGAATGCACTCGCCACAAGTTTGTGCCCAGTGCATTCACAGGTATGGCTACTGTCGCGCGATATGGGAATTGTCGTTGGCTACCGTCTGCCTTGAACATGGACGTACGTTGACATCCCGTTGTCACGAGTGTGGGCAACCTTTGCGCTGGGATCGACCTAGCATTGATGTTGGGCATTGCGGCCACTACATCAAGTTTGCCCCTGATCAGCCCAATGCCTCAGCTGATCTTATGGACTGGCAAAAATTAGTGCAGCAGAAATTGTCTTCAGATGACGATCTGATTAATGCAGAGCCTCTTAACTGGCAAAGAACATTGCGGCCAATGACCCTGGGTGGCATGTTCATGATAGTGACGGCATTTGGCATCATGAAAGGGGCGTTCATGCCAATCAATTCAGCAGTTTCCACCAAAAAGCTCATCCCCAATGAGTGGCAAGCAATTATTCTGCGAGCTATTCCACGGCTGTGCACACTCTATAGTGGGCGTGATGGTGATGATCTTTCTGGTCTGGTATCACAGCATCTGCTCTTGAGGCTTCTGAAGGCGGATGTGGCCACCATTGACCAACAAACGGCATTGAGCCAATTAAAGAAAATATTCAGCGTCGAAGTAGATCGTCATCTACTTGGGCAATATCCGCATTTGGGACAGCAGCAGTTGTTCTGATGTGATAGACCATGGAGCCGCGATCCACGGGAGACAGCCAAGGTCGAACTAATCGATCTCATTCGGACGCAGCAGATTTTCTGATTGGGATACCGGAGCCAATTGGTTTTGAGAGTCCTGCGTCCTGGCTTGCACGTGCAGCCCTTTCGCAAGGTGTCAGTCCCAAAGAGCTGTTGGCCCATTTCGGATTTCACAAAAAAGTGGATCCTGACTTGTTCATGACAGGAAAAGCAGCGATGAGGATTTCAGTTGTGTGTCAACTTCCTCTAGGAAAGTTTGATTTCGCAGTACGCATGTTCGATAACCTGAAGAGCATAGACCCAACTGGGGAAATTTTTCTCTTGGAAAGGAAGCAATTGGCGGAGTACAGATACTGTCCAGTCTGCTTGCATCTCTCAAGAACGAAGCACTTCATGGTTCATTGGCGATTCAGAGCTTGGCGGCATTGCCCTTTACATCGTTGCATGATGGAGGATAGCTGTCCACGCTGTGGCTCGTTGGTTCAGCTACCCACGGATTTGATGAACGCAGGTCCTGAAAAACAAGGCATTGCTTTTTTGGATCAATGTGGCGTGTGCGGACACAAACTGTCCAGGCATTGGGATCAGGTTTGGGGGCTCGTTGATCAATATTCTGTTTCAGACTGGAAGTGGAGCCAGCTTGTAAATGGAAGGGCAACTTTGTCTGCGATTTATCACCGCGAGTTGAGATATGCGCAGGGCTCTGACGGTACGCATGGGCTGCGGGATTTGCTGAAATTGGATCGTAGAGGGCTTATTCCGAATCGCAGTTTTAGTGGGGAAAAGTAGCGTCTTCAGGATGTGTCCAGCATGGTTTCGCATCTTGTATTTCTTGCTCGGTGGATGCCATGACGCGGTCGGTATCGTCGTTGACGACGACAGCGTTAGAGTGAAGCGCGCGATTTGTTACATTAACCTCAAGGCAATCAGGTATCGCTGGGATGCGAGTTGATTAGGGGGGACTTATTGTGAAAGGTGCAACAAATGCTGATAAGGGAAGCAACTATCCACCAGTTGATTAAGGACACGCAGACAAGCGGGGACGACAGCGTCGTACAACACGTTCGCCAGGAATCCCTTCCTATAGACGATGTGCTACAGAATTTATGCGTTGAGTTGCTTTCACTCTACGCCACGTCGGTGAATAGCAATGGCACTCTCGGGCAAGATCCGGTGATCCATACTTTCCCCGTGGCGTTAGCCAGCTACACAGGTGGCCAGACTGATTTTCAGGCATTCACGGTTGCGGCTCTGAGCTTGATCAAGGAGGAAATGAAAGAGGCAATCTTCGCCAATGGCGGATATGCCCTTTTTTTGCGCTATGCGCACGACAACGTCGATTTTCTGCTCGTTGCCATGCTCAAACTCAAGGCAGGCGCGGGCATAGATGAAGCGACATTGAGCCTGCAGCCGACGTTGAATATTGACTTGAAACTGTTGCATGAAGCCGCACGGATCAACTTGACGCGGCTCGCGAACCAGGCACAACCCTATCTGACCTTCATCAAGGGCAAGGCAAAAAAGGGAGATATCACCGGCTACTTCCGTAAGGCCTTAGCTTGTGTCACCTTCACAGATTCGAAACACCATACCCACCAGTTGATTCAGGCCGCCCAGGCCTTTGTCGAGGCACGCGAGGATTTAGGCACCCCTGAGCAAAAGCGCGAAGAGCGCTCACACATGCGCAAGCGCCTCGTGGATTGCTTGGAAGCCAATCCTCAGCAGGTGGTGCTCGCTACAGCCGCAGCCGCCATCATGCCTAGCGCACCAAATGATTTTCTTGAATTCTTGCAAACTGGGCCCGCAGCTGACCAGTACCATATTGACTACTCTTTCCAGCCACACAAGGCCACTTTCCGACCGTTACGCCGGATCAGCGCGAAAATTGGACACTCAATCTCCGTTGCTTTCGATGTTGAAGACATTCTGGCTCATCGTGTGACTTATGACCCTGACCGTGATGCAATAGTTTTGCAGAGTCCCCCTGACTCACTCAGGCAAGCGATCATCGAAAATGACACCGCAGATTGACAACTCGCACGACTGGACAATCTGGCTCCTAGACAACCTGGAGAGTCAGCAGCAGCTTGAGGACGGACTATGGGAAGGAGTGTTACCGGTCGTAGTTGATTTTGCGGAAGTCCTGGCGGCGCTGAGCGCCTATCGTTCAGTAATGGGGATGGCAGACGCGGCGAGTCGGAAGCTTGAGTTCTATCCGGGCGCTGCCAAGGTGTACAGCTCGATGCAGGAGATGTTCGCCCATCCGACGAACTTGCGGGTGGTGCCACCGCGCTTTACCTTGCGGGATATCGGATACACATACAACTCACTGGCCCAGGCACCGGGCGCGGAGACCTCCATCCCGCCACTTGTGACCAACTATTTCGCAGCTGCACATCTGTGCCACTTGCTTCCCTTGCTCGCCGACATGGCGGCGAACAACGGCCAATCCCAGCATTTCATTAAAAGTCCAGAATCTCGGATTGAGATCAAACTGGAATACCAAGTCAGTGATCTGGTTCCGCTGGTGTCTCTGCCTTTGTTCGAGTCCGAATTTGCAACGACTCACCATCACAAGGATCAGAAGCGGAGCATCGTGCGCGCGGTGCTGCTCGATGCGTTCAAGGGCAGGAAGTCCATCACCATCGGTGATCTACTTCCACGGTTCGAATCCATCATTGAGGACGTACGGAGCAACTACGCCATGTATGCGGCAGAGTTCTCCTTTGAAAAGATCAAGGCAGAGGTCGAGAAAGACAATCTGGACTCCACGTTGAAGCTCAATAAGACGCTATCTGAAATTCAGAACCAGTTGTTGGCCATGCCTGTTGCACTGGTGCTCGTTGGCGGTCAAATGACTCCTGACACGGGCTTGAGCATTAAGAACTGCGTGATTTGGCTGGGTGCTATTGTATTTGGCATCCTCATGTCTCTGCTTATTCGCAACCAACTACATGCCGTTGACGCAATTTCTGAGGAAGTGCGCCTACGAAAAATCAAGGTTGATACTCAGCCGGAGGGTATGGCTGGCAAATTCAAGCCAGGATTTGACGACCTGCAGCGACGCGCAGGGACCCAAATCAAAACCCTGCGTGGTCTTCAGATCGGTGTCGCCGGATCGGTACTTCTGGCTACCGTACTACTGGTCTGGTTCTCTGTTCCCGCATGGCACAGGAGTTTGCCACTAGCTACAGCCAATTCAGCAATTCAAGGGGTTGCGATGTCAACAGTAGCGGATCCTTGTTCGGTAGCCGCGTCTTCGCCAAAATCGGAAACTTTTAGGGCCATGCCTGCAAGTTCTTCCCCGGTTAAGCAGAGCAAATTAGTAGCGCGGTAAGTGGCCCTATTTCCTAGACGATTTAGTTCAATACGTCGGGGTTCTGCTATGGAAAACATTGCTCACCACGGCAAAATTCAAAACTTGGTGATAAGTCCATGGCAAAGTTCTAAACTTGCTGAAATTTTTGTTCAAAACTTGACTTAAAACGAATTGCAAGTGACTGTTTTTGAATACCCTCCGGTTCAAGACTTACTGCAAATCGACAGTTGTCGAGGTCGCTGATGATCTTCGGGTCCAGTTCAGGGTCCTGGCGCAGCGCAAGCCCCACCTCATGATTGAATCGGCGCAGCCATTGGGTCCAATTTGGTTGATGTTGAGTGAAAACTGA
>Ga0100381_1005743_pt1 | contig 10241 bp, 9 predicted proteins | sample CryGeymeta201505_FD_80416 | JGI IMG/M metagenome (GOLD analysis project Ga0100381, IMG submission 80416) | Groundwater microbial communities from Crystal Geyser aquifers in Utah, USA - Crystal Geyser metaG 2015-05 | ecosystem: Environmental > Aquatic > Deep subsurface > Groundwater | place: USA...
AAGTCGCCTTCAATGATGACATTGCCCATGCCGGCGGGGATTAAGAGTTCTTCCTCTACCGGTTCGCTGATCGGTGTGGTCGCTGGACAACCAGTTAACCCCACTACCAACATCAAGGTGGCCAGGATCACAAGAATTTTCTGCATGTTCTCTTCCTTTCGAATTAAGGTTATTAGCACCATACTAACAACCGATTGATGGAAATAAACCCGACTAGACAAATCGAATTTACCATTTAACTATGTCAATGTTCTAATGTTTTGTTATTATATCATATATATTACACTTTGTCAATCAAATCCATAAATAATCACTCTTAAACGGCTATATTAGGCTATTTTTACTCAAAAACCTAAAAACCCAGCAACCACTGGGTTTTTAAATAATCCAATTCTTTGTATCTCTATTTTCTCTCACGAATAACAGCTTGAGCCGCGGCTAATTTGGCAATTGGCACCCTAAATGGCGAACAGGACACGTAATCAAAACCTTCTCGATGACAAAACTCCACACTACTTGGCTCACCACCGTGTTCACCACAAATCCCAACCTTTAAATTACTGCGAACACTTCTTCCTTTGGCGACCGCAATTTTCATCAATTCCCCCACTCCCTCTTGATCCAACACCTCAAACGGATCAGACTCATAAATACCTTTGGCAACATATTCTTTCAAAAATTTACCAGCATCATCTCGACTAAAGCCGCAACCCATCTGAGTTAAATCATTTGTACCAAAAGAGAAAAACTCCGCTTCCTCGGCAATCTTGTCGGCAGTGACCGCCGCTCTTGGAACTTCAATCATCGTGCCAATTTTATAATCCATTTGTATGCCAGCATTTTTTATAATCGTGTCTGCAATTACTACGGCTCTCTGTTTCAAAATAGAAAATTCTCGACTACTACCAATAAGTGGAATCATAATTTCGGGCACGATTGGATTGCAACGACCACAAGTCGGACACTCACTAGAAACTTCAACTGCCGCTTCCATAATTGCTTGGACTTGCATATCATAAATTTCCGGATAAGTAATGGCCAGACGACAACCGCGATGACCCAACATCGGATTAAATTCGTGTAAATCAGAAATTTTGGCTTTTAATGTTCCTGCATCCACTTCCATTTCTCTAGCTAGTTCATAAATATCTTTTTCACTAGTCGGCAAAAATTCATGTAACGGTGGATCTAAAAGTCTAATAGTCACAGCATAACCTTCCATAGCATGAAATAAACCAATAAAATCTTTCTTTTGGTATGGTAATAGTTTGGCCAAAGCTTTTTTACGACCTTCCAGATCAGCTGACAAAATCATTTCCCGAACCGCTTTAATTCTATCACCTTCAAAAAACATATGTTCAGTTCGGCATAGACCAACGCCTTCAGCTCCAAACCTTCTGGCCACCTTAGCATCATGAGGTGTATCCGCATTAGTTCTAATCTTCAATCTTTTGATTTCGCTGGACCAATTCATAATTGTTCCAAAATCACCACTTAATTCCGGATCTTGAGTATTTAATTTCCCCAAATAGACTGTGCCATCTCCCCCATCTAAAGTGATAAAATCACCTTCTTTAACTACTTCACCAGTAGTCTTCAAAGTAAACTTGCGACCTTTTTCATCAATAGAAATATCAGCACAACCAGCTACACAACAAGTACCCATGCCTCTAGCCACCACGGCGGCATGTGAAGTCATACCACCTCGAGCGGTCAAAATACCTTTAGCACTAAGCATACCATCAATATCTTCTGGTGATGTTTCTATCCGCACCAAAATCACATCTAGTCCAGCCTGAGTCTTAGCAAAGGCATCAGCAGCTGTAAAAGTAACTTGACCAACTGCGGCCCCCGGAGAAGCTGGCAAACCAGTCGCTACCACTTCTGCCTCACCCTTTGATATTGGATCTAATTGTTTGTGTAATAATTGATCTAATTGATTGGGATCGACTTTCATCAACGCCTCTTCTCGATTCAAAACTCCCTCTTTGACCAATTCCACAGCAATTCGCACCGCCGCTGCCGCTGTTCTTTTGCCATTTCTAGCTTGTAATATATATAATTTACCCTCTTGAATAGTAAATTCCATGTCCTGCATATCACGGTAGTGTTTTTCTACTCGATCACAAACAGTCACCAGTTCATCATAAATAACTTTATTTTGAGTTTCAAGATCTGATACCGGTTTAGGCGTTCTAATGCCAGCTACCACATCTTCACCTTGGGCGTTCATTAAATACTCACCATAAAATTTATTTTCACCAGTACTAGGATTACGAGTAAAGCAAACACCAGTGCCAGAATTATCATTCAAATTTCCAAAAACCATCGCCTGAATATTTACAGCGGTACCAATTAAATGCTTAAGATTGTTTAATTCTCTGTATCTTTTAGCTCGATAATTATGCCAAGAATTAAACACCGCATCAATAGCCAACTGTAATTGCTCTCTCGGATCTTGGGGGAAATCCACACCCTTTAATTCGACAATCTTAGCACGATATCTTTTGACAATTTCCTCTAAATGGCCGGCTGTTAAATCGGTATCGTATTCTGCGCCCACTGTATCCTTAACATTTTCTAAAATCTCTTCAAACTCACTACCGTCAACTTCCATTACTACATCACCAAACATCTGAATAAACCGACGATAAGAATCCCAAGCAAATCTAGGATTATTAGATTTTTCGGCCAAAGCTTCAACTGACTTATCATTTAAACCTAAATTTAAAATTGTATCCATCATACCTGGCATAGAAGCAGCCGCACCAGACCGAACAGAAACTAAGAGTGGATCATGAGTATCACCCAATTTCTTGCCCATTTTTTCTTCTAATTCATTAAGTTTTTTTTCTATCTGATCACGCACCGCTTGTGGATAATTTTTGTCATTTTTATGATAAGTCTCACATACTTCAGTAGTCACTGTAAACCCAGGCGGCACCTTAATACCAAGACTACTCATTTCAGCTAGATTTGCACCCTTACCACCTAAAACTTCTTTTAAATCCTTATTTCCCTCTTCAAAGGAATAAACATATTTTTTTTCAGACATAATAGATGTTGTTAATTAAATTATTTAAAATAGTTGTTTAAAACAAAAAGATAGGCCACTTTGGTCCTATCACTTTCCAATCTAGCTAGTCAAAACTATCAGCCAATTTGCCGCTTGGAAAGCAATCCATTCTGAGCTCCAATTTTTTTAATGACTGAAGCTGAATTATTTACCCCCCACTTTAGGGCTGTCTTAATAGTCTTATCATACAGTAAAGCTGCTGTAAAGGCAGACGAAAAAGCATCACCAATACCTACTGTATCGGCACTTTTTACCTTGCTAGCTTTCATAAAATAATATTTTTTTCCATCATAGGCGTAAGCCCCAGTCGCTCCATCAGTAATCACTACCACTTCTGGTCCCAAGCCTTGGATATACTTTATCAAACCTTTGGTATTTTTTAATTTTTTAAATTCTAAAGCCTCATCTTTATTTAAAAATAATAACTTAACTTTTGGTAAATATTTTTTTAGTCTCGACGTACGCTTGAGCTGGGCACTACCAGGATTCCAAGCAATCTGACTGCCAGTTTTAACAATGGCATCGATAATCCCCTCCCAACCAATTTTAGGTAGTGAAGAAATATAAAACCAATCAGTTTTAAATTTATTTAAAGATAGATCCTTAGCGGCCAAGCCATCACTCGCCCCCCGATGCGCAAAAATTATATGTTCATTATCAGCACCCTTAACAGTTAAAATCATGGAAAAAGCTGTGGCCTTATTTTTATCAATTTTAATTAAATCAGAATTAACACCCTGACTTTTTAAATTAGCTAAAACTTTCTGACCATTATCATCCAAACCAACTTTTGCTATCACCCCAACTTTTAAACCTAATTTAGCTAATGACACCGAACTATTAGCTGCACCACCACCATAGGTTTGATAAATTTTATCAGCCAATATTTTAGCGCCGTACTCAAAAGCTAGTAATTTCTGTTTGGTCAAATTACTAGTAGAGATTAATTCGCCCTCGCCAGAATAAAACATTAAATCACTAGTGGCCCCGCCAATAGAAACAATATCAAATTTTGAGGTTTTTAATTTAGTCATAATCAAATTATAGCAAAAAAATATTAAATTTGACAATTAACTTTTTAAAACTCAGAAAATAGAGAACTAAAAAACCACTCATAAATATTGACGACTTAAAATAAATAATCAACTATCTATTTATATATTACCTAGTTATACTAATAGTGGCACTATTTTCGGCATTCGGAGCTGAAACAGTCACCCTGCCAGTCGTAGAATTTTTAAAAATAGTATACCCAACACCTTCACCAACTGAAGCTATGATACTTGGATCAACTGGCATAGACAAGATGTAATTTGGCACTAAATCTGTACTTAATATAATTAAAGATGGACATGTTTCATCGTCTAAACAAATTTCTGTAGCTGTATTATTAATAGTTAATGGCAACGTTCCATTATTGTCCAAGGAAAATTGATAAACGGCATTTAAAATGATACTCACATCTATTCGTCTTTGAGCATTTCTAGTATCACCTAATTGTTTATTAGGGTTAATAGCAATAATAACAATACCGGCCAAAATACCAATCGCCACTACCACTAATAAGATTTCTAAAAGAGTAAAACCTTTGAGTTGTGGTGGTATTTTTATCATACTTAAATTAATTATTTAATAATTAAATATATTATCACACTTTATAAACCAATAAAAACAATTATTTTTTTATAACCACTACTCCCTCTCTTAAAACTATGATATTACCAGCTTCTATTTTTACTAAAGTCGATGGCGAAGATTCTAATTTACCACGATCAATATAAAAATCTACCATATTGCTAAAATATTTTTTAGCTTGACGAATAGTTAAGGCTGGATCTAAGCCTTCTGGATTAGCACTCGGTGCTACTAATGGTCCAGTTTTCCTCAGTAAAAATCTCAACCACTTATTATCTGGCAATCGAAAAGCCAAGGAATTAGTACCGCGATGTAAATAATCTAATTTTTTATGACAACCCAAGATAACACTCACCTGGCCTGGCCAGTATTTTTGCAATATTTTTTTAGTTTTATTATCTATTTTTACGCCAAATTTATTTAAATCAGAAATTTGGCTAATTAAAATTATAAGTGGCTTATCAGGACTTCTTTTTCTAACTTTATAAATTCTTTCCACTGTATTTTTATTCAAAGCTTTACCAACTAAGCCATAAATAGTATCGGTTGGTACTACGCCAATACCGCCTTTTTTTAATATATCAATCTGTTGTTTAAAATACTTTTTAGACAATTCATCAACACTTAATGTTTTTTTTAAATTAAAATCTCCTACTTTAGTTCTTTTTAACCCAGACATATAAGCACCCGTGTTTAAACTGGTACCAATATCTCGGGCCAAAGATCTAATATAAACTCCAGAACCACAAACCACCTTTATTTGAAGATCGGGAAATTTATACTTTAAAATTTTTATACTTTTAATTTCAACCGGTCTAGCTTGAAGTTCTATTGATTCACCATTTCTAGCTAGCTTATAAGATCTTCTCCCATGGACTTTGATGGCACTATACACAGGTGGAATTTGATTTATCACACCAATAAATTTACTTATTGAGCTACTAACCTCATTACGCGTTATGTGTTTTATGTTTTGCATTATGTGTTTTATACCCTCTTCATCATCGGTCGTACTAGAAATACCTAATTTAATATCAGCTACATATTCTTTTTCACCTCGAACAATATTGTCTAGTTGTCTAGTAGCTTCTCGTCCCAAGCCTACCACTAAAATACCCTCAGCGAGCGGATCTAAAGTACCAGCATGACCAACCCTTTGTTCGCCGGTCGCTTTTTTAATTTGAGCAATTAAACTATAAGAGCTAGGCCCTTTTGGTTTATAAACTGCAAAGATATTCATAACTTTGACATTACTAATTTAATCAGATATAATATATTTCTGTCGCACATTTAAAGAACAATATCTAAAAACAAAAACCAGAAGGATATTTACCAATATGTTTTTAGTAGCCCAAGAAAAATGTGGCTGCCTCTGCCATACCCTGGCCGGAGGCATGACGCATAAAATTAATTGTTGTAAAACCTGTCCCTATTGTCAGAAAAATATTAAACCAGAATTCTACAGAAAACATACCAAAAGATGTAAAAAAGAACACACTAATAACTAGATTGTTATTGCCCCTTAACTCACTAAGGGGCTTTTTTTATTTAAAAAAAATACACTTTTAATTATTGACTTTATACCTATAATATGGTAATTTTTAATTAGTGGTTTATATGATTTAATTAGCAATTCTCTTTGGAGGATCTCAAGATGTTTAAGCCAAAGAATGTTTTTAGAATTGAAATTTGTCATTGTGATGACAGTGGTCAAGATAATAAAAACAAAGACACTAAAACACCTTGTCATGCCATCTGTCCATTTTGTAATGAGAAAATTAGAATCAATTTTTTAGTCAAACATCTAACTGTTTGTGAAAAAAGACGTCCAGCTAAACATAAACTTTAAATCAATAATAGCACATTATCACAACTCAAAACAAGAAAGGGTGGCATCATGGACCACTTTGGTGAATGTGATTGTGATTGTCATAATCCAAACATTATAGGTCAAATTAATCATGTTGGGCCATGTTGTTATGAATGCCCATATTGTCAAATGCGAATCACTCCGGGGTTTATTGATTTTCATAAGGCGGAGTGTCAAAAGAAAATTGAAGAGTATCTTAAGACGCAAGACACTTTTAATCCTATTGACTCCAACAAAACAGAAAACAAGAAAGGGTAATACCATGGTCGTGAATGATTTTGAAATTTGTCATTGTAGATGTCATAATAATCCAAACATAATGCACTGCATGCCTTGTTGTCTACCTTGTCATTATTGTGGAGCTAATATTAAACATTTTTATTTTGAAAAACATGTAACTGATTGTCAAGCGGCCATCAAAAATCAATGTACTAGTGACAGCGAATTATGTGATTGCGCCTTTCATCAATTACCAAGCCGTTGTTCGCCAGCTTGCTGTAAAGAATGCCCTAAATGTAAGTTGCACATTAAAGAAAAATTCTTTGCTGAGCATCTAGAAAAATGCTCGGGTAAAAAACCCAAAAAATAAAAGTCTCAGACAATGAGACTTTTTTTATTTACCAACACTATAAAATCTATTGCGTCTTTTGCGTCGCCCCGCCGAATTACCAAATCGATGAGCTTCATCTCTAGCTTTAGTAATTAATTCCCGTTGGGACTTAGCCAACTCTTTAACGGCCATACTAGTTTTAATTGGAAAAACCATTCTATCTCCGGCCAATTTAGACAAGCCAATAATTGGAATACTAATACCAATTCTTTTTAAAACTTGATTGACATAATCAATCTGTGGCTTACCGCCATCAATTAAAATTAAATTAGGAAATGGCCACTCAATGTGTTTAAATCTTCTCGTCAACATTTCTTCTAGACTTCTCAAATCATCACTAGCTGGCGCCGTTTTAATATTAAACAAGCGATACTGATCTTTAGCTAATTGACCATTAATAACCACTGACATCGCGCCAACCGTTTCTTGACCAGTAAAGTGTGAAATATCATAACCCTCTATTCGATTTTTACCATGATTATTACTAAGTTCATCTTTGGTAATTAGTGTCACATCTTGAATATTTTTTAAAGCCGATAACACTTCGGGATTTTCTTTTTTTAATTTTGCCAGCAACCTTTTCTTTTCACCTTTAAACAATAAAACAATATTTAAAATATTTTTCTTATAATCTTTTTTATTAATTTCCCCAATACAAGTACCGGGACATAATCCCACTTGATAATCAAAACAGGGTTTACCAGAATTTGGCGTGCAAGTACTATAAGGGAAAATCCGTCTGATAATTCGTAAAGTATTTTTTAACAACGTGGCATTTTGATAAGGTCCAAAAATATAAGCATCGGTAGTTGGAAACTTATTTAATTCTCGTTCCCGAATAATAATGGGGTAAGCATAATCTTTTTTAGAAATTACAATAAAAATAAACGACCGATGATCCTTATCCTTCACATTATACTTAGGCCAATGTTTTTTAATCAAATTAGCTTCCAAAATAATCGCTTCTAACACTGTGTCGGTTTGCTGGTGTTTAATATTTTGCGCTAAAGACACCATTTCACTAATTCGCGAATCAATATCGAGTCGAAAATATTGCAAAACTCGACGCCGCAGACTAGTGGCGCGACCAATATAAAGAATCTCGCCCTTTTGGCCGATGAACATATACACCCCCGGTGTTAATGGTAAATTTTTCGCTAAATCTTTAATGTTTTTCATAAATTAACTGCTATTGACAAAATACCATAAATATGATATAATTACAACAGTGTTGTACATTACTTTTGGCAAAAATTGGAGGAACTTGTTATGCTCTGGATTATCCTGCGTGATTTCCACGCATCACTTGCAGACATGAAGGCCGCTGTCGAACTTTTCAAGGAAGTTCATAGCGCTGAATCTCGGGGCCTTGGTCCAGCGATGATTGGCGGTCTCGTTTTCGAGACCAAGGGTGATATTCCATCTGAAGACCAGCTGGTCTTGGGCATCATCCCCTTCAGCTAGCCTTTGACTAGTGGACATCAATTTTGGACTCTTAACTGCTAATCACAGTTAACGAGTCCTTTTTTATTTTACCATAAATTGTTATACTAGCCTTATCGTGGAGGAAAAAATCATGTTCATTCACAAAGAAATATATAACAAAATTTTCCACCAACCATTATTTCAACTAGATTTAAGTGGCGGTAAAGGTATACTTCTGATTCACAATTTACTTTGGGTTGTCGGTTTTACTATGATTATTACCGCTGTCGGCTATGCCTTGGGTCTTTATGATGAAACTGAAAATAAAAAAGATTTCAAAATTCCCAAAGATGTTATTTATATTTTCTTTATCGGACTAGCAATATTTTTAGCTAGTTTTTATGTTCCTATCCCTATTGTGCGTCAATAGGGATTTTTTATCATATAAATATCTTCATAAACCTGCGACAATTAAAAAATTTAAGGAGAAGATGAAACGAGAGCCCTGGCGATTGGGCGTCGTCTACATCCAAAATTTTCAACTGTTTGAACCATTTTCGACATATCTAGAATAATGAAAATGGTGAGTTTTGAAAATTAGCCAGGCGAAGTTTTAGATTCGACTATAAATTTTTTACTGTCGCGATTTTTGCGGTACTTTTTCTAAAAAAGTACCAAGGTGATTTAGAATAAAATTAGAAATTGAAAATTGAAAATTAATCCAAGTCTATTTCAAATACTCCTTAATATACTTGCCGGTCACACTCTTGGGGTCTTTCATCACCTGCTCTGGTGTCCCCTTAGCTACAATATAGCCACCACGGTCGCCACCCTCGGGACCTAAATCAATTACATAATCAGCGGCATGAATAATATGTAAATTATGTTCAATGACGGCAATGCTATTTTGTCGATCGATTAATTTGTTTAATACTCCTAACAACAGTTCAATATCATGATAATGTAAACCAACAGTTGGCTCGTCCAGTAAATACAAAGTTTTTCGACCCAAAGTATGCGTTAACTCTCTAGCCAATTTTATCCGCTGAGCTTCACCACCAGACAAAGTGGTCGCACTTTGACCTAATTGTAAATAACACAAGCCAACTTCCTGTAAGACCTTTAATTTATCAGTGATCTGATAATGAGTATCAAAATAATCTATGGCCTCATCAATGGTTAAAGCTAGTACTTCGGAAATATTTTTACCCTTATATTTCACCTGCAAAGTCTCCCGATTAAAACGCTTGCCATGACAGACTTCACACTCCACTGTTACCGCTGGCAAAAAATGCATTTCAATTAAATTAACACCAGCCCCATCACAAGCTTCACACCGACCGCCCGGACGATTAAAAGAAAACCGCGACAAAGTATAACTTCGCTCTCGTGATTCTGGCAACATAGCAAAGAATTCTCTAATTGGTGTAAAAATACCGGTGTAAGTGGCTGGATTAGACCGAGGCGTTCGACCAATTGGCGATTGATCCACAATCACCACCCGATTAATATATTCAGTGCCAATAATTTTTGACACATCTTCTAAGTCCTCTTTTTTAACATTGGTCGCCAGTCGTGGATTGGCTTTTATTTTTTGAACATTTTTATATAAGACATCATATAAC
>Ga0100381_1005758_pt1 | contig 10212 bp, 10 predicted proteins | sample CryGeymeta201505_FD_80416 | JGI IMG/M metagenome (GOLD analysis project Ga0100381, IMG submission 80416) | Groundwater microbial communities from Crystal Geyser aquifers in Utah, USA - Crystal Geyser metaG 2015-05 | ecosystem: Environmental > Aquatic > Deep subsurface > Groundwater | place: USA...
ACATAATAAGTATCAAGAATACTCAAGTATTGTAACCACAAAAAACTTGCAGTTGTGCCTCAAGGTGGAAACACTGGATTAGTAGGAGGAAGTGTTCCGGTTTTTGACGAAATCATCATCAACATGCAGTACATGGATAAAATTGAAAAGTTTGATCCTGTAAGTTCAGTCGTTTCAGTTTAGGCAGGAGTTATTCTTGAAAAGTTGACTCATTTTTTATAGCAGTAAGGCTATGAAACCCCCCTTGATTTGGGAGCCAAAGGTTCATGCCAAATTGGGGGAAATGCTTCAACAAACGCAGGCGGGAAGTATGTTCTCAAGTATGGATCTTTTCGCTCTCACATTTTGGGCTTAGAGGCTGTTCTTCCAAGTGGATAAATCTTAGACATGAGATCCTAGATACTAAAAGATAACACAGGCTTCGATTTGAAACAGCTATTTATCGGTGGAGAGGGGACTTTGGGAATCATAACAAAGCTCAACATTCATTGCCCAAAAGCAGATCTGGTAAAAAAACTTATGGTCTTTAAAGCTGAAAGCTATGAAGATATTGTGAAGAGTGTACCAAAGATCAAATCCATTTTGGGCAAACATCTAAATGCAATGGAGTGCCTTGATGAAGTTGCTTATCGAACTGTCACTAGCATCCACCCTCCTATCTTTGATAGAGTCAGGCCTCATGAATACCTTCTCTTTGTTGAAGTATCAACTTAAAATTTATAATAAATTTTTGGTCTTTTGGGTGAATATTTCAATGATGGAATCATGTCCAACAATGAAAAAGAGTTCAATAAAATCTGGCAAATCAGAGAAGATGTCTCAATTGCTGCTAAGCAAAAGGGAAAGGTTGTCGCATATGACCTTTCTTATGATGTCAAAGAGTGGGCCAACCTCGTTGGCGAATTGAGGAAAAGTATCAAAGCAGAAGTGATGGGCTATGGGCATATTGGAGACAGTAACATCCATGTAAACATGATAATGAAAGATGGATAGGAAGCACCCGATCGCAAGGTATTCGAAGAAGTAGTCAAGAGAAAAGGTAGCATCAGTGCTGAGCATGGACTCGGTCTGCACAAAGCTCCTTTCTTGGCTCTTCAAAAATCCTCTTTGATAATTGACTACTACCGCAAGATCAAACAGCTGCTGGATCCAAATAGTATTATGAACCCATATAAGTATCTGCCATAGTGATAGTGATAAAAACTGATCAAAACTTCATTATAATCATATTCTCTTTTAAATGCAAACATAAACAGTCAACGAAAATAAATCAGTCCTCGAAATGACAAAGGAAGATATTGATCGCGAGAAATAGAAAGAGAAAGTACGAAGTGATCGAATATAGCGCTCTGGCAGTTCTCGATCTAGATCGTCTGAAGCAAGAGCAGGTAAAAAACATAAGAGTAAGCACAAACACAAGCACAAAAATAAAAGGAGCAGGAGCAAAAGCACGTAAACTAAAAATACACACAGATCTAGGGATCGATCACATAAAAAGAAGAATCACGATAGAGACCGAGAATACAGGGACAGAGACAGAGATAGAGGCAGAGACAGAAGGGATCGAAGAGACAACCGATAAAGGTACAAACCACAGCCATAGCAAAAACTTGGACCAAACGAAGTTCCAATGCCTTTACCGAATGAAGTTGAAATGCCTCCTCTCCCTGGAGAAAGAAGGGAGCGGAAACGATCGCGTTCCCCTTTGGGCTACTACCGACGTAATCAGAATAATAACGATGGTTAATTCTGGGACTCTTTTTCGTGGGTTCCTCGCATGAACTTCCTTCCCAACGTTTCGAGCAGTGCCCTCGCAAACACAAAAAAGATGAGAAGACTCATGATCACGAACATTCCCTACGAAATCGGCATCAAGGAAGAGGATCTGAGAAATCTGATAACTCGTTTCATGGCACAGAATTACCTCAAGGATGAGATGAACAATTGTCCAGTCCTGAATCTTGAAATGAACGAAGAAGACCACAATGTAGCTGTTGAACTTTCCTCAGTTGAATAAACCTGCAGAGTGTGCAAACTATAAAAAATATAGCTTTTCAAGGGTGTCATCAACGGGATCATCAGACTTGGTGATAGCTGTTATGGAAACAATATCGTTACTCAAGCTCAAACTGCAGCCCAGGCTCAAGCAGCAGCATTCGCAGCTATCAATGTTTTGGAAAACAAAAGGACCAACTTTTCAGTTGACAACATTCGCAACAGCAATAGTCTAACTTCGACAGTTATTCGAGTTGAGAATGGAGTCACAGCTTATATGGCTGCACAACTGACAAAAGAACAATGGAATGAGTACGAAGAAGATTTACTTGAAGGATTTTCGCAGTTTGGCACAATTGTTCACCATTGGTTTGTGACTGTCAAAGAGAAGGATATCTGTGCTGACCCAGGAAACCTGTTTATTTAGTACGAAAGCAAAGAAGAGGCAGAAAAGGCCATGAGCGAAATGCAAGGAAGAATGTACGACGAAAGATAGGTCTGCCTCTATTATGTCCCTCGTGACCTTTTCTACCAAAACTTCAGGAAAGGAGTGACTCCACCCCCCATCAAAGACAAAAAATGACCTCTCATCATTCTATGCATATTTGTAAGATTGATATTGATTCCTATATACAATTAGCTCAATCACTGGTAAAGAATGTCGTAGTGCCCTGGCCTGTACAACAGAGTCCCTGTCACCTATTCAGGTTTGGCGCTCTCAGGTAAAAGCATGGTAGTCGCTTCTTTGCTATTAACGTTGGAATCTAGATACAAAATCTTGATCGCAACTTCTAGATAGTTCAATAGGGCCATGATTTGAATCTGATCAGCCTCCTTGTCAAGAGGCTCCACTTCAGTTTGGCAGAAATACTCGATGGGAAGTCCATTATCAATGAATGTTTCGTAGAGGATCGAATTGTTCTTGAGTTCGCCAGATGTAAGGAACCTCATCAATAGAATGATGTAGTTAGAGGTCTCAGCATCACAGAAAATACTAACGACTTCATCAATGGTTGTTATCTTTGGATCGTCTATTTTCTGAAGCAGCATCTCGAGCATATCTTCGAACACCATACCTTCGAAACCAGCCTTGATCAGGAAAGGTTTTGCCTCCTTCAATTTTTTGAGGACCTTTTCCTTAAGTTCCTTGTTCTTTTTGACGTAAATATTTTCAAAGATAGAAAAGGTCAGGGCTCTATAGAAGCAACTTCCATCCCTTCTGGTCTTGCGATAGCTGGCGTATGTTTGGCAAAGTTTCTGCACTTTGATGTAGAATCCCTCATTGTTTTCGAACTCATCCAACATGAGAGAAATGGGCCTCAACTCGCTGATGAGAGCAGATTATGCCTCGATCTATTGTCTGATACCTTCCTGCTGTTGCATGTGCAGCTCCAATTGCTTTTAGTATTCAGTCTTTTAAGTCTTATCACCCTCCATTCAAAATCTTTTCAATTTATAAGTATGATTAATAAAAAATGGAGTAATTAAACTATCTTTGTGCGTTCTGGTGGTGTGTAAAGCTTAGGTCTTTATATAGATGTTATAATAAGAGGTAAAAATAAAAAAGCATCCGAGATGGGACTCGAACCCACAACCCTTAGATTAGAAGTCTAATGCTCTACCATTGAGCCACTCGGACTGTCTAACTAACCCTCCCGATTCCCACAAAAATATCTAATACAAATTCACATCCATCCTTCATGACTCACCTCTCCTATTCCGGCTCGCTAATTGCTCAGACACTCAGGTATTATCGACTTACTGTTGTCAGGGCTATAACAATTGAGATAAAGCAATAATAAAGAAGTAGTCTTATCATTTATCATCAGCTATTCTGGAAACTTTGATTGGCACCTCTCTTGTTCAACAATGGTAAGTCCTTACTCTCTAGTTTTTTAATTTTTTTGGCCAGTGAGCCGAAACTTGTCATTCCGAACCTGCCTAGAATTTCAGGTGGATGGTCCTTGTATGGAAGTGAATCCCAGTTGCCTTTGGGACTTGAAACCACTCCTGAGAATTTATCGAGTTCCTTATCACACGAAATGCACTTCAGCTGCTTCTTGGTCAATAGAGCATCCTTCTCGTTTTCTTCATCCTATGAAATAACCAATATAATTTCCTTGATTTTTGACTCTAAGAAAAGAAGGGCCTTCTTGACCTCCAGCTTGTCACTCTTGAGGTAAATCAGGTCATTGATCTGGCTGATCTTGTCCTCCATATGTTGCCTGTACTTATCGTAGTCGTTTTGGCTGACCTTTCCCTCCAGTTTGGTCTTGATCTCCTTCAGACTAGTGAATATTTCGGTTTGAAGACCCTTCATCTTGTCATCAAGCCTGGATAGGCTGTTTTCCTTAACAAGAGATGCCAGTTAGTTGACTCCTTTCAACTTTTCCTCAGTCTTTCTCTCACTGAAGCTCAAACGATCCTCAATAGTATCTATTTTTGCCCATAACTTCACTAGCTCGGGCTTTATTTCATTTACCTTATCCTTTATCACTTCATTGTTCTCTTTGTTTTGAAATTCTGTCTTCTTGTGAGTTGTGCCTCTGTTCAAAACCTTCAAATTCTCATTGATTTCTCTGAGTTGAACTTCAAAGTTTTTTATCTTGTCTCCCCATCTGCCGACAACATGCTCGACCTCTGATCTAACTAATGTTTCATTGCACAAATTGGTGGTGTTGAGAAGCTGTTATTCACTCCCAATGCTGTGAATATTTTTCAATGCCAGAGAACCAACTTATATGGATTATGTCTTATTAAGTTGAGGAAATTGAGTAGGAGTGTGGGTCGATGAGTTGCTGGAAGGACTACCAAGTCCCTGTGCAAAGCCACGAGTTTGATTGATTGATTGCCGACCTCCTGTTCCACTGATACTAAACTTGAGTTCCTTTTTGACTTTTTCTTCAATTTCCTTTATGAAATCCAAATCCTTTTTAGCTTGAAGCCTTTCTGCTTTTTCGTTGAGAATCTCTATTTTTTCAATCTTGTGGGTGGCTAGTTTGAGCTCATTCTCAAAATGAGTATTTTTGCCCTTGAGGGTTTCGGTTTCCTTGAAGATCTTTTCGGCCTAAACTTTACTCTCTTTTTTGCTGATTTATTCGTTTAGCCGATTTTGCTCAAGAGCAAGAGTATTGATATGGTTGAGTATTTATTAAAACTAGTTGTCTTTGGTTTTGCTCTTCTCCTCAAACTGAAGTTGGGTGTTGAATAGCTCATCATTCAATCTTTTGATGCTGAGGGGAAGTTGCTTTACTTCTTCATCGGTTTTGTTTTGGGCAGCCTCAAGTCCAGCGATCTTCTAGGTCAGCTCCGCAATCGCATTTTTGTGTTATTCTGCCTGTTTGGTGAGCTGTGCCTGCAACTGTTCAAGAGTTTTGTTGGTTTATGCATAAGACAATGCTGACTGCTGAGCATATTGTTAGAGTTTTTGTTAATTTCTGCTGATTTTTTTGAGGACAATGGTAAAGTTGTTCGTCAACTTTGTTTGGACAATCTCCACAACGTTGGTCAGCTCGAGTTCCTCCTCCACGAGTACTTCTGTCATTATCGAATTATATTCTATGACTTATTCTTCTATTATTGCAATGAGACTTACCATGAATCATCAAATCTGTCTCAGATAATAATTCGAGTACAGAACTCCAATGATCGCAAATTAGATATTTTTATTGAAGCAATCATAATTTTATCATTATTTCTTATTATGGAAGTCATCAGGCAGCACTTTGAGCGAGCTTGGAGGGGTGTCATTAGTCCCAATCAGTACAGGTACCATCTCAGTTCTCTCCTTAGCCCAGAGTAACACCCGCAGCTCTACTCACTCCAACGAATAGATCTGGCAGTCCTCAATGATGAGGGCAAACATATCAGTGCTCTTCTCCTTAAACCCAAATAACTACACATTTCGGATGCCATCTTGTACTTTCACGGGAACGGAGGCACCAAAATATAGATTTTAGGAGTTGTCCCTCATCTCATTAACCAAGGTATTGCCCTGATAGCCTTTGATTTTGTAGGCTGTGGTAATAGCGATAAGGGTTATTTGACCTATGGAGTCAACGAGGCAGCAGATGCCGAGATAGTGCTAAGGTAGGCTTATAAGCACATAAACGTTGATAGACTAACAGTGTGGGGAAGGAGCATGGGAGCAGTCACAGCTATCAATTTCGCAGTAAAAAACCCGAAAGTTGTCGATAAGCTCATTCTTGACAGTCCCTTCAGATATTTATAATCGGTTGTGAAGAGGGTTATTGTCCAATAAACTGGAATGCCTAGAGTCTTGGTAAATATGCTGACCTATTTCATGTCCAAGTAGATAGAGTAAAAGCTAAAATTTCCTCTCTTCGATGAGGACTATCTCCTACTCTTCAAAAGAATATGCTCATCTCTTTCTGTGATGTTCATATGCAGTGAGAATGATACAATCGTACCCAAAGAAGAAGTGGAGCAATTTTATCGAGCCTTTAAGGGAGATAAAGAACTTCTGTAAATATCAGAAAGTCATGAAGAAGATCGAGGTTCTGTGCTTTATAGCATGGCTGTTGGATGGGTCAAAAGACAGAAAAATAGAAAGAACATCAAGCTGAGATTGTACAGGCCAACTGATATTCTGAGCATGGAGGAGGAGCAAGTATATAGTATATGCTGATTTTTTGTTGCTTATTAGAAGTTACATATGTAGTCGAAAGTCAAGGGAAACATTCTGAAAGATAGTTACTATAAATAAAGACTCAGCCGCACCTCTAATCATATCATCAAGGGCACCACTACCCTGTATCCCAGCCAAGCAGACGCCATCGAATCAGACACGGACGAGCCTGTCATCACTCCTGAGTAATCAACATTCCACTCAGATAATAACAGCTTAACCTGAGAGAACATCTATCAAACTTGGGAAAAAGCAGTTGTGGGACCACTTTTGCCTTCCGAGATTTCATCTGTACTCACAAAAGATTGCCAGCTTTGCATGTATATCTTTGGTCACTCAGAAAATTGCGGAATTCAAGTTTTTAGAAAGGGTAGATCTTTCCTACAACTGCCTCAATACTCTCAAACACTTGAATGGTCTGAAATTTCTCACAAGCATCAAGGCAGCCAATAATCAACTGACAAATGTTCTCGATATCAAAGAAGCACCTCTAAGTCTCGACTACCTCGACCTTAGTAGCAATCGGATCTCCAACATTTCTGAGCTGGGGCGACATAAATTTCTGAGGGTCCTCAAGTTAAATTCCAATAAAATAACATCAATAAAAGGACTATCAAAGAACAAAGCTCTTCGAGTACTAGATCTTTCAGAAAATGTTATTGAGTAGATCACAGGACTGGATAACTTGGGGCTCAGATAGCTCTATCTCTCTAGCAATCAAATTGAGTCTGGGAAGGGTCTCTCCAAGCTTGAACATTTAAGAATTTTGAATTTGTCTCTGAACAAAATACGGAAGTTAGGAGGGTTGATGAATCTTGTTTCTCTCAGAGAACTTAATCTTTCAAAGAACAACATTCGTCACGTGAGACAAATAAACTACCTCTAAAATTTGATGTACCTCAACAACCTGGACCTTTGTTACAATCCTCTTCAAGAACGTAAGTACTATCGACTTCAAATCGTATACAAGCTTCCCATGCTGCAACTCCTGGACGGATCCAGCCTTTCAAGTGAAGAGATGGTCTTTGCATAAAGCTTGTATGGACTTGACGTTGAAGAAAAATACAATATCTTCAAGAAGCATCTGCCTGAAGAGTAGTTTGTGGATAGAAGGATCCACAAATCGGAGCTGATCGAAGCTGAGACTGACAGTGAAGGAGAGAATAACAACTTAGTTGATGAGTACGATGAAGACGGGAAAAGAACAATTTCTAATAGCAAAAACAGCAAATTCAACAATAGCAAGAGGAGTAACTTCAGCAAAGGATCGAAGATATCTAAACGTTCATCATTTTCCAAGTCATGATATATACCTGAAATAGTTGAATTGTTACACTATAAATGATCAGTCTTCCTATACAGGCTATCCATTGAATTCAAGAGTCTTCACTAATTCGTTATTTTACCAAATGCCATGAGTCACATCTCCTTCACCGTTAGTCAGCTCTCCCTATCCATGCTTCTTCCCATTTTTAAACTCTCCCACGAAGAAGTCCTAGCCCATCATGCTGGTTCCCTGTCCTTCGGCACTATCATTCTTCCACTAGCCATCGTAATAGTCTTCATCCACATAGTCGTATTTTCCTTGTCCATGCTTCTTATTGAACTAGAATTGTCCTTCGTAGACATCTCCATTATCGTATTACATTTTTCCATTGCCGTGGTAGAAGCCGTTCTTGAAATCTCCCGTGTAGGTACAATTATCTAACTCACAATACTATCCTTGACCACTGAACTATCCTTTTTCCCAGCTTCCTTTGTAGTGGTCTCCGTTCTTGTACTTCATTTATCCCTAGCCGTGTTTTAGATCATCCATCCATTCACCTTCATAAACACCATGACTTGTCTATTCAACACCGTAACCGTTTCTGTATCCTTCTTTGAACTCTCCCTTAAAACTTGCCTTGATTTTCGCTTTCGGTCCTTGACCAGGGACAGTTTTTTTTAACAATTTATAGGTAACTTATTGACCTTCTCCATGCTTGAAGTTATTTTCAAACTCCCCAATATATTAAACTCCTTTTTGATGCATTTCTCCTTTCCCATGCCTTTTTCCATTTTGAAATTAGCCTTCATAAACGAATCCATTTTTTTTGTCTAGATCTTGAAGTCTGCCCTTTCCATGGAACAAGTCATTTTGTACCTGCCCGAGATAGATCTAATTGTTTGATAAAATAACCATATAATCCTCAGTTCCTAAATTTTAACTTATTTACCTTCATAGAATGCATCTCCTTTCATTTTGAGAATTCCTTCTCTTGCAAGTTTCTCCCCATTGAAAACTACCTGAATACTTGGAAGTGGCTTAAAAAAATTTTTAATCTTCTCTTTGTCCAGTTTGCACTATTCAAGTTCTAGTGTCAATATGTACCTGTCAGTTTTGATCTGTCGAGATGACCACAAATTGACCAATATTTGAAGCTCACTTAGCCTAGCATCAACTATTTTGAAAACGTTTGCTCGATCAACTTTGAAATCAACAGCAGTCTCTACAAACCTCTTTTGAAAAGCATGCAGTTTCATCTAATACTCCTGTACCTTTTTTTGATGCTAAAAAGCCTACTATTATGTTTGAGGTTTCTTTAACAAATCCTCCTCATTTTGCACAAACTCCTACTCATGGCCGAGCAATGGCTCATGCAATTCTAAGATATTTGAATTCATTTTTTATTTTTCTCGTATGATTGCCAACTATTTTTATTCGTCTTCATAATCAGCCTTCATTGTTGCTCAATTTTATTATCAATAGTCAATTACTGGGACTACTTATATATTCAGAATGGACATGCAAGAAAATTTCACCTGTCCTCTATGCTTATAGCTTGCCAAATAGGCTGTCTAAAGCTCATGCTGTACCAAAATATACTGCTTGAGCTGTATTGAAGGATCCTTCAAAAAGTACGGTCAGTGCCCTTGTTGTCGAAGCACATCCATGACTTACTCTCCTTCCAGAATTGCTAGAAAAGTTATTTCAGAGATACGAATTCCTTGCGAGCACTGTGAGCAAAAAGTTTAGTTGGGAGAAATGGAAAAACACTTAAGGAAGTGTCCAAAGGTTAGAAGAGTATGTAAAATATGCAACAAATAATTTTCACAATAGGAAATGCCAAAGCATACAGCAAATGAACACTAGAAAGAAGCAAAATAATTTCTGATAAAATACATGACTGAATCCAGCCTTAAGAAAGTCAATAAAATTGATCAGTCCAAAATAAACCTTACCCAGCACGACTATTTTTCACCCTTAAACAATAAATTCAACCGAAAGGCCTCACTTGGAACCCCATCTAAATACTACTGTGGAGGAGAACTATTAGGCAAATGCTCCTGTTGCAATGGCCATTGTGGTCCTGTGGATGGATAAAATTGTGATGGATGTATGGAGTTAGATGTCAAACGATGGAACCTGGCTAAGACATACCTCGTTAATCCTCAAGGATATGTTTGCCAGGTTATTCGAGCCCAAGGTAGTCCTCGTGTCTGCTGCTTTAGAATATTAGGAAGCAAAAAACTCAGTCTTTTTTCAAAAAGCGACACAACCAGTTGCAAGCTGGGATCTCCTTGTAATC
>Ga0100381_1005766_pt1 | contig 10200 bp, 8 predicted proteins | sample CryGeymeta201505_FD_80416 | JGI IMG/M metagenome (GOLD analysis project Ga0100381, IMG submission 80416) | Groundwater microbial communities from Crystal Geyser aquifers in Utah, USA - Crystal Geyser metaG 2015-05 | ecosystem: Environmental > Aquatic > Deep subsurface > Groundwater | place: USA...
CGGGCGTTGAAGGTGCTGAGGACGATGTTGGCCATCTCGCCTTACGTGTCGAGGGGCGCTGGGCGTCGGCCTCGTCGGGAGAAGGAAGCGCAGGAAACCTAGTGCTCCTGGCCCACGAAGGGAAGAGGTCATCGCCTGCAAGCGGCTCGGCGCTCTCGCAGTGTGAGGCACGCAACGACGTGAGCCTTGGGAGGATCGACAAAGAACACAAGTCGGGGCAGAGTTTGAGCTTGGTGATTGGTCAACCTCCGATGAGTCCGAGTCGCATGAACTCCACTCTTCAGCCTCCATCGCACCCGCGCGTGCTGTTGGTCTATAAGCACAGCCTCTATCAGCTCTACGTTCAGGAGCATCACGACGAGCGCATTACCGAGCTGGTGTCAAGAGACGACGTCTCCGTCGCTAGCTTGCGAGGGGCCCACCGTCGTCAGAAGGCAGCGCTCGAAAGGGTGACGATGGCGCTCAAGCGCGCTCCGATCGCTCTCTCCATGTCCTATCGAGGGGAGCTGCCAGCGGGGGAGCTGTCCGAGCTCGACCTGGTGGTGGTGTTGGGGGGGGATGGGACCCTCCTCGAGGCCAGCCATCACGTCTCCAACATTCCGATTCTGGGGATCAACTCCGACCCTCAGACTTCAGTTGGGTCGCTCTGTTCGGTGTCCGTCGAGCAGGTGGAGGAGGTGGTCGAGAGCTATCTGTCTGGCAAGCTCGAGGTGCAGGAGTTGACCCGATTGCAGCTCACCGTCAACGACCAATTGCTTGGCCCGCCAGTGCTCAACGACATTCTCTTCACGCACGAGTGTCCAGCAGCGACGAGCTCTTATTTGCTGTCGATTCGGGGCCGTGAGGAGTCGCAGAAGTCGAGTGGCGTGTGGTTTTCCACAGCAGCCGGCTCCACGGCAGCGATTCACTCAGCGGGCGGGCAGATCATGGCGCTCGACGATCGACGAATGCAGTATTGGGTTCGCGAGTTGTACGTGTCGCCAGGGAGAGCATTCGAGCACTACTCGGGTCTGCTCGAGCCAGATGAGGTCGTCTCGATCATTCCCAAGATGCGGACTGGTTGGGTCTATTTGGATGGGCCGCACCTGGGATTCCCGGCTTCTTTTGGCGATCGCATCGCCATCACCACCTCGAATAGCCCCTTGCGGCGAGTGCAAGCGCAGGATTGGTCACGCAAGTTGCCAGTTTCGTAGCCAGCCTGGCGGAATGGCGCTACACTGGTCACCAAAGTTGTTTCTAGCGCTGGCCTACGTCCGCTCGAAGTCCGAGTCCGCGTGGTAGGCCGCCTAGCGAAGAGCACTTTGGGATGCGACCTGCCGCCAGGCTTCAGAGCAAAGAGTCCCAATCGAACCCACCGGCGGTCGCCCTTTTGAGACCAACAAGAATCCGAGGTCGAAATTGAAGTCCAACCTGCGAAACCTCCTGGTTCTGTCCTTCCTTCTGGCGCTCACGGCGGTCGCCTGTGGAGCGACCGAGGGCGAGCTCCCGAGCAATCTCGAGGAGAGGTACAAAGGGATGACCGACCCAGGGCCCAGCACTCTCTATGGCAGAGAGGGCATGACCGTGCAGCCTTTCGATCTCAATAACGACAATGTCGCCGACCTCTGGAAGCTCTATACCAAAGAGAAAGAAAACATCGACGACGCCAAAGAGACCACCAAATTGGCTCGCAAAGAGGTCGACTCTAACTTCGACGGCAAGGTGGACATCTGGTTCCACTACAACCTGCTGGAGGCGCTCTTCAAGGAGGAGGCCGACTCCAACTTCGACGGCAGCATCGACTTGGTGTCGTACTATGACAAAGGTCGCGTCGTGAAGCGGGACGTTTTCATTCCAGGGCTGTTGACGCCAGTCGCCGCGCGGCATTTCCGCGAAGGCGTCCTCTACAAGGTCGAGCTCGACAAGAACCATGACGGGCTCGTCGAACGCTGGGAGATCTACGTGGAGGGCAAGCTCGCCCAGGTTGGGCACGACTCCTCAGGGGACGGGCGGCTCGACTACTGGGAGAGCTTCGACTAGCGCCCAGTGAGGGGTAGAGCCGCGTGAACAGAGCGGAACCGCAGCGCGTTCGTGCAGGCCGATTCCCCCGCTACGGCGTCGCTGCGGTGCTGCTTGCGGTGCTCCTGCTCTTCGGTCAACCGCTGCACGGCGCTGACGACGACACACTCGAGGGCATCCTCGAGGCCAGCCCAAAGTGCGTCGACACGATCGAGCACTGCTTCGCCATTGAGCTCTTCATCGTCGTCAAGGACGGAGAGCCGGTGCAGACCGCCGAGTGGGTCACAGGCCAGGTCGAGACCGCCAACGCTCACTTCGAGCCCATCGGTGTGGCCTTCGAGCTCGCATCGGTCCAAGCGTTGGACGCAGGATTGGCCACGATCACCGAACGCAGCGAGCGCGACATGCTGGGACGTGGTGCGTTCCGGACAGGCGTGGTGCAAGTCTACGTGGTCGAGCACTTGGCAAACGTCGATGAAGAAGGGGAGATCTATGGCGTGCACTGGAGAGACCGCGAGAAGCGCTCCCGACGCTGGCTCATTCTGTCGAGCCTCTCGTGGAATACGACACTGGCCCACGAGCTGGGCCACTTCTTCGGCCAGAAGCACTCGGACTATCCCATCAGCATCATGAACAAGACCGCCCGCAGTGAACCCCCCGTCGCGCAGCGCACGTTCGCCGACGAAGAGCTCACCTCGATGCGCAAAGTTTTGGCGAAGATGCTGAAGAAGAAGCAGCTCGTCGATCGTCGCTGAGGCGCGCCGAGCGGACGAGCGATCTTCGCGCCGCAAGTCGCCGGAATGACGCGGGATCGGTCGTGGGCAAGGGAGCCAACAGAGTCCAAATGGAGGGCAAATTTTTCCAGATCGCAAGTGTAGGCCTCGGCGTCAGGTGTCGGTCCTCCACGGTGCTCCCCCGTTTTTTGCCGATGCGGGCAGACGACGTACCGTTGAGACGGTCGAGGGCGTCGCGCAGTCACCGCGCGCAGTAGCCTCCCTTAGTCGAGGAACGGAGGAGTCGATGAGCACACGGCGAGCCAAATCAGGTCGCTTCGACGCCAAGCAGGTGGTCTGCACAGTCATTGGTGGTGTTTTCGGAGTCGGGCTCATTTTTCTGGTTGGGCTCCACATTGGGAAGAACGTCGGACCCGAGACCGTCGCAGAGGCCTCTGCCGTACCACCGACTGCTGAGTCCATCGTGTCAGTCACGGGCGAGTTACCAGGGCCGCAGGACTTCGGCTTCTTCGCGCTGCTCGATGCGCCAGCTCCTCGCCGTGAGTTGAGAGCCATCGAGCTGCCGATCAATCCAAAGCTCGAAGAGAAGAAGCATAAGAAAGAGGACGTGAAGGTCGCCGAGGACGTTGCGGCCGTCGTCGAGAGCAAGTCGAAGAAGGCTGAGAAGAAGCAAGCCAAGTTGGACCAGCAGAAGTCGTTAGAGGCGTCGGAGCCCACCGAGCACGCTCAGGCAATTGCTCCAGTGGCAGAACAAGTGGCGAGCGCGGACCAGGCCCCCATGCGCCAGAATTCGACGAACAGCATGGCGGGGAAGCCTGTCGACCCCTTCCAGGAGGAACCTGCAGCGAAGGCCGAGGAGACCCTGACGTCGGGCGTCAGCCCGGCCGAGCAAGTGGAGCGAGCCCTGCAGAGCAAGTCCGTCTCGTCGTCGGCCGAACGGTCCCGCGAGAAGGTTTCCAAGTCCGAGAAGACTCCGAAGGCCAAGGAAAAGAAGGCCGAGAAGCCGTCGAAAACGCAAGGGCGGTTCACGGTTCAGGTCTCCGCGTTTCAGGACAAGTCGGTCGCATCGATCATGGCTGAGGAGCTCGAAGCTTCAGGACTGAAAGCGTACGTGAAGAAAGAGTCGGTGCCTGGCAAAGGGGCGTGGTATCGCGTGCAAGTCGGCCGCTATGAGAGCCGCGAAGAGGCCCAGTCGGCGCAAGGCAAGATCAAGTCCCGGCAGGGCTACGATGGGTTCGTCACTTCGAACTGAGTGCAGTTGTGCGCATTCTGCGCGCAACCCTTCGGGTTGCACGCCCATGTCACCTCCCGCCCAGGTTTGTGGCCATCAGACCTTCCGGCGCCCCCCAACCCTGGGCGTCGGCCCTGAAGGGGCCGTCACAGGAAGTATCCCAGTGCGGAGCGCTGGGCCGCGCGTCCGACCGCCCGAACCCACGACGTGGAACCGCATCGGACCGCCCGAACCCACGACGTGGAGCCGCGTCCGACCGCCCGAACCCACAAGTGTACAAACTCCAGTGCGCGGCAACCCTTCGGGTTGCAGCGACTCTTGGCCATCCCTTGCTGCGAGGGGTTGCTCGCACCCCACGTCGTGAACATCCGACGTGTTCGAACCTCTTGCACGCCGCCCCGCAGCGCATCTGTGGGTATGATCGACCTGCGGCTGGAATTCGCTGAAGAAGCAGGGCATTCTTTTGCAGGTCCGACAAACGGCAAGCAACTGAGCCCCACGTGGTTGGCCGCATTTCGAAGTCCCCGGGTGTGCTGCCAGGGGTGTTTTGCTGGACGTTGACCACTAGGCCTCTCAACTCCTAGTGTTTGGCCGACGAGCAGGGGCGAGCGCGCTCGCAGCCCTGAATTCGCGTCGCCTCGAATCGTCAAGACCCCGCTGGGCCAACGCTTCATGCGACCACTACTCGATGATGGACGAGGTCATGGACGAGACGACAACACAGCCCGTACAGCGACAGCGTATCGAGGACGTGGATCCGGAAGCCATCAAAGTGCGCTTCGCGGAGAGCGAGGAGTTCTTCGCCCTCCACGTCGATGAGCTGGATTACCGCAACTATGAGGGGTACGTCGCGCGAGCGAACCTCAGGTGGCTTGCGGGCGAGCCCATCGTTGGCGTCATCGACGACATCTTCCTCGCCGCTCGTTGTCTTCATAAGGAGGCAAGCCTGCACCTGGCCCGACATCCCAACGAGCGTTTTCTGACCCGCAGAGTGCTACCAGTGGAGTTGGGGATCATCAGCGGCCAGCCGTTGGTGATCCTGGAGATGTCCATGCGCTTTGGGTTGCCTTTGACCTTGCTTTTGGCCCGTTCGGCTCCGGACGACGTCTTCCGCGAGGCGAACCTCCTCACCCGCTACTTCATGCGAGGTTCCTGTCTGAGCACGCAAGACCTCGCTGGGCTCGGAGCGCTGGTTTACGCGGGCACCATCGCGGCCATCGGCCGGGGGTTCGACGACGAGGCGGTGCTTGCGCTGAATCTCTTTGCGGAAGCCCGCGAGCCGTTCCAGAGGGCGCTCAAGAGCGAGCCCCATCCGACTTTGGAGCGCTACGATCACCTCTGTCTGGTGTTGGCCAACGTGCTCAGCGGCGACTTCGAGCAGGTCGGAGACCTGCTCGGTGACCTGGCCTCAAAGTACGACGCGGACCTGCGTGCAAAGCTGGGCGAGGGTTTCAAGGATCCGAAGAACACTCAGCGCTACTTCGATCTCTCCATCGTGGCGATCCTGGCACTCTGCGCGTTGCGCCAGATCGGCGTCGTGTTGCCCGAGAGCGGCGCCATCGCTGAGTACCAAGACTTCGTGACTGCCTTCACCACGGATGCGCCTCGGCCACTCGAAGAGGCCAAGCTCGACTACAAAGACAGGATGTTGCTCAAAGAGATGGGCATGGATCCAGACAAGGTCGAGGCCGACCTCAAGGCACAGGCCGCCGAGCAACAACAGGCGCTTCACGAGGCGGCACAACAGGCTGCGCGAGCCAGCCAGACCCTAGCAGAGCGGCGCTCGACAGATTCGGTCGACGAGGGCGCCGCACAAGGCAACGAAGTCCCCGACGGGGACGGGGAGAAGGCATGAAACGACGAGTTTGGCAGCGGCCAGGCTGGACGTTGGGCGTCCGTGCGGCAATTTTTGGATTGGCCTGTGGTGCGCTGAGCCTTGAGACGTCAACGGTGTGGGCGGATGCCCTGGTTTGTACCGTCAAGATCGACGCCTCCGAGCAGCTCTTCGAGGCGTTTGCCAGCGGCCCGTCTTTGGAGGAGGCCTCAGACGCGGCGTTGGAGAACGCGTGCGCCTTGAGCTGCGCGCCGGCCGAGCCAGAAGGAGAGGCTGAGAGGGTGGACGACGAGGAGGGCAAACCCGAAAGCGACGAGCCACCTCCCAGCGAGGAAGCGCCCAAGCCCGCCAAAGAAGAGCCCAAGCCCGCCAAAGACGCAAAGAAGACCCCCGCCCCAAAGCCGACCGCCGACCCCGACGCTGAGGAGCCAGGAGACGACACGTTGGCCCAGGACGATCCCGCAGGCGTCGAAGCCTGTGTCGAGCGCTGCGTTGACGAGGGGAGCATTGTCGGGACGATCTGCACGAACAAACGCGGCGACGTGGTGTTCGTGGAAGGGGCGTTCGATCCCGATGGTGGCTCTTCCGACCCTGACAAAGGGGAGGGCGACGAGCCTGGGGACGACGAGTAAGAGACCACCGGAGAATTGCCGAGCGGACGACCGATTGTCGCACTGCAGCTCTTCAAACTGATGCCAGACTCGGTCGTGGGCAGGCGAGGCAGGATACCAATGAGAGTGAGAAAGCTCAGAACCACAACGACATGCGTCCTCTTCGTGGCGTTTGTGCTTGGCACGTGGTTGGCCGCTTGCCAAGCGGACCCTGGGCGCAAGCGCCGCCAGGCCGGAGCGGTGCAGTCCTTTTCCATGGACGGGCTCACAGGTGGTGAGCTGTTGTTCGAGGACGGGTTCGAGGGGACCAAACTGGGAGACGGGTGGAAACCCCACCCGCGAGCACGTCTCGTCGAGGGTTGGCTGCACATCGAGAAGAACCGCAACGAGCCACCGATCTGGACCACCCAAGCGCTCCCAGAGAAGGTCCGAGTCGAGTTCGACGCGCGGGCCCGAAGCGACGAGGGCGACATCAAATTCGAGGTCTTTGGGGATGGCGAGGCCCACCAGTCTGGGTACATCGTGGTCTTTGGGGCGCACAACAACAGCGAAGATTGGTTTGCGCGCCTCGACGAGCACGGTCCAGACCGGATCACGAGGGCAACCGTCGGTGTCGAGAAGGACCGAGTCTATCACTTTGCGTTGGTCCGCACCGACTCCCAGGTTCGATGCTTTGTCGACGGGAACCCCTTCCTCATGTTCGAAGACCCAGACCCACTCGTGGGGACAGGGCATCAGTTTTTTGCTTTCAACACCTGGGACTCGCCGCTCGAATTCGACAACGTGAAGGTTTTTGACCTGTCAAAATGAGCGTCGATGCAGCCGACCGGTAGGTGCCGCGCTTGCCGCGGCAGGAGCCTGCCTCGTATACTCTCGAGGTGAACCCTAACCCATGCACCATCGGTAGGGTCTCGGCCGATTCGAAGTCAGACGAAAGGTCTGAGGTCCAAAGAGAGTGCGGTAAGCCACCCTCGTGTCCAAGCCACAAACACTGAGCCCAGGCCAGATCCTGGGCACGAATTACCGAATAGAGCGCAAGATCGGCGAAGGCGGCTTTGGGGATGTCTATTTGGCAACTCAGATCCTGCTTGATCGCGAGGTTGCGATCAAAGCGATGCGGCAGCAGGACAACCCCTTCTTGCCGGATCTGTTCCAGCGCTTCGAGCGTGAGGTCAATCTCGCGCGCAAGCTCGAGCATCCCAACATCGTACGGCTCTACGACCATGGACGACTGCCCAACGGCCTGATCTTCATGGCGTTGGAGTACATCCGCGGGCAGGAGCTCGAAGAGGTGCTCAGGGAAGAGGGAAGGCTGCCGCTGGACCGCGTGACGCACATCATCATGCAGATCCTGGACGCCTTGGCCGAAGCCCACTCGTTGGGCATCGTGCATCGGGATCTCAAGCCGTCCAACGTGATGTTGACCCGCGCGGGCCTCAGGACCGACGTCGTCAAGGTGTTGGACTTCGGGATCGCCAAGGCCTTTGACGGTACGTACGCCGATCTCACTGCCCAGAACCTGATGCAGGGCGTCGGTTTCGGGACCCCTCAGTATATGGCGCCCGAGCAGATTATCGGCGAGAACGCAGGCCCACACACGGACATCTACGCCGTGGGCTTGATCTACGTGGAGCTGGCAACCGGAGTGGCGCCAATGGCGTGTGCTGAGCCGACCGACGTGATCCAACGCCAGCTCAAGGAGGAGGTCCCGATTCCCCAGTGGCTGCGCGACTGTCCGTTAGGGCCGGTGCTCGAGCGCGCGCTCGCCAAGGATTGGAAGCAGCGTTACGGCTCAGCCGAGCAGATGTACAAAGACATCGAGTCCCGCCTGACCTCATCGAAACGCAAATCCCTCGATTCCTACGGGCCCCCCCCCGATGAACCGTTCGTGGGCCAGGCCCCCGTTAAGGGCAGCTCGGAGATCGACTCAACGCCGACCATGATGACCGGCGGGAACCCGGCCACGGTCAGCGGCCAAACCCAGAAGACCTCGATCGAATCGGGCCCCTCGGTCATCGTGGTCAATGAGGGCGCACCCGCAAAGATCTCCTTTCAACCGACGCAAGCGTTCAACCAAGGGCGGCCGTCGCAACAGGTTCCGGTTGCCGAGACGACACAGGCCGTCCGACCCGCCGCCAATGTCCCGACGATCATCACTGCGACTTCGCTCGATGGGCAGGTGCGGGTGCTTGGAGCAGGCGCGCCCATGAGTCCGCGAGTCCCGTTTCAACCGACGGTCACCGTCGCTCCCATACCGATGGCGGTGGTTTTCCTCGGCGTCATCTCCCTTGCTCTCTTTATCGCGTTGGTCTTGGTGCTCGCCTTGATCTAGGTACTGCGCGGGCCCCGAGGTCGCCGGCCCAAGCCCAAGAGCGTTTGTCGAGGTTGACGTTCCCTCCATTGGAACGCTAAAAGTAGCGCCCTACCCCCTCGCATCCAGGGTCGCTCGACGTCGGCCGAGCGCGACCCTCGAGGCGGGTATGTTCTCACCAGAAACGAACGCCGATTCCTTCACCACCTCGTTCTTTGGCCTAGTTGGGGAGAGAGAATGCAACGGTTCCGAAGCTTCACATGGTTCCTGATGATCGCAGCGTTCGCCTTGGTGCTGGGCTGCAAGCCCGACTCACGTGAGCTCGTCGGGCGCGGAAAGTCCGCGTTCGAACGCGGCAAGTACGAAGAGGCGCTCGAGAATTTCAACGCGGCGCTCGAGAACGACCCCAACAATCTCGACGCGTTGGCCGGCATCGGTGAGGTCTACCTCAAGCAGAAGAAGGCGGACGAAGCCATCGCGGCGTTCGAAGACGCCATCGCCAAGGCCGACAACGACGGCGCCAAGAAATCGCTCGGCCTCCAGCTTACCGACGCCCACCTCTTCAAAGCCGAAGACATGTGGCGCAAGGGCGTCTATCGCGCAGATTCGCACGTCGAGGACGAGATCGAGAAGCTGATCTTGACGGTCACCGAGACCGCCGATGGCAAGACCAAAGAGAAGGCGTACGCGCTCCTGATCTCGCTCTACGACTACCAATTCGAACGCTATCGCGGCGAACACAGCAAGCTCGGTGACGGCATGACCGAAGAGCAGCGCAACAAGGAGCTGGCCCACATCGACAAAGTGTTCAGCACGGTTCGCCCTTACCCCGAGTTCAAGCGTCGCATGCGCGACCGCGTCAAAGAACTCACCGAGCAGGCCTTCTTCGCGAAAGCGAACGAGCAGTTCACGACCAAGATCAAGCCCGTCTTGGACGCCGACCCCAACGTGACCGTCGACGACCAGACCATCACGATGGTGGTCTCCATCCCCCTCTCCGAGGCCACCTTGGCCCTGGACCTGACCGATCCAGAAGTCTACCCCGTCGCCATGGGCCCCTACTACACCATGGCCAAGCGAGAGACCGTGAAAGTGACGGGTTTCGTGGTCGCTGGGATGCTCGGACAGAACTCGCTCAAGCAGAACATCCTACCCGACAAGGTCGAGTCTTACACGATCGTGAAGGAAGAGCTCTTCGAGGATATGACCGAGCCTAAGGTTCCCGTGAAGATGGTGAAGATCACCGGCTCGATCTCCCTCGAGGAGATACGCCAGCTCGCGTTCGAATACCAACTCTACCTCGACACCGAAGCGAAGCTGGGTTCAGCAACGCCAGGTAGCATGCCGGTGGGAGACGGCGGGGCAACCACAAATGCGCCGTCGGACGGGGCTCCGGCGGACGGTGCAGATGGCACAGGCCTCGAAGGGCCCACAGATGGCGCTCCCGCAGACGGCGCTCCCGCAGACGGCGCTCCCGCAGA
>Ga0100381_1005768_pt1 | contig 10197 bp, 12 predicted proteins | sample CryGeymeta201505_FD_80416 | JGI IMG/M metagenome (GOLD analysis project Ga0100381, IMG submission 80416) | Groundwater microbial communities from Crystal Geyser aquifers in Utah, USA - Crystal Geyser metaG 2015-05 | ecosystem: Environmental > Aquatic > Deep subsurface > Groundwater | place: USA...
AATCAGGCGTTCATAATGAAGAAAAAGACGTTCAATAGCTCAGATTGCTTCGTCATCTAATTCCTCGCAATGACGTGACTAAAGAAGGGCGCGGGCTCAGACTGCTTCGATTTCGGACTTCTTGCAATGACATGAAATGACTGGGCGAAGCAAGTGTGAAATAATCAAACAAAGGGAAAATACATAAGGCTTTGTAAAACAAAAAGAACGTGTTTATGAAAATTATTTCGCCGATAAAACTTATAGTCTCAATCCTCGCGACTGAATTAGCTGGAATAGTTGGTTCTTTTTTTACTGTTTCATCTGTTGATTCTTGGTATCAATTCCTAATAAAACCCGTTGGCAATCCACCTTCTTGGGTTTTTGGACCTGTTTGGACGATTTTATACGCCTTAATGGGAATTTCGTTTTATCTTATTTGGACCAGCAAAGCAGAAAAAATCACCAAACAAACTGCTATGATTGTTTTTGGTGGGCAACTTGTATTGAATGCTTTTTGGTCGATTATATTTTTTGGTGCTCGCAATCCTTTTTATGCTTTGATAGACATTGTCTTAATGTGGCTTGCGATTATTATCACCATGCTTTGGTTCCGCAAAATATCTCGCCCAGCTTTTCTTTTGCTTGTTCCCTACATTATCTGGGTTACCTACGCGGCTTATTTGAACTTGTGAATTTTAATGCTGAATTAAATTACACAAATAAATTTCGCAGCACCATGTCATTACAAGGATTTCCTCACACATCGTCATTGCGAGGAATTATATGACGAAGCAATCTGAGCTATTGAACGTCTTTTTCTTCATTATGAACGCCTGATTGATGCAATCAGAGATTAGTTTAACCCGGCTCCGCCGGGCTTCGTCATATAATTCCTCGCAATGACGTATTTGGCTCAGATTGTTTCGGCGGATACCTTCTTCTGCCACAGGTGGGCTGTTACGCAATGACGATAGCAAGATCTGACCCCACTTTTTATTGAACACAAAAATTTTTCAGTTACTACAAATTAGCGTATACTACTAGCAGAATTACACTTGTCTTTTGTATGGCTATCAAGACCGCTATTTTACCTGTCGCTGGAATGGGAACACGCTTTCTACCAGCCTCCAAAGCTCAACCTAAGGAAATGTTGGCTGTGGTTGATAAACCTGTTATTCAATACATTGTTGAAGAAGCAGTCCAAAGTGGAATTGAGCAAATAATCTTTGTTACTGCCGTTGGAAAAAGAGCCATAGAAGATCATTTTGATCGCAACTTTGAGCTCGAATATCGTTTGCAACAAAAAAACAAACTCAAAGAGTTAGAGCAAATAGCCGCCATTGGAAAACTTGCTCACTTCGCTTTTGTTCGCCAAGACAAACCAATGGGAGATGGGCACGCCGTGTTAGCCGCTTTGCCTTTTATTGATCGCAATGAATCTGTCGCTGTTTTATTTGGAGACGACATTATCGACAGCACACGCCCAGCCCTCAGACAATTGATTGACTTATACGAAGAACACGACGCTTCCGTTGTGGCGTTGCAAGATGTTCCCAAAGCTCGAGTTTCTAGTTATGGCGTTATTAAAGGAAAGGAACAAGAAACCGGTTGTTGGAGGATTTCTGAATTTGTAGAAAAACCGGCTCCAGAGGTGGCACCATCTACACTAGCCGCGGTTGGTCGATATGTTTTGACACCGGACATTTTACGTTTACTTGCCTCTCAAGAACCTGGAAAAGACGGCGAAATTCGCCTAGCCGATGCTTTTGCACGTCACTTGGCAGAAGAAGGCGAACTATACGGACGAGTTTTTGAAGGTACACGTTATGACTGCGGTAATAAACTGGGTTTTCTAAAAGCACAGATAGAATTAGGTCTTAAACACCCGGAAATAGGTGAGGATCTTAAAAAGTATCTGTCAGAACGTCATTTGTTATAGTTTTTATGAAAAAGATTATCAAACGCTTTTGCAGTACAGTTATAATGTTTTCTCTTTTTGGATTGACTGGAGCCACTTGTGCCAAGTCCGATTCGGCTGCCACCTCTCGAGCATCTGAAAAGGTAACTCTAACTATGTGGGGCGTTTTTGATGATGAAGCAAGTTTCAGATCAATCACCAATGCCTACCGAGCAATTCACCCCAATGTTTCCTTTGATTACCGAAGGTTGCGAAGCATAGAATACGATGATGCTCTAATAAACGCTTTCGCTCGTGGTGAAGGTCCGGACATTTTTGCTATTCACAACACAAGTGTCGGTAAATACCAAGATTTAATTGCTCCGATTCCACCATCTGTCACTCTTCCCTACACCGAAACTGTTGGTACAATCAAAAAAGAAACAATCACTTCTCTCAAAACCACAAATTCCATCACCCCCTCAATGATCCGCAATCAATTTGTAGATGTAGTCGGAAGTGATGTAATTCGCACAGTTCGTGACCCAGCCACAAACACCAACAAAGAAGTAATGCTGGGACTACCTTTTACAGTCGATACTCTTTCCCTTTTTTACAACAAAGACTTACTAAACGCCGCTGGTATTGCCAATCCTCCGGCCACTTGGGAAGAATTTTTAGCCAACATTCAAAAACTAACAGTCTACGGACAAAATGGTTCCATTCTACAATCAGGAGCCGCCCTTGGAACTTACAACAATGTAGATCGTGCCTTTGATATTCTGTCAGTTATCATGCTTCAAAACGGCACTCAAATGACCACCAATGGCCAAGTGACTTTTGCCAACGACTTATCAGACAGAACAATTCCAGGACTTGCTGCCACAACTTTTTACACCGATTTTTCTAACCCTACAAAAACAAGTTACACCTGGAACGAAACACTTCCTAACTCCTTTGAAGCTTTCGTAACCGGTCGAACCGCCTTTTATTTTGGCTACAATTACAACTTGTCACAAATAAAAACACGAGCTCCAAAAATGAATCTTGGCATAGGTTCCCTCCCCCAAATTGCCGCCGGAGATTCTGCCTACCGTGTCCAAAATTACGCCAACTACTGGGTACAAACAGTATCCCGCCAAAGTAAATTCCAAGACTGGGCCTGGGATTTTATCCAGTTTGCCACCGCAGAAGAACAAGTTAAAACTTACTTAGATACAACAGTCAGACCAACAGCCAGACGCAATCTAATCCAAGGCCAGCTAGAAAATCCAGACATAGAAATCTTCGCCAATCAATTACTTACAGCCTCCAGCTGGTACAAAGGAAAAAACCCAAGCGTAGCAGAATCAGCCTTTGGAGCCTTAATTGATGGAGCAAGAAACGGCCTAGACCCGGAAAAAATCCTCAAAGACGCACAAAATAAAGTAAACCAAACTCTCTAAAACAAAACCTTCCTCCGCACACAAAACGGAGGAGAAGGCTGGCGAATGAGCAAAAACTCGTTCTCCGACTTTCTCAAACGATTCAATGCCCTATGCGCAGCTTGTCACGCGTCTTTTTATCATTAGTTTTTCTATTGGTGTCTGCTTTTGTTTTATTTTCCCCCAAGCCAACCTTGGCAGCAGTTGATTGTACTTGTACAGGAGATGCGGGCATAAATGCTGCTGGTGATGTTGCGATTGCACTCAGTGGTGATTTAAGCAGAGTTGTTACTCATTACAAACCTCAACTTCGATCATACTGCATACAATATGGAGGTAATTATACAGACTATGAGTGTACAGGGGCAAAAGCAACGACAAACTTTCCCAATGAAACAAATTGTTCTGATATAACCGAAGCCACCATTCTTCGAATAGTTAATATCTCTACATTTATAAAACCTTTTGTAACAGTTGACATCAATTGTGGTCCAGTAGACCCTACAGCACGAGTTGTTCCAACAACAGCCGCCCCCAACTTTTCAGCATTAGACCCCGCCAGCATAGCAGCAGGCAACCAAATAGCGGCTGGTGGTGCACAATGCGAATGTAAAGGTAGTATAAAATACAATATAGTTGATTCAGATTATCCAAAATTTAAAACCCTGTGTGAAACAACATTGAAAGGAACAATAAAAGATACTTTTACTTGTTTGAATGTAACCACCAACATAGGAGATCCTTCTTTGGCCAACTGTTCTCAAATAACCGAAAGTTTTTTAAGTGGTAAATACGGCTTAAATTCATCTTATTTTAAAAGTAGTCTAATTTGTACAGCAGGATCATCTCCTGGTTTGTCTGGGACGGGAAGTTCTTCCGGTTCCTCTTCCAGCCCCTCAGCTGTTGGCACCGCACCTCCCTCTATCAGCAAAGTGTGTGTGTCTGGTTCAAACTGCACAAAAGCAGAGGTTGGGCCTTTTATGCAAGGAATTACCAGCCAATGTTATAATTCCGGTCAATGCCAAATAGACGACATAATGGCCGTGTTTGCCAATGTTGGAAACTGGATTGCTGGTATTATTGCTGTAATTGTCTTTCTCTTTTACGTCTACGGCGGTTTTAATCTTCTTTTGGCCGGAGGAAGTAGCGAGCGAGTACAAAAAGGAAAGAAAATACTAACAACAGCAACCGTGGGACTACTTATTGTCTTTGGTGCTTACATGTTAATCGCTACACTGTCTTGTACCCTATTACCATCAAAAACGTTCACTGAAATCACCGGCCCAGATTGGGTTAAAAATATGTGTCCAAAAAATCCTTAGTAAATAGTATGAAAAAGATCTTCCAAAAAACTTTTTTGATCGTTTCTGTCTTTGTTTTGACTTTGGTGTATAGTGCTTTTATTGTTTCTTCAACAAATGCTGCTGATTGCAGCACTGAGGAAGCTGCTAAAACAGCGGCCGAAGATGCAACATTGGAAGCGTCTTTTAACAGTGCGACTGATGCAGAACTTGTAGTATTAGCTAACGCAGAAACAGCCGCGATAGAGGCATATAATACCTGCATACGAGATTTAGCTACTGCTACTGCTGCTGCTGGAGCTGCTACTGGAGCTACTGCTGGAACTACCACAACCACAACAACAAAAACCCAAACCACCGCCTCTACCACCCTTTATAATCCACTTGGTACAGACAGTATTGAGACGTTTGTTGGACGTAGTATTCGGATTGTTTTGAGTATGGCTGGGATTGCTGCTTTTTTAATGTTTATTTGGGGTGGGATTTTGTGGATGACTTCGGCTGGGTCTGCGGATCGGGTGCAGAAGGGGAAAGATACTTTGATTTGGGCAACGATTGGACTTGTGGTATTATTTAGTGCGTACGCGATCGTTGAAACACTTGTTACTGTGCTTTCAACGGGAGGAATTTAAACAGGGTAATTAAACCCTTCGCGTGTTCTATTCTTAATCCTCTTTTGAGGTGTATGAAAAAGAAAAATCTTGGGTACGCGCTTGGTGCCGTCTTCGGACTTGCCCTTGCTGCGCCCGCACTCCTACACGGAGGCACTGTTTTTGCACAAGCTCTTGAGCCAGGTCAGCTTTTTGGAGGCACTACTCCTGACGACTTTGCCAGCGCAGCTGGTGTAAACAACGCCAATCTTCCAGATGTTATTGCCAACATAATTCGTATTATCCTCGGATTCCTCGGAATCGTTGCTGTGGTAATCGTATTGTTTGGTGGATTCAAATGGATGACTGCCGGTGGAAACGACGACAAAGTTACAGAAGCAAAACAACTCATTATCCAAGGTATTATTGGAATGGTGATTATTTTCTCTGCCTTTGCCATTGCCAGCTTCGTTGTTAACAGCATTTCTTCTGCTGTAAGCTAGCTTTAGTTTTTACAACCATCCCCTGTCTCAAAAAGACGGGGCATGGCACGAGAGGGAAATTACTTTCCCGTTCGTGTTATGCAAAAAATAATCGCTGGACTTAAACTACTCGGTGTTTCTTTGCTCGGTTTATTTTTTGTTTTGAGTTTTGGTCTCACTAATGTTCAGGCTGCACCCAATCAATCTGGAGCTCCATCTTCTGCTTCATCTGCAGCAACTCCGACAACTACCACAACATCGGCACCAGATGTTTTGCTTGGACTAAAACAAGCAGGCAAAGCTGCCTACGATGGTCCACCTCCAGTAACCGACATCGCCGCAACTATTTCTGGCCTAGTCACCACAATCATTGGCCTAATTGGTGTGGTATTTTTCCTTTTGCTCTTATACGCCGGGGTTTTATACATGACCTCCGCCGGCGATGGAGACAAAGTAGACAAAGCAAAAAAACTTATCACTTCTGCCATTATCGGAATAATAATCGTATTTTCCGCCTACGCCCTAGCGTCTTTTGTAGAAGGTGTTCTAAAAACCCCACCAAGGCCAACACCGTACGTTGCACCACAAGGAGTAACTACAGAGGAACTTACAGACTCCTTGTTAGATGATGCCACAGGAGATGCTGGTAATGGAAATTTTAATGCTGTTTTAGACAGCTTATCTAATCCAAATTACGATTGTGATCTAATACGTCGCAATCAGACTGAGGTACTTAATTTCATGGGAACTACTTATTACGCAAATTCCAGCCCAGAAATTCAGGAAGCCACACAGCAAACATTTAACAGCCTAGGCGCTGCCATTACTGAATGTAATCTCAATACCAGCGCTCGTCCATCAACAACCTCTAGACCTCCAGCCGACACATCAACAGACTGTGACTTAGATCCTGACAATTGCGACTCCGACAATCCGGACAACAATCCAACTAACACTTTTCAGTGGAGTTGGGAATAATATGAAAAAAATACTCGCCGGACTAAAACTTTTTGGTGTTTCTATACTAAGCCTGTTTTTTGTTCTACCGGCAAACGCCTCTGCCCTCAGCAGATTAAAAAGCACCGGCACAACCGCCTACCAAGGTGCGCCTCCAGCCACCAACTTAACGGCAACCATTTCAGGAATAGTTGTAACGGTAATTCAACTTCTGGGCGTAGCATTTTTTCTACTCCTCATGTACGCCGGCTTTTTATATCTAACAGCCGCGGGCGATGAAGAAAAAGTAAAAAAAGCCAAGAACCTTATCGTCTCCGCAGTAATCGGAATGATACTGATCTTATCTTCTTATGCAATCGCATCGTTTGTGGAAGGATCTTTAACCAAATAAGCGAAGTGACGTGAGACACATGTTGTAGGCTCAAGAAAAACATTTTCAGGCACACCAGACTCCGCAGGAAACTGCCAATAAAAAGCCTCTGCACACACCCCTGTTGTTATAGAAAAAAGGTTCGTGGTAGAATACAATCAAAGATTAAAAACTTGCTATGAAAAAACTACAAAACATCGGTGCCAAGTTATCTGTTCTACCACTTTTGCTAATGCCGGCTTCTGTGTTGGCACAAGGAAACACTCTTTCTGATATAGGTGCCCAAACTGGATTAGATTCTGGACAGGGCGGTAGTCTGACTGGAATAATTTCTGGTTTGATTTCTGTTTTCCTTGGTATCCTTGGAATTATTTTCTTCTTGCTCACTTTATATGCTGGGTTTTTGTACATGACAGCAGCTGGAGAAGACGATAAGGTAGACAAAGCAAAAAAGCTTCTCACACAAGCCGTTATTGGTTTAGTGATTATCCTTGCTGCTTACGCGATCTCTACTTTTGTAACAAGTTCTCTTACAACTGCTACTGGTGTAACAGTTCAGTAGAATCTAAAAAGATCAAAAAATAGACCCCGTCCAGATGTTCTGGGCGGGGTCTTAGCTGTGCGATACAGGAAGACAAGAAACTACTTTCTCGGCCCCATGGTCGCTTGGAACTTGTACTGGATCTCGGAACGGATCGGAACCGACGGAGATCGATATGTACGACTCTCCATCAGGCGATAAGCCCGAACCGGACCAGCACCGCTCTGCACTACTTGGCTTGTAATGACCATATAGTGCAAAAAAACGATCTTGCCCGAATCCATTCCCGACAAATAGATCGTGGCACCGGCCGGAGCACAGCTAAGAAGCTGATTCCCAGAACCGATATTAACCACAATCCTCTGGTGTCGAAAGTAGCCCCCACTCACCTGGACAACCTCGAGAGGTTGTCCTTCGTGGCTTACACATACCATGAACGGTGTTGTTGTGCCTGTGAAAGAACTACGCAATCCATCGAAGATGCGTTGCGTGTTCTCCACATACAACGACAAGGAGCCGTCGGTTGGCTTCACTGTCGAGGCAACGACCGGTGTGTAGACGGGCGGGGCAGGAATGGGTTGATCATCCACATAGTCGCGCACGGGTGCGTGGCTACGTGGGGCGGGGCGACGGACTTGGCGACGGGGGGCCGGTTGGGGCTCGTAGTCGTTGTCGTCGTCTTCGTCGAACTCGACTACTTCCTTGCACTTTTTGAGGGTGCAGAGGATTTCGCCGTCGGTGCATGTGCACTTGTTGCAGTCCTTTTGGAAGGACCGGCCACTTTGCGCGGAGTTGTCTTCGATTTCGTTCTTGGAAGAACGCTTGGAAGACTCGTCGTTGTCGAGGAACGAGCCGGGGATGCCTGTGCTACGCTTGCGCGGGGCGGGTCGGGCTTCTTCGATCGTTCGCACTTTTGAGAGTGGCAAAGCGCTGGCTTCCTTTTGCCGGCGAATCCGGCTTTCGGAGGCCACGAGATCTTCCAGCTTGTGGTAGTCTCGCCACACCTCGCAACGCCCTCGCAGGTACTGCGTAATGGGCGCATCGCTCGTCAGCTGGCAATCGCCGGCGTCATGGTCAGCGTCGAGATTATAGGGAATCATCCCCTTCTCTCGAACATTGACCAGAATTTTCGTGATCGCCTTGAACTGAGCGGTGTTGCACCGCTCAGGCTCGATCGACAGATCACACACACGCCCCGCAGCCTCGAGCTGTCCATGCAACCAGCTCAGATACTGAGTGTTGCACTCGGTGCGAAGATCGGGCGTACCGAGCTTGGCACACTGCTCGGGCGTTTTGACCTGCGCCGAAACGCTGGTCGAAACGCCGATGACGAACGAAAGAACGAGAACGAAAGAAAAAAACTTGTTCATGAAGAACCTCTTGGTGTGCCCCGCATTTTGCGGGGCGTTGTTTTTTTTGGGAAACCAGACACTATTTTTTTGACCGCTGGTATTTACTCATCCGAAAGGATTTCATAAATACCGTCGGCCATTGTTTCTTGGTTTTTTTCGAGACTTTCGACTCTCTGCTCAACCTTTTTGAGGCGAGCATCTTCGGCAGCCGAGCGTGCGCTCGACTTGGCCGACTTCTTACGGGACTTCGGCTTCGGTGCGGGTTGCACCTCGTCGTAATACACGACTTCGCTGTCATCCTCGTAATAAGGCTCGTCGGTTGTCTCGGGCTCGTAGTACCGCTCCGCTCGACGGCGTCGAACAGGTGCGGCGCTGGTGCGCTGCCTCTGCTTTTCGGCCTGACGTTCGGCATAAATGCCGGCAGCCACTCGAGCGGGGTCAATTTCATACCCGGACGGCAAGTACGTTCCCTGCCCATAGCCGTAGCCATAGGTGGAACCATCGTACTGCCCGTAGTACTGATTGGAGTACCCGTTCTGATACGGCTCCTTGGCCTCGACGGTCGTTTGACCGGTTCGAGGATCATACAGAGCCACATCCTTGTCCTTGTCGAGCCCATGATGGGCCACCCTCTCATCTCGAGCCACACGGTAGAGATTTTCAATCTCATCCGGCGACCCGTAACCCTCGGCCTGAAGGCTCATGTTATCCTGCTTGGTCTGCAGGGCGTAACTCGAGCACGCCGACGCGAAGATGAAGAACACAAAGAACACGAAAAAAATTTTCATTTTTTCACCTAGTTGTGAAGGTTCAAACCTACTCAGAACCGCCCGAGTAGGAACGCAGTATATTGACACAAAATAACGCTTTTGTCAATCAAAAAGACCCCGCTTGAGTGGTTTTTCCAGTTAAGGAAGAACTTACTCAAACAGGGTCGAGGAAGAGAAGAACAGTGAAACTACCTGCGAATCACCTTTTCAATAGGTTGATTGCCTCGCAAAATACTCTCACCAAAGCCCAAACCATAAATGATCGGGGTCAGTAAAAGCAGCGAAACAAGTCCCCATTTGATTAGTGATCCACCTGTCTCTGACAACGACTTTTGGCGTTTTTCGGCCTTTTCGTCGTTATCTGGCAGGAATACGGAAACGATCTTGAATAGCACGCCGAGCGTAATTAGTGACAGCCCAACGATTGCAAACCAGTACCATGAGGGCACAAAGTTTTCGATCGGAATTTTGAGGCCGCACTCTTCCGCGAGGTGTTTATCGGACAGACTCATGTAACTTTCCCCCGGCATG
>Ga0100381_1005771_pt1 | contig 10196 bp, 9 predicted proteins | sample CryGeymeta201505_FD_80416 | JGI IMG/M metagenome (GOLD analysis project Ga0100381, IMG submission 80416) | Groundwater microbial communities from Crystal Geyser aquifers in Utah, USA - Crystal Geyser metaG 2015-05 | ecosystem: Environmental > Aquatic > Deep subsurface > Groundwater | place: USA...
GTCTATCATCTAGCAGCAACAGCATGAACCTCAGAAGTAGCATAAAAAATGCGACAAGTACTGACAACTGGTAGGTCCAGAGAGCCTCCAATACTCGCCTGGATAAATTGAGGCAATCTTTTATGAATAAGAAGAAAAACGAGAGGCGGATAATATGATTGTAGTTTGCACTGCTATCCACCATAGTTATATTATTTAGTTAAGTTGACATGTGGAGGCACTTTAAAATGCTCTTAAAAAAAGTAAGAACTCCAATACAGTTCATGGACTATAAGGATCTCGATTCTCATCTTCTTAACCCTTTGGGAACGCAAATCTATTACACGCCAAAAATACAAAAAATGTTCTTCACTTAATAACTAGCAAAATATGTTCGATTTATCGATCGAAAGGATAAAATCAAAAGCAAGGATCTTCAATCTCTCGTTTAGGCAATTCTGACAGAGTATGGAGCCATTCATGGTCTGGAGAAACATCCCAAATTCATGGACAATCTTAACTTTTCAATCACCAGAAATTATGCATTTAAAGAAAATTAGCTCAGCCCGTACCATGGAATTGTAGACTATATGATCTGGCTAAATGAACAACATTTTGTACCAGTCATGTTTTGTGAGAATAAAATCAACCCTTTTGCAGGTATGGCAATGGCTGATGCCACAAGAGCTCTTAGGTGCATCGCTCGAAATGATTACAAGAACAGTGGACATGCTATCGTAACCACAGGACACGAATGGCAAATGTTCAAGGTCTATAGTTCGATGAAAGGAGAAAAAACTGTAGTTTATGAGGGCAGAAATCACTTCAGAAGTATCACCAAAGACCATGAAATGATTTCAGTGATTCTTGGGCTGATTGATGAGTCTCTTGAGACTGAAAGGGAATAGGTTCTATTATTGAAGTCAGCTTATGATGTAATAGATGAGGGAAAGCACATGTTAGAAGCCTAAACTGAATAATAAGCCAAGAAAAACTCTCCTATGAGTAAGCTCCTGACAAAGTATTATGAAAAAAAGAGAGATTCAACATCAAAGTGACAGATTCAAATGATATGACTGTGTATATACTTCCCCTATCTAATTTATCCTTTACGAAGCGATAATAATCAAATATTTGAGCTTCGTCCATTCATTTTTCTAATAACATTAGTTTCAATAATAAAAATCGATGAAATATTCGCAACTGATCGAAAAATGCATCAACTTGATTGATACCTTCGACTAAAACAAAATGACACCCGACTCCCATGCCGAATAATATCTATCCGCTCTCAAATGCTAAGACACGGAAAGAGTCTTCATGAAACAAGTTTTTTATGGCTGTGAAAGATATAGAGGGTTCCTTAAAGTCTCAAACAACTTCATCTTTAGCAAGTTCTCAGGAAGCACCAACAGAAAGAATGACGGTACTTTTTTTGCCATCTTCACCTATCTTATCTGCTTCCGAATGGATTAGCTGCCTTTCAAAGAGTTCAAAAAAATAATTCTAAGTCAAGACCAAGTCAAAATGAATGTACTTTTCACCTTCATTTTTGATTTTGATATGCTGAGATAAGAGGTCTTCGATCAATGGCAGCACCAATTAGAGATGGACTACCTCGAAGGAAAATTAATTACCAAGTTAATAGAAAGAAAATAAAAATGTGATGAACTCATCGGAAAAGTGAACGAAAATGCCACTGGAAAGAAATTTGAAGGCTAAATGACTGGTAGTCAACAGAACATAGAAGATATAAAAGATAGAAAAAGGACTACTGTAGTTCAGGAATTCAATTTGACCAAGCCAAAGCCAAAGATGATTCCTTAAGTTGAAAAGATTTAGGTGGGATTCAAGGCCAATCCTGTGAAGAAAACCAAAAAAGACCTCAACATGATTGAATAATAGAAAAAGAACAGGAGAAAATAGATTCAAGACAACATTCGTAAAAACTATGAATAAAACAAAAGTAAACAATAATTCGAGTTCTAAACTTCAAAAAGACCCACAAATCTGCCTAAAATAAAAGAACAAGTGGAACAGTAGATCACCAAAGAGCTAAAGAAAAAAGTGGCAGCAAGACCTGTGCCTAAATTTAATGATGTCGATATCAAGCTCAACGTGGCAGCTATTTTACGATAGGAGAAGAAACTCAAAGAAAAGATCGATGAGGAGGAAAAGAGAATGAAAGATTTGGAAATGAATATGAGAGATGAGAGTGAGCATTAAAACTGGAAGAAGGAGATGAAAGAGAAGGACAAATATGAATAAATGGAACTTCAGATGAGAAGGAAGATATAGATGGAACTTGCTCGATAGGCAGCCATGCAAGCCTGTGAAGATAAGATTGAGGAGAAGAAAAATCTTGTCGAAGATATGAAGCAAATTGCTATTGAGTTAAAAGCTGAAAGATAAAAATTATAAAACTAGGAGCTGGAATCTAAGAAGAAACTGGTTGAGTAAATGCAATAAATTCAATAAAACATCAAAGTGGAACAAGAGAAGGTTCTCCAGCAAAACAAAAAAATACATGATGAATAGAAATAAGAGCGAAGAAGAATACAAGAAAAGAAAAAGTAAGAATAAAGAGTTGAAATGCTAAAAAGAAAGGACCTGATTGCCGAGATTCGTGAGCTATAGAAGAAGATCAGAGCAAGACCAAAGCAAGAAATTGAATATGTGTCGATCGGTCTTCTGGAATAGATGACGCTTGATCAGCTGCAGGAAAGGTTATCAGATGTCAAGAGATAACGCAAAGAATAATAGGAAAGAAGACGAGAATCCAACAACAAGAAAAAGTAACAGTTTAACAACAGTATCAATCAGAAGAAAGATAGCATCATGGCAGCCAGAAATTAACTTGCAAAACAGAAGGAAGAAGAGAGAAGAAAAAAGAAGGAATAGGCTGATGCTTAGAAGCAGAGATTAGCATAAGCCAAAGCTAAGTCTATGATGGAATACAAGAAAAAAGAATAAAAAAAGATAGAACAAAGAAAATCCGAAAAAGAGAAGCTCGCAAAGGAGATCAAGGAGACTGAGCAAAGGAGAATGTTTTTGATGCAGGGTCAAGCTCAACAGGAAGCAAATGCCTTCAAGAATCTATAAAAAGGGGAGGAAAGAGAGATCCTCGACAGGCAAAACACCAAGCTGATGGAGGAGTACAAGAAGCAAACAATCAAAGAAGGCGAGATGCGTATTTTGGCTGATAAGAATAAACGCTAGGTTCAGAAAAAGGTAACGAATTCTATATTTAGATTGAATTTAACAAACTGTACAATGAACAGGAATAGGTGAACAACAGATTGGCTGAGGAATTAATGCAGGAAGATGTTGCTAATAAGGCTGTAAAATATCAATAAGTGAAAACTTTCGAGCAGAAGCATAACTAAAACATGGTAAAGTCTAACCCATACAAAACAAAGATAGCAGAGATGAGTCTATCGAAGTCCAAAGGAATCACCAAAAAATGATCAAATTTTGATATATGTTAATCTATTGTCATCCATGCAGACTCTTTGCTATTTTGTCAGCTTGTTTTAAATTATACGAATGTCGATCACCTCCTCAACCATCGGAAAGCGAACCTTCAAAGTTATTCTCCTAGGGGACAGCAGCACCGGAAAGACATGTCTCATTGAACGCTTCGTTAATAATCGATTCTAAGACAAAGATAACGTAACTCAGCATTAATCAAGCCCACTATTGGCATTGATTTTCTTGGTAAAAACGTGACTCATCACTCCACAACTTGTCGCCTACAGCTTTGGGACACAGCAGGGCAAGAAAGATATCGTAGCTTGATCCCCAGCTATCTCAAAGATGCCGTTTGTGCAATTTTTGTCTTCGATGCAGCAAGTAACAGTAAATAGATGCAGGGCCTTAAACTCTCGAGGATCTGCAGATGTGGATCGACTTATTCAAGGACAATCGTGGTGAGAGAACAGTCATGGCCGTTTGTGTCAATAAATGCGATTTGAGCAAGTAGTATGATTAGAAGAACTTGACAAACTTAGTCTAAAAGAACAAAATGAAATGTTATGAGACTTCAGCCCTGACCGGTAATGGAGTCTAGAGCATGTTTTTTTCATTGATAGATGACATCGTTGTGATGCAACAGAGTAAAAGGAAGAAATTAGTGGAAGACGAGGACTACATCAATCCCCCGCTGACTGAGGACCACTTAAAATCATAAAAAATGACGACTCGAGCTAACTAGTCATAAAACGAAGTTGACCGTGAGAAGAATATGAAGTTGAAGAAGTAGGAAGGCGGATGGAAGAAATACTGCTGTTCTGGATGATTTTTGATATACTTATCAGAATGTACATTCTACCTTAATATTTTTTATTGGAGATATGATAAGCATTGAATTAATTCATGAATACACAACAATAAGAAGGTAGTTAAGTAGTTTCTGAGAGGAGTGTCTTTTTCCATGCAGTTCTGATAAAAATTATTAAATAGAAAAGCATTTGTATCATAAAATGGTCAAAGTATTCCAACTGTCAGTAGAAGTCGGTCGCTGTTGGCTGCCAGAAAATACCAAAGCAACTCCTCTTTAATATGTGCTTTCTGTCGAGCTCAGTAAGCTAGTTTCTATGCAGCTAGAGATTTATCAGCAGCTACTTCGATCAAAGATGCTGAGCAGGGAGTCATCAGTTTTGGTAACCGACTATTTGTAAGGTTAGACAAGCTTCCGGTGGATAAAATACCAACAGTATCTCTATTTTTATTCAGTGTTTGATAGTCTTAACGAGCATCGACAATAAAGGAAATAGACTGAAACTGGCATTTACTGAATTACTGGCCAAATCTGAGGGCCTACAGTAGTTTAAGTTGAAGGGAACAAGAACAGGAGATGGATAGTATAGGGTAGAACTGTAGTTTGGCTCTGGGTTGGTCTAGGCAAAAGAAACTCGTTCTAAAAATAACAAGTCGAATAGTTTTAAAGGTAGCTTGAGTAAAAAATAATCGTCGTGTGAGTAGACCTCAAGCAAAATGAAAAAGAAAGGCAGCAATTTTCAATCGATGGGGGAACTAGACATGTCCAACTTCAAGGAGTCAGCTGAGTTCTTCGGATAGACCGTAAAAGTCAGTAAGCATGATGAAAGTAACAACATCAGCAAAGAAGAACTTTAAACCTCTGTTGCCACCAGTAAACCATAAACTAAGGTCGATTACTCTTGCCAATATGATTAGACAGCCACAATGCTAGCCTGGCAGATCAAAGTTGATCAACTCGAGGAGCAGCTGACTATTGTCAGTAAGAAATTGAATTAATGCAATTTTCAATTAGAATCGACCCTCAATCAACTTGAAAAATAAAAATGCAAGAACAAGAGAATTGAGCTTGAGAAAGAGGAACTAAAAGAGCTACTGATCCTTGAGGAAACTAGAGCTAAAATGGCAGAGGGGTACATGACAAAGATCAACCGCCTGCTTGGCTCGATGAACAGAGAGGATAGGGACATTTTTTAGCAAATATAGGAGAAAGATTAAATCATTATGCTCAATGAGGAGCTTTAGAATGAGGTCAATAGCAAAAGACTATTGATCGATGGCCTGAAAGCTGAGATCATCACTCTCAAAGATAAGATAGTTGATTTTGAAGCAAAAATGACTCCTAATATTTCTGCTGAGCCTAAAAGTTCTATTAGGAGACTCAATCTGTTGCCTGGAAAATAACTAAGGGAAGTCAAATCTGAGAAAAGACTTATTGATCGAAAAACCAGTACATGGAACAAAAAGCAAGAAGACAAGACTAAAGAGACCAATACCTCCAAAGAAAATCCAGTTAAAAAGTAAAGAGAAACAATCAGAGCGCCTGCTAAGAAAGAAAAGGAACTTAAGGCTCCTGTTAAAAGCAAGATTCCTTCTCATAGAGTGGAGATTCCTTCAGCCAGAATACCGAAGGCTGGAAAAACCAATAAACCTGTGAAAAGCGAGTCAAATAAACTTGAGCCTGAGAAGAAAAGCAACATTGACTCATCTTTGCAACTCCTAACTCAGGAGCTGGACAGTTTGCGTGAGCCTACAAATTTGATGCTCAACTCACGTGCTCTTTAATAAGAAACGGCGAAGGTTGAGACTCATTGATATTGATTATTTATTCTTGGTTTTATCCTTACACATATCAATTCTCACTGTAGATGGCTTTTACTATATTTGGAATATTTTCACATTCTTTGTAAAAACTTTAAATATCTTCAGGACCATAGCGACTCGTGAGCTATCGACCAAAGATTTACATTCTCTATGAACTTTTAGCAAAGGCTAAGAAAGCCCAATCGATTAAGTTGCGACAGGCTCCTTCCATGATATGTTAGCTGTATAGAAAACTGCTTCCTCCTTCCTACAACTTGACTCTGCTTTTTATATGATTGTAGTCCTTCATCAACTAGGCAAGAGTTATTGAAGAGGTATAGCTTCCCTCTTTTTGGCGTAGATAGCGACTGCGAAAGAGCCCCATGAGAATGATTTCAGGAAGATGGCTAACTAAAGATAAAAGAATGAGTACTTTTGAAGAAATGTCTTGCAATAACCTTGTGATCTGTGATGTACATGTTATAGGTCTGAAATCCCTCGAGAACAATATCAAACAATTCCTTTTGGTTTGAGCATAGTAAAGACAGGTTTTCAGCAGATTCGATATTAATCGCTAAAATAAGTTGCATTATTTTAAGGTAGTATGAAATTGGTCGCATCTCGCAATCGTAATGAGCTCCAAGAATTTTGTCTATTTCTTTTTGCTATAGACTCTTTAATAGTTTGCCACAATCTTTATCTTTCGTAGGATAGTTTTCAACCTGATTGAAACCATCTTCTATTCTCTTTGCGAGTATCTACTTGACCTTGGTAGGAGTAGGCCTTACGATATATATGAGAGGAATGTTCATTCTGCTTTTGACTCTTTTTTATCCTCGATCAACAAACCCGATGTCCCTAGTGGCTATAATAAATTGGAGAGAGTCGTGATCTGTATTTGAGTTGATCCATTCAAGAATGTTATAGATAAGAAGAGGTCGTGTTTGTTCAGCTAATTTCTCTGGATTTTTCAAAATAATGACAAACCTCTTGTTTTCTCTATGCAAAACTTTACTCAACTCTTTGAAATTAATTGCCCCTTTTACCACCAAATCTTTGCTCAAATGTCTGCTCAGACTGCAGCTGAGACCCTCCAGCAATTCGTTGATGATAGCACTGTCAGTAATATAGATCTTGCAGTCAATCCATATGATTTATTTGTCAGTGAACCGAGTGAGCCATTTGATGGTGGAAGTCTTTCCGCAATGTCCAGGACCCATCATGATAAACGATTTGGATTGCAGCTCTTCCTCCTCCATTTATATTTTGCTGTTGAGAGGCACAAGGATTTCTTATTTAGTATTGTTCTCACTAAAAGATTACATGAGGGCATGGACAACGTCATAATATTTTTTTGGTTGCTGCTTGTATGAATGAGCCTTCTTTAGATTGTCATATTTGTTATCAGAATGTCGGGTTCGCGGCATGATTATTATATAACCTTTGGTCCGCCAAATCTATGACATTCAATAGTATCAAACATAAGGTTTGTCGATCACTATAATGTGGCCTCCATCTTGACTGTCTTGAAGTCGAGGTAAGCAATAACGACACTGATGTCATCTCGGCCGAATTTCAAATATGGAAGATCACCTATTTTGGAAGCATTCTTCTTGTTTCTATTGTTTTCTTCCCAACGTGCTTTGCATTCATTCACCAATGCGCTAGCTGCAGTCTAGCGATCCTCGTGCTGTTCAACAAAACCACAGACCTCTGCTGAAGACATCACATCCCAACAACCATCAGATCCAATCACAATAAATTTGTCTGATTCCTCAAGCTCCAGGTTCTGAATTTATGGCTCAGAGATCAGGCCAATCTTTTTGGCTTAGAGATCTCCAAGAGAACGAGTGATGGCTATTCCGGGCCCTTCCTCATCAGCCCACACTCTGGGAGGGCCAACCTGTTGTCCTTAGTGTGTCAATCTGTATATTTTCCCTCCTGATCTTTAAATTCTCTCTCTTTCATCAGGTCGGATAGGTTTGTGATCGTATGATAGCTCAATAGCTAACTTTTCCTTGGGAGTCACTCTGAAAAGGACAGCTCTTGAGTCTCCAAGGTTGGCAATGAAACACTTGTTTCCTTGGAGAAGAATGGAGACTGCACATGTTCCTGAGCTGGAATAATCAATGCCGCTTGATTTTAGTTTTTTCTCAGCATTCTTGAAAATTTTGGAGAGGTAGTTTTCGACTTCTTTTTCAGACTAGAGTTTGGCAAGGTCTCCCTTGTGAGAAAATTTCTCTAGCTCTGATGAAATATAGTCATTAGCAGTTTGGCTAGCCTCACGACCTGAGGAGCCGTGACCGTCATAGACTGCGAAAAAGTATGTATCATTGCCGAGGTTTTCCAGCATGCAGCAAGTATCTTGGCACTATTGTTTTTTCGGTCCTGATCCCATCAAGCTGGAGACATGCATTTTGACTCCTTTCAAGGCGTAGACCTAGTTCTCAACTCTATCTGATCTTTTGTTCTTTTTCTTTTTCTTTTCAGCCTTGCCAGCTCCGAAGATGCTCAAAAAGTTCATAGAATTTAAATTATCGAAGTGTATATTATTTAAAATAAAAGATCACTCTACATGCTAGATCCCCAGCAAATCAGCTAAACTATTCTCAATTTCTTTTACAGCCTGCCGACAATAATAGTGAGGCTGCTTTTTCATATCAAACTGAAGAAATCCATGTGGAAATTCTTCAAATATTTTCAACTGAACTTTATCGGAGTCGCATTCACTATATCAAGAGAAAGGTACCTTAGACGTTCAGCTAATCTGCAGCAATCATCATGGAATGGATCCTTGCTTCCCACAAACATCCGAGTCGGAGGATACTTCATCAGCATATCCTTCGGGGTCAAGATAGGACTGACGTAGTAGTCCTACTCAGGCTTGTATTTTGGGTTCTTGAGGTATGATTTGAGACATATTTTCAAGAAGGTATGTGGAAGAATCATGTCATTGAGACAGGTCAGTAGACTAGGAGTATAATTATGATAGTTGAGGTTCAATGCAGGATAGATCAGGCAAATTCCATCAGGTAAGCGCAAATTCCAGTCGATGAGTATATTTAGCAGAGATGCTACAAGATTGCCTCCAGCTGAATCACCTACAAGAATTATTTTTTCAGGCTCAAATTCATAAAGCTGTTTCATACAGTACAACATCCAAAGATAGGCTTCAAAACAATCCTTGAGCCCTTCAGGATATGGATGCTCAGGAGCTTTTCCATAGTCAACTGAGATAATGGGGACTTAAAGATGGTTTGCCCATGCCCTAGTGTAGATCTGATGAATGAATGAACTCATACTGATGAATCCTCCTCCATGAATGTGAAAGATTATACTCTTTGACGTTTTGGATTTTATTTTCGAGCCAAAATTAGTATATTTGTCTCTAAGGTTCAAGATGCCTGATACAAGAGATCGAGAGATATTTTATATTTTTTGTGAGAAGTAATTTTTCTGAGGTCTGTCCTCATCATTAATAAACTTGAAGTGCATCTTGAAAGCACTATTGATTCTGATGGGAATTCTATCTTCTTGGTGCTACTTCTTTACCATGGTTTTGAAGTAAGCGATAGGATCTTTGATCGAATAATCAGGAAGCTCAATTTTGTGATTTTTCATTTTTTCCTCAAAGTAAAAATCTGAGAGTCGAGGAATGAAGAAATGAACTGAGTACTAAATGGCTGGGAGTGACATTTATATGAAAGTTTTAAACTATTTTCTCTCAGGTAAGTTCCAAATATCTTTCGCCAGTTTTTCATTAGGTTCGGATATCATACACTCAGCCTCGTGCATGGCCTTGTTTTTTGACAAGGCAACTTGCAGAACCTTCCCGACGGCGTTCAGAGCAGTCCCGTAATTTTTAGAATTTTGGCTCATGATGCTCATCGCAGCATTAATGATGTTCAGCTGAATAGACCCAATAAAACGTTTGCTTTAAGGTTATCGAAAGAATCGCTCACCTTTTTGGACTCTCCATAGATCTTATAGGAGATGATGCCTTCATCAAATAGTCTTTGCCAGCGGGGATGTTTGTGAGGTTTGCAGAAAAGATCTTCAGAATTTTTTACACAAGCGTAGGGAAATAACTCAGCAATGCTCTGTATTTTAGCAGCCTAGGTATAATCAAATGTACA
>Ga0100381_1005790_pt1 | contig 10180 bp, 9 predicted proteins | sample CryGeymeta201505_FD_80416 | JGI IMG/M metagenome (GOLD analysis project Ga0100381, IMG submission 80416) | Groundwater microbial communities from Crystal Geyser aquifers in Utah, USA - Crystal Geyser metaG 2015-05 | ecosystem: Environmental > Aquatic > Deep subsurface > Groundwater | place: USA...
CATCTTTAAACAAAAAGCAACTCCAAAGCGTATGAGTTGCAAATAGTATTATTTATCATCCATCCAGAATAGCGGATATACCTATTTGTAATCCAAACTCTCAGGCGAAGAGAACTACGTTCTCTTCTTCATCTTCGCTTCCTACGGAAGCTCGATAACTGATTATAGTTTACATTAATTCTTTCAAAAAATCAATCACCGAGCCCACCCGAAGGGTGGGCGAAGGTAAAGATGAAGGCAAACTTTAAAGAAGGTAAACTTCATCGCTCACCAAAAAATCGCCTGATTGGCGATTCGGTCTTCCTCGATACTACGAGCTAACATCGTTAAATAACCAATGTTTCCTTTAACATCGTTTTTATTGTTGTCCTTCCTTTCGCAGTTTTAAGATATTCCTCTCGGCGCATTGCATCTTTTTTCGATATATATGCTTCGTAAAAAATAAGTTTCCAAGGACGATACGGCTTAGTTGACTTTACCTCTCCATTATTATGCCGTTTAAATCTTTCTCGTAAATCTGTTGTAAATCCGATATATAATTTACATTTTGTATTTTCAAGAATGTAGATAAAATACATGTTCTGTGGTGCGATGGCTGGCACAGAACCATACGGTTCGTGCCTAGCAACGCACCGAATGGTGCTGTTGCTGCGGGGCCTGGCCTCGAACCAGGATTCCATGCTCCAGAGGCATGTTGCCTACCAAAATTAGCAGACCCCGCAATATTTTTAAACTTTTAGATACTTTCTGATGGCGAGGGTACTAGAAATTACTCCCAGCAAAACTCCAGTAGAAATTTGAATTAAAAATATTGTCCAAAAGTTTTTAGTGAAGAAATTAAAGATATTAAGGTCGGGAAAGAAAATTTCAATTTTGGGACCTAAAAACCAGCAAATTAAAGTGAAAATTGCCAGAGAAATTAGGGCAGCTAAAATTCCAGAAATTGTTCCCTGGACCAAAAAGGGACCCCTGATAAAGAAATTGGAGGCTCCTACCAATCTTTGAATTTGAATTTCTTCTTTTTGATTTAAAATGGCTAACCTGATGGTGTTAAAAGTAACTAAAATAGCTACCACAACTAAAACTATAGAAAGTAAAATCCCAGCTTTATTTGCGGCCGAAGTTAGAGAAAAAATTTTCTCAATGACCGGTTTTCTCTGATAATAATCAACTTTCTCAATTAGAGTTTTAAAATGAGGATCCTCTAAGAAATCTGTCACTTTTTGATATTGACTGGCTTCAAAGGCCTGGATATTTAGAGAAGCTAAAAAGGGGTTTCCTCCCACCTCTTCGAGTGACTGCATTAAAACTGGCTCATCTTTGTGCCTTTCGACAAAAACCTTTAGGGCTTCTTCCTTAGAAACATATTTAACATTTTTTACTTCGGGAATTTTAGAAAGCTCTTCTTTGACATTTAAAATATCTTCCTCTGGTATAATTTCTTTAAAATAAACTGAAATATCAACTTTTTCTTGAAGGCTGGAAATTAAAAATTGACTGCTATTTTGCAAAAGAAAAAGCGAGCTCGCCAAAAAAATAGTTATGACTAAAATAAAGCAGGTAACAACGGCTATTCCCCCATCCCTGGTAAAACTCAGCCAACCCAATTTAAATATTCTTTTTAGAGTAGTAATCATTTTAAAATTTAAAATTTACAATATAAATCTTCCTCTCTCTTCATCCCTAATGATTTTCCCCTTTTCCAAGGTAATCACTCTTTTCCCTAGCCTATTGATTATTTCTTTATTATGGGTAGCTAAAATAACAGTGGTGCCTATTTCCTGAATTTTAAGTAAAAGCCGAATAATATCTAAGGTGTTATAGGGGTCTAAATTTCCTGTGGGTTCATCAGCTAAAATCACTTCCGGTCGGTGGGCTATAGCTCTGGCAATAGCTACCCTTTGTTTCTCACCACCAGATAACTCAGCCGGAAAATTATTTGCCCTATTTTCCAATCCCACGATTTCTAAAATTTTTGGTACATCTCTGAAAATTTCTTCATTTGAGGCTCCAATTACCTCCATGACATAGGAAATATTTTCATAAGTGGTTTTGGAACTTAATAGTTTATAATCCTGGAAAACTGCCCCGATTTTTCTTCTTAACTGGGGAAGTTCGCCTGATTCTAAATTATTAACATTTTTATCATCAAAAAAAATTTGACCCTGAGTTGGTTTTTCTTCAGCTAAAAGTAATTTCAAAAGGGTTGTTTTTCCGGCACCTGAACGGCCGACAATCGAAACAAATTCTTTTTCTTTAACTTCAAAAGAGATATCTTCTAAGGCCATAATCGGCGAAACTCCAGAGTGGTTGGAATAAATTTTAGTAACGTTTTTAAATTTTACCATTTTTCCATTTGATTTCGGCTTCAATAAATTTATCTAAATTTCCATCCAAAACGCTTTCTATATCTGAAACCTCGACCCCGGTTCTCAAATCCTTAACCAATTTGTAAGGATGCAAAACATAGCTTCTTATCTGATTCCCCCAGCTAGCCGAAACAACTTTTCCTTTAATTTCTTTTAATTCTTTTTGAGTTTTTTCCTCTTTTAATTGATGGAGTTTTGAAATTAAAATCTTCATTGCCTTATCCCGATTCATTCCCTGCAATCTTTCGCTTTGGCAAGAAACAGTAATTTGGGTTGGTAAATGAATTATTCTAACCGCCGTTTCTCTTTTATTAACATATTGGCCCCCAGGACCTGAAGCCCGATAATAATCTATTTTTAATTCCTCTGGTTTTATTTTGGTTTCTGATTCTTCGGTTTTGGAAAGTTCGGGTAAAACCTCAACTAAGGCAAAAGAGGTGTGACGAAGTTGTTTTGCTGAAAATGGAGAAATTCTGACTAACCGATGAACGCCCGACTCTTTTTTCAAAAAGCCGTAAGCATAATTTCCCTTAATTTCTAAAGAGACCTGCTTTATCCCAATTCTTCCTTCTGGTCCTCCGCCTTCGCCAAAAAATTGATGCAAGACCTGATTTTCATATCCTTTTCTTTGAGAATATCTTTCATACATTCTTAATAACATAGTTGCCCAATCTTGAGCGTCTTGACCACCGGCTCCAGCAAAAATTGATAAAATAGCAGATCCCCGGTCATATTTTCCAGAAAGGAATATCTGAAGCTCTTTTTCATTAAATTTCTTCTCGAAGGTCTCAATTTCTTTCTCGGTGCCCAAGCCCGCTAATTTTAATTTTAAATCCTCGAATTCGCTTACTTCTTTTTGCAATTCGCTTAACTCCTGAGTAATCTTAATTGCCTTTTCCCTATCTTTCCAGAGATCGGGTCTCTGAATTTCTCTTTCTAATTCCTTTATTCTTTCTTGTTTTTTCCCAACGTCAAAGACAGTCCTCAAGTTTGAGGAGTCTTTTTTCTAATTCTTCAATTTTTTCGGAAATTGGATTCATGACTTTTTCTACTATACCATAAATCCTGCCAAAATAAAATAGCCGATGGGCAGAATTGAACCCCGCACCAGAACCTACGGTTCGGCGCAGGGCAGGCTGTTGTCGGTCCCGCCCTTTAAGCTGAGCCCTCTGCCAGAATCGAACTGGCGTCGATGGTTTACGAAACCATTGCTCTACCACTAAGCTAAGAGGGCACAAAGGGCGGGACTGCTTTGCCACTAAGCTACATCGGCATTTCTAACGGGGCTACTCTACCACTGAGTTACCCCGACAATTAATCTAGGTTGGACGGGTCCGCCCTAGATAGGGTGAGCCCCGCTCAAAATTTCTCTAGAAATTTTGAGCGGGATACGAGAATCGAACTCGCATCTCTTCCTTGGGAAGGAAGCGTACTACCACTGTACTAATCCCGCCTAAAAACCAATTTTCTCTAAAAATCTTTGCCAGAAACTTTTTCCTGTTTCAGTTTTTGTCTCTTTATTTTTTTCTGGAGGTAAAACTACAACTTGCTCTTCACCTGGTTTTTTATATCCTTCCTGCCTAATTTTTTCTTCCCAATAACTTTCTTTTCCAGTCTGAGATATTCCTGCTCGCAATTGGGCATTTTTTTCTTCTAAAACCTGAATTCCTTTTTTAAAGGCCTCAATTTGAACACGAAATTCTGCCCTCCTTTGGCTTATCTTCCAGTTAGAAAAGACCAGGAAACAAACCGCCACCAAGAATAAAAGTCCAAGGAAGATTGAAAAAAATATTGTTTGATGGACACCTGGCTTGTTATATCTCCTAGATTTTGATATCATTAGTATTAGAGGGCGAGGTCGCGGCACGCGACGATTGCCTGAAGGGTTCTAGGTCGGGAGTTTCCGCTTCGCGGATAACTCTCGCGACCCGCCCCGACCCCTCTCCAATTTGGGTTGTTATATGAAAAGAATTAAGCCAAAAACGATTTTCAAAATAATCTGGATTATCTTAATATCCCTGGTGATTTTAAGTATGTTTGCCTTTTTACTTATTCCTTTAATTAGATAGTAGCACCCCGCCCCCTCAGCAGTGCATTTCTTTCCACCTCTGATATTAATTTTCGAATAAAAAAGCTTTAGCCTTCCACTCTATTATATAAAGCATAGGGGACGGGGTCAATCTCGAAACATCTCTAAAAATACCCTGGGAGGAATTCTAATTCGTCCCTTTTCTTTTAATTCTTTCTTGCCTTTCTTTTGTTTTTCTAATAATTTTCTCTTTCTTGTGTAATCTCCGCCATAAAGAGGGGCTATAACATCTCTTCTTTTAGCTTTCATCGTTTCTCGGGCAATAATTTTCCCAGAAATTGACGCCTGAATAGGAACAGAAAAAAGCTGGACCGGTAGAATTTCTTTTAATTTTTCGACCATCCTTTTTCCTTCAAAAAATGCATCTTTTTCAGAAACAATTTTTGAAAAGGCCTCCTCTTTTTCTCCGGCAATTAAAATTTCCAATTTAACTAAATTAGCTGGTCTATATCCTAAAATCTCATAATTCATTGAGGCAAATCCTTGGGTCATTCCCTTAAGTTTATCGTAAAATCCAACAATAATTTCTTTTAAGGGGACTTCATAAATTAAAAGTAATCTATCTAAGGAAAAATATTTAGTTTCAATCCGAATCCCATTTAAGCTTTTTAAAAGCTCAGCAATTTTCCCAGTAAAACTGGTGGGGGTTATTATTTCTAACCTTAGCCAGGGTTCCTGAGCTGCCTTAATTTTACTCTGATTTGGAAAATCTTGTGGCGAATAAACAAAAATTTCCCTGTCTTTTTCATTAATGACCTTAAAGACCACCGAGGGATTAGAAATAACTAAATCTAAACCAAATTCTCGACGAAGTCTTTCAGAAACAATTTCAGCATGCAAAGTTCCCAAAAATCCGCAACGGAAACCTCGGCCCAGGGCTTCCTTCATTTCCGCCTCAAAAGTAAGCGCGGCATCATTCAGTTTCAATTGGGATAAGGCTGTTTTTAAAGTCTCAAAATCATCAGGATTTTCAGGATAAATTGAAGCAAAAACCATGGGCTTGGGCGTCTGGTAACCTGGTAACGCTTCAATATTTAGATTTGAAATTTTTGTAATGGTTTCGCCAACCCGAACTTTTTCTGGTTCTTTAATACCGGTAGCAATATAACCAGTCTCACCGGCTTTTAACTCACCAGTTGCTCCCAATTCCGGCTTAAAATATCCTACTTCTTTTGCCTCGCCTTCGGTTTTGGTCTGAATTAAATAAATTTTTTCACCTGATGATACCTTGCCATCAATCACCCTGACAAAAGCAACCACTCCTTTAAAAGGGTCGTATTTTGAGTCGAAAATTAAGGCCCTCAAAGGTTTTTCAGAATTGCCTTTGGGGCAGGGAATTTTCTCAATCACATCTTGTAATAACTTTTCAACATTGGTGCCATATTTAGCAGAAATTTCAAAAACCTCCCCTTCTGGAATATTTAATAATTTTGCCAAATCAGTTTTTGTCTCGCCAATTTTGGCTTGGGGCGAATCAATTTTATTTACGGCAGGAATAATCACTAAATTTTGCCTTTTAGCTAAATCTAAATTGGCTAAGGTTTGGGCCTGGATTCCTTTAGTAGCATCAACTAATAAAATTGCTCCCTCTACTGCAGCCAAACTTCTTGAAACCTCATAACTAAAATCAACGTGTCCCGGTGTGTCAATTAGGTTTAAGGTGTAAGGTTTAAGGTTTAAGGTGTATGTCATACGGACTGGATGCATTTTAATTGTAATCCCCCTTCCTCTTTCCAGATCCATCATATCTAAATATTGGGGCCTCATTTTTTCTTTGGGAATGGTATTTGTCAATTCCAAAAACCTATCAGCCAAAGTCGATTTCCCGTGGTCAATATGGCTTAGGATCACGAAATTACGAATATTTTCCATCTTAAAATGTTTTTTTAATTTTTTGTTTAAGAGTGAGGTAAAGAAATATAAATTGAAAGATGGCCGAAATAGAAAAAGCTAATGGCAGTCCCAAGAGAGGAGTATTTTCATTTCTGAAGAGAGAAAAAAATTCAATTAAAGAATTGCTAAAAATATTGGGGAATTTCAAAAGCCAGACAAAAGAAAAACTTAAAATAATATTTAAGAAAACAGTGGATATCGTAATTAAGGTTGGGGTTTTGGTATCTTGAAGAGAAAAGAAAGCCCGGGCCAAGAGAGGAATTAAAGATTGGGCGAAAATTGAAAAGGCAAATATTCCCAAGCAAGCTGAAGTTAGTTGAACATCTTCTAAACCAAATTTTCCGGTTTGATAAATAATTCCGACAACTTGATTTCTTAATAGAAAAATTAAAATTGAAATTGGAATGATAAAAAATAGGATCTGGCGAAAAATCGCTGAAAGGTTTTCTAAAAATTCTTTTTTTTGATTTTCAGCAAAGAACCGGGAAAGGGTTGGAAAAATAGCGACGGCAAAAGAAGCGCCAATGATACCTACCGGTAAACTCTGAAAATTATTAGAAATACTGAAAATGGCGATAGAGCCCATGGTGATGGTCGAAGCAATGGCAGTAATCACAATTAAGTTGATTTGCTGAGCCGCCACTCCAAAAACTCGGGGAACCATTAACTTAAATATTCTTTTTAGGGCCGGATATTTAAAATCGAAAAGAAATTTATAGGAAAATCCGCAATTTCTGGCCGTGGGAATTTGAATTGCCATGTGTAAAAAGGCGCCAAAAACCACTCCCATTCCGACTCCAAAAATACCAAAATAGGGAGCTAAAAAGAGAATGCCAAAAATTATTCCTAAGTTATACAAAATTGGAGTTAAACTATAAATAAAAAATCGGTGAAAGTATTGTAAAATTCCGGAAAGAAGATTAGAGATACCAAAAAAGATTGGACTTAAAAAGAGTAATCTGATTAAGGGAACGGCTAATTTATAATGCTCTTCACCAAAACCAGGAAAAATCCATTTGATTAACCAAGGAGCAAGAAGAAAAAAAATGAAAGAAATTGAAATAAGAAAAATCAAAAAAGCATTTAAAACATAGTTTGCCATTTGCCAAACTTCATTTTTATTTCTGGAAAAATATTCAGCAAATAAAGGCAAAAAAGCAACAATTAATCCGCCTAAAATTAAAATATTGTAAACAAAATCAGGGATTCTAAAGGCAGCAAAATAAACATCGAGTTCTAAACCAGCTCCAAAATGACCAACTAAAAGTCGATCCCGAATTAATCCCAAAATAGCCGAAATAAAATAAGATGCGCCTATAATTAAAGCTCCTTTGGTAATAGTTTTCGTTTGGGAATTAAAAATCTTCTTCAACATACCCCGTAGGAGAATTTCGAATGTAAAATTTCTTCGAAATTTTCATTTTGCCTCGAAGGGGTTTTCGAAATTCCTCGACGGGGCATATTTTTATCTTAATATTTTTACCCTCACTTTACAAACCTTGAATTCTTAGTTATTATTTCCTTTAGAAGAACTTAGCTCTTTGTATTCAATTAAAAAGAGGAGGTGAAAAATGAGAATGCCACATCATGTTGTCTCTGCAGATCAGTTTACTCCAGAAATTTTAGAAATAATTTTCGAAGAAGCGGAAAGGATAAGAAAGGCCGATGCGATTAATCCTGCTCTGTTAGAAAGACCACTCCAAGGGAAATTTATCCCCTTGCTCTTTTGGGAACCAAGCACTAGAACATTTATCAGCTTCTTTAATGCGATAGCTAAACTGGGCGGTATCCCCGTTCCAGTTCTCAATGCCGGGAAATTTTCCTCAGTTATGAAAGGCGAAACATTAGAAGACACAATTAGAACCTGTGCCGATCTCAAAACCGATGCTATTATTATGAGACACACCGAGGCAGGTTCTGCTCAAAAAGCAGCTGATATTTTAGACAAGTATGCTCCCTGGGTTCATTTATTCAACGCCGGTGATGGTAAAGGAGAACACCCCACCCAAATGGGCCTCGATATTTACACTATCTGGCGAAACAAGAAAGAGGCACTCAAAAAGGGTGAATTAGTTGTTGCTTTAGTGGGGGAACTAAGTGATAGCCGGGTCTTGCATTCCAATGCTAAAGCTCTAATTAATTGGGGGATAAAAAAATTTATCTTAATCTCAGAGGAAGGAAATAATCTCCCGGAAGAGATTTTGGCTGAAGCAGAAAGAAAAGAAATCCCCTATGTTAAAACCAGCAACATCTTAGAGTATGCTGAAGAGCCCGATGTCTGGATGTTTACTAGGTTACAGTTGGAAAGAAAAAAGGTTCTCGGCAAAATCTTAAAGATTCTTCCTTTCCTCCGATCTTGGGTGAGGCGACGTTATAACCAGCGTTTTGGGATGACTAGAAAGCTCCAAGCACGAATGAAACCCGATGCTTTGGTGATGCATCCTTTGCCGAGAATAGGAGATATGCCAGAATGGATGGACGAAGACAAAAGAGCGGTTTATTTGAGTCGAGGAAAAGGTACCGAAAGCCAGGTTACTAATGGACTCTACTTCAGAGTAGCTCAATTAAAATTGTATTTAACCGGAGATTAAGCTCCGGTTTTTATTTTTTCCAAAATAAAAAGCTCAAGTAGGCAATAAGCCGAATTCTGTTTTAGGCAATCATCTATCTAGCCCCTTGATTACTCTCGGGGTCAATCGAACTACTTTTCCCCCGCCCCTTCTTTAAAATTCAAGATTTCATACAAACTGTTCTTTTGCAGCTTAGAAACAAATCTTGTAGGTATTTCCTAAATTATCGAAGGGGCGGGGTTTGTTCTTGCTTCCAGTAAGGATTTAGCCGTTTCACCTTCGAGATTTCTCTCAAAGTTCGTCCCGCCAGAACATGTTCTGGCGGGACGCCTCGACCCTTTCGGATCTCGGCGTCACTGTTCGCACCTCTAGCCTCACGGCCGACGGGTGTTACCCGCTACTTTTTTATCCCGCCCTTTCTCGGAAAGAGCGGGAGAAAGTTCGGACTTTCCTCCCCCTCACCAGTACTGGTGGGGGGCGATTGCCTCGTCTACTTGAGCGTTTTTATCTTAGCAGAAAATAGAGGCTCTGTCAATACTTTTAAAAAATTGTCCCCTGTTTGTTTTGACTATCCAGGGATTCATTAACCAACCTATCGGCTTCTTTGTTTTTCTCTCGAGAAATTAATTTAAATTTAACTTTTTTAAAATCTTGTTTTAAATTCCAGATTTTAATAAACAGGGGTTGGATTTTTGGTTCCAAAATTTTATATTCTCCATTCAATTGTTTTATTAATAATTCAGAATCTGACCTCAATTCAATTTCTGTGTTTTTCGCTAATTTTTTTCCAAAGAGAGCCTTGAATTTTTTTAAGGCGGAAATTACTGCTTGGTATTCAGCTTCATTATTAGTAAAATTATCGCCTAAATATTCTGAATACTTTTTAAAAACCTCTCTTTTCTCATTACAAAAAATAGCTCCAATTGCCGAAGGTCCTGGATTGCCTCTGGAACCGCCGTCGGTATAAATAATAATCTTTTTCACCCCGTTAGAAATCTGCCTTTATATGACCAAAACAGTCAATTTCAGACAGATTATTGTTCGTTAATTATACCCCGTTATTGCGAAGCAGAAAAAATTTCTTTAATTTTTTCTGACAAAGACTTCTAACGGGGTTCATAAATTATCAATTAAGCATTTTTTGAATTTCTCTAAGTTTTCGTTTTTAATTCTAAAGCCGGAAGCTAAAGGATGACCGCCGTAAGTGATGGGATATTTTGAGCATTTTTTCATCAAAGCCACGCTATTTATGCCGGCCG